>Ga0075429_100001462_pt1 | contig 19410 bp, 12 predicted proteins | sample RhiMetdeltSRZDD3_FD_75295 | JGI IMG/M metagenome (GOLD analysis project Ga0075429, IMG submission 75295) | Populus rhizosphere microbial communities from Tennessee, USA - Rhizosphere MetaG P. deltoides SRZDD3 | ecosystem: Host-associated > Plants > Roots > Rhizosphere > Soil | place: USA... | reverse complement strand
GTATTGGCTGTGATCACCAATCGTTCCGCAATTTCCTTGTTGGTTAAGCCCTGTGCCAGCAGGTCCAGGACCTCCCGTTCACGTTCCGTCAATGCACTTAATTCACTCTGCGATTCATGCAGTTGTTTGGTCTCTTCGATCAGGCGACGAAACGCGGCGCGGTCAAACGCCTGTTTCTCGATGTAGGCTGAGATCGAGTATTCGGTATACACCCGCTGGATCTCGTCTGGTTCCGTGATACCGCTCACCACGATGGTCGGGATATTGTTACTCCGTGTTGTAGCCAGCAATTGATGCCCCTCGAGGTCCGAAACGTCGGGATCATTACCGGGCAGGCTGTTGACGGTTCCCTGCAGGGCCAGGTCAATGACTGCCAGCGAATAGTTCTCTTTCCGTAAATTGCCGAGTGCATCGCCAAAACTTGCACACGTGCGCACCAGGAACCCGGAATCTACCAGCAGTTCCTCCAGGATGCTCCTCCACCCGGCATCATCCTCCACCACCAATGCTTTCTCGCGCGGAGTTTTGAGCGGACCTGTCACTCCCTTCATCGGAAAAGTTGAAGCTGTTGGCGCCGAAGCCGGGACCTGCGCGGCCGGAATCGGAGGGCTGACCAGGATGCGGTACACAATATCGCGGAACTGGCTGCGGTGAAAGCTTTCCTTTCGCAAAAATGTGAAGGCGCCATAATCTGTCAGTGCTGTGACCGCCAGTTCCACCGTTGCAAAACCGGTTAGCAGGATTGCGCGACAGTTGGGGTCAAGGCGACGGACAGCACCCAGCACACGCAGGCCGTCGTAATTATTGTGGTCGTTCGGGGAAAGCGAAAGGTCCACCACCGCCACGCGGTGAGGCTGCAACTTGAGATTGATCGTGGCATCATTCAGATTTGTGGCGACGTCCACTTCCAACCCACAATCCGAAAGGATCTCGCTGATGATCTGTTGCCACGAGTGATCGTCCTCGACCACCAGAGCGCGCAGGGATTGTGTTGTCATGGCTGCTCCACTGCGACAGATGGCAGACGTAAGCGGAAGGTCGTGCCATGATGCCCGTCACTTTCCACCGTGACAGAGCCGCCGAGGCGGGTCATCAGTGTTTTTACCCACCACAGGCCAAATCCTAATTTTCCGGGCTGTGCGCCGGTACGCGAGAAGTTCAATTCAAAAATCTGGTTGTGCAGTTCCGCGGCAATGCCGGGACCGCTGTCCGTGACGGAGATCTCAACTGACTCGGGGTGTGGCATTCCCTGAATCAGAATCGAGCCATTGCCCTTCATCGCCGTGATCGCATTTTCGATCAGGTTCCGAAACACAAACGTCAGGCTCTGCCCTCCAGCAGTGACTGGCGGCAAATGCTCGAGTTCATAGGTTTCAATCTGAACGGTGGCGGGCACCTGGACGGCGCTAATCGCTGCCCGGATACAGGAGTCGATCTTCACTTTTTCCATCCGGATCGGGCGCAGGTGCGAAAGATTTTCCTGTACGATCTGCATGGCATCCGCGGCGCTCCGTTCGATCTCGGCCAGCGTGTTGGTGAGGTACGAATCGTTTTCGAGCATCTGCTGATACTTATCCTGGATCGCCTGGACCCGGACCGGGATCGTGCCCACTTTGTTATTCATATTATGCAGCAGGTTGGCGGAGATATCTCCCACCGCGGCGAAGGTCTCTGCCGTCCAATGCTGCTCCTGCGAGGTCTGCAGCGCCTGCTGGTGCGACTCGTTTTGCACAGCCAGGACGGCATAGTTGGCAAGGCATGCCAGCACTTTTTTGTCCCACTCCGATTTGGCGCTTCGCCCTCCGCCTGAGTCTGCGTTGAAGACCCCAAACATGCCCAACGGCTTTGCATCGCCTCCGGTGGGGAGGGGGATCAGAAGAGCATTAAGTTGAGCTTGGGCATCGGCGATGTTTTCGATGTGCTGCGTGGGACCGTTCGATGACACAAGCTGCAGTTCGCCGGACTCGTTCGACAGCCAGATCGCGCTGGAGGAGGTGTTGAGCAGATCGTTTGCCATCTGACACAGACGCCCCAGCACTTTGCGGGTGGGCTGCGATATGATGAGCTGAGCGGCTCCCTGCAGCGCATCCAGCAAACGAACTTCCTGGATGGCCGTGATCGCATACGTTGCAAGCGATTGCAGGATATGATTGTCATCCACGGTAAATGCGCCCAGTTGAGGACTCTCGAGGTTGAGGACACCCTCCAGACGCCCGCTGGCATTGATCAGCGGCACCGCCAGCTCGGAACGCATTTCCAGGTTTGAATCGAGCGGGTAATAGATCTTCGACCACGGTTCCTGGCGCAAATCTGGGATGAGCAAGGGCTCGCGCGTGCGCGCGACGTGCGCCATAATGCTGTTTCCGTCCAGGGGAAGTTTTTCGATCAGGGGGCGTTCCAGCCGCAGTCCCGTCACTGCCCGCGTGACAAGAAATGCACCGTCCTTGTCGAGAAGGCGAAAGATGCCGTATTGCGCGTTCGTGATCTCCAGCGCCAATTGCAGGATTGAATCGAGAGTTTCCTCGAGGCGCAGTCGTGATGAGATCAACAGGCCCGCCCGTCGCAGCTGGTTCAATTCATCGTCCTTGCGGGTCAGGTCGCGCCGGATGCCTGCTAGACGCCGCGCATGGTAAATCGCCATGGCTGCCTGGTTAACGAAGTTATCCAGCATCAGCTGCTCGAGGTGGGTGAACTGCCGTTCCTCGTGCAAATAGATGTATAAGAGTCCCACGGCCTGTTCGGCAACGATCAGCGGAAAGCATGCCACCGCCTTGACTCCAAGAGCGGCATGATAAGGATGGACGTTCAGATCGGGTTCTTCATACGAAAGGCAGCGGTGGCGGCGCTGGATCGTTCGCAGGCCTATTCCATGGGCACGCGGCGCATCGTCGGGCGGGTCCTGCTCCGGGAGATGCTTTCTCCCATCCGGTTCCGCCGAGACGCGCGATTCATTTTCGAAGATGCCTGTCTTCTGGTCGTAGGTGTAGATCACGGCGGAGGAGCCCGGGACCACGCGAATGGCGCTCTCAACGATCAACTGTAGACTCAGGTCATTCTGGTCTGCATCGTCTGAGCCGATCCTATTAATGGCGTTACTGATCTGGTTGAGGCTTGCCAGTGCTTCCAGCAGACGCGGATCTGTCTCTTCGGGAGAGGAAGGGAAAAGTGGAGTCGTCATTGCGAAGGATACTCGTTCTCGAGTTGACGATGATTCTCCCATTGGTTGGTCATCCGTGCAAGTTGTAGTCACTGCAGATTTTGAAGGAGATTCAGCCCCAATTGCAAAGCAAAGAATCCCAATGCAATTCCGCAGGCAAAATTGACCCAGCGGAAGAAGCTCTGTGTGACAAACTTCCGTCCCCATGCGACGAGCCCGGCCATGACGAAGCACCAGAGAATCGCTCCGCTTAGAAACCCGGAAAAGAAAATCGCAAAGTCAACAGGCTGTGGTTGTCCGGATAAGGAGGCAAATACAGTCGTGCCGAGCCCTGTCCAGAAGACGATGTTCATCGGGTTGCCCAGGGAAAGGAACGCTCCATTCGCGAAATCCCCGCGGTGGGAAGGAGATGTTGAAATCTCGAGTTCTTTTCCATGGCGCGCGTCCTGGATCGCATCCCAGGCAAGTTTCATCATGAGCAGTATCCCAACCATGCTAAGAATAATCTTGGCTGTATTATTTTGAACGATAAACGCGAGGCCCGTCAGCGCGATGATCGCCCAGGTCGTATCTCCGACCAGGGAACCAAACTGGACGAACAGGGCAGGGATGAACCCGCGCGCCGCTCCTCGGCGAACCGTCTCTGCGGTGATTACGCCCGGCGGCGCACAAAATGCGATTGCGAGAATAAAGGATGAGATGAAGAGTGACATATTTTTTTAGAAGACAGACCGAGGAACGCCTCGGTCTGTCTATGCTTGGGATCAGGGAGATTGCTTCCCGAAGGCTCGCAATGACAGTTAGCAGTCAAAGTACAGCATGAATTCATGCGGGGTCGGGCGCAGACGAACGGCGTCGATTTCATGCACACGCTTGTACTTGACGTACTCTTCGAGCAGGTCCGGGGTGAATACCCCGCCTTCAAGCAGGAACTCGTGATCCGCTTCCAGGGCATCCAGGACTTCACCCAATGAGCTGGGTACCTGCTTGATTTGCTTCTTTTCTTCGGCGGGCAGTTCGTAGAGATCCATATCTCTTGGATCGCCCGGATCGATCTCATTGCACACGCCATCCAGGCCTGCCATAAGAATGGCTGAAAATGCCAGATATGGATTGCAGGTGGGATCCGGCGCGCGGAACTCGACGCGCTTAGCCTTGGAATTATTCGTTGCCGGAATACGGCAGATCGCAGAGCGGTTGCGCTGTGAATAAGCAATGTTAACTGGTGCCTCATAACCAGGGACCAGGCGGCGGTAGGAGTTGGTGGTCGGGGACGTCAGCGCGAGCAGGGCAGGGGCGTGCTTGAGGATGCCGCCGATGTAATACTTGGCCGTCTGTGAGAGGCCGGCATAACCGCCGTCCTCGTAGAAGACATTGGTATCACCTTTCCACAGGGAGGAATGGACGTGCATGCCAGAACCATTATCGCCAAACAAGGGCTTCGGCATGAACGTGACGGTCTTGCCATACTGACGTGCCACATTCTTGATGATGTATTTATAGAGCAGGAGGTTATCTGCCATGCGGGTGAGCGTGGTGAAGGTCATACTCATTTCGCTCTGACCGGCCGTGGCAACTTCATGGTGATGCAGATCCATGGGGACCCCAGCTTTTTCCATGGCAAGCATAAACCTGGAGCGGAGAGTCTGCAGCGTGTCCGTGGGCGGCACGGGGAAGTAGCCGCGCTTCGGCGAGATCTGCCCACCGAAGTTCTGGCGGTCGGAGCGTCCGCTTTCCCACCAGGCTTCGGCGCTGTCGATGGAGTAGAACGACTCATTTGTGCCGGAGGCATAGCGAACTCCATCGAATACGAAGAATTCGGCTTCGGGGGCGAAGTAGGCTGTATCGGCAATCCCGGTGCTTTTGAGGTAATTTTCAGCCTTGAGCGCCACATAACGCGGATCGCGGCTGTAGGCTTCGAACGAGAGCGGATCGAACACATTGCAGCTCAACACCAGCGTGGAGATCTCGGCTGTCGGATCAATAAACGCTGTATCCGGGTCCGCTTTGAGGAGCATATCTGACTCATGGATTTCCTGAAAACCGCGAATGGATGAGCCATCAAATGGGATGCCATTTTCAAAAAAGTCTTGCGATAAGCGATGAGCGGGCATTGTGAAATGCTGCCAGGTCCCGGGTAGGTCAATGAAACGGATATCCACCAGCTCGATATCTTTTGCCATTTCCAGAACGTCTTGAATTGTTTTTGCCATGGGAACATCTCCTGCACAATAAGGGATTGATTTTCTGTTAGATCGTCAAATGGATTATATGGGTGAGGGGAAAGGCAAGTCTATTACCCAAATGGGTAAATTATGCAGCGCTCCGTAAACGCTGGACGGTTGAGACCATCGTCTCAACCGTCCATTCAACTGGAGCCAACTTCACCGGCAAGGCAAGGTGTTAGTCGGTAGCCCCAAATGCTTTCTTTCTCGCTGTACCTGGAAGAGCCGCGGTCTCTTCCCTCTCCAGATCCGAAGGCTCCCAATCTACGGGATACCCAAGCGTTCCCATTTCTGGCAGATCCAGGCCCTGCAATTCCACCTCACGCGAGACACGCAGAAGCTTGAACCCCGCCAGGACTTTGAAGAACACATAGGAGAGCCCGAACGCAAAGACAAAGATGCTGGTCACCTCAATCGTCTGGGCAATGATCTGCGTCCTGCCGCCATAAAGCAAGCCTGTTACAGCCGACTCGACGCCGTTCCAGGCTGCTGTATCGGGATTGCCATTGGCGAAAATTCCAACGGCCAGCACACCCCAGAGTCCATTGAAGAAGTGCACGGGAACGGCACCCACCGGATCGTCGATCTTCATCTTTTCAATCCAAACAGAAGCCCAGCATACCAATACACCTGCAATCAGGCCAATCACAACGGCCGCCCAACCATCCACGAAAGCGCACGGGGCCGTAATGGCGACAAGACCTGCCAGAATCCCGTTAACCGACATGCCAGGATCCGGTTTCTTCGTTGGACCGAACAGCCACATGTAGGTCATGGCTGCACAACCCCCCGCCGCGCCTGCCAGCAGGGTATTGATGGCGGCGACTACAGCCAGGTTACGAAACCCGCCCAGAAAACCGAGTGAAGAACCTGGATTGAAGCCAAACCATCCAAAGAAAAGAATAATGGTTCCCAGCACACCCAGCGAGATGCTGTGCCCAGGGATTGTGTTGGCAGAACCATCCTTATTGAATTTGCCAATACGAGGTCCAATGACGAGCGCGCCAGCCAGGGCAACACAGCCACCGATCATGTGCACCGGACCCGAACCGGCAAAGTCCACGGCACCGTTCCCAAGTCCCAGGGATCGCCCCAGATTTTGGATCCAGCCACCACCCCAGATCCAGCCTGCGACCAGCGGGTAAATGAACATACTCACCCAGAGGCTCATGATCACAAACCCAATGAATTTGACGCGTTCCGCCATGGATCCTGTCGGGATCGTGGCGGCAGTATCCATAAACACCATCTGGAACAGGAAGAAGGCAAGGATGCCGACATTTGTGCCGACACCGGCGAGCATAAAGCCACTTCCGCCAAGGATTCCAAACTGCCCAAAGCGTAACAGGGGTGTTGCCAGCTGGCCCGTCCAATCGCCCAGTGTGATGGGAGAGTGCGCCCATTCTCCGGCAATTACGCCGGCACGTGCCACTTCCGGGTAGGCGGCGTTGACCCCGCCAAACTGAAAGGCGAAACCTGTGAGCCAGTAACCGATCGCGCCAATACAGAAAACCATCATGTTCATCAGCATCGTGTGTGCAACGTTTTTGTTGCGCGTGAAGCCGGTTTCCACCAGGGCAAAGCCAGCCTGCATGAAGAACACCAGAAAACCTCCGAAGATCATCCACATGATATTCAGGCTCAGGCTGATGTCACCAATTTCATCCCCCGGTCCGCCATCCTGCGCCAATGCTGGTGTAGCCAGGACCATCATTAGTGCGACAAGTAACAATGGGACCCCGATCCGCCATATTGGTCTTTTCTTGATGTATTTCATTTCTCACTCTCCTTTATAGAAATTGAATTGCTTTTCACATACCGTTCCAAATAGGGCAGCACGTTAGTCATATCAGCGGGTTTGACAAACAACGTGAGCCGTCCAAAGAAAGATGGATGCATCAGCTCCACACTTTTTTGCTTTGTGATAAAGCCGGAAAAATCATTCCAGGAATAAAATATTCCTTCTCCGAGAGATACTCCCTGTGTTGTGAAGGTGTATTGCATCGGCATAAGAAGGGTTATCAGCGCTAGGGCTCCGACTAGTCCGGCGGTCGACGCCGATAACCAGCCGGTAGCCATGCCAAACACCACTCCCATGAGCAGAGCCAGCAAGCTTGAGCGCTGTAACTGGAAACGTGAAACCAGGCCCATCGGAAGAGTCCTGAGTTTCTTTCCGGGCATGGGGTCTTTGAGCCTGGGCCGAGCCTTCGCAAACATGTTCATCAACAAGATAGCAATCAGGAGATAGCTTATCAATGGCAGAAATGACAGCATTTGAACCCTTTCCTCTGGCGAACTAATGCCAGCCAATGTATCCCTTTGCCACAACAGCAATCGAGGCAAAGATCATGATCAGGATGGTGGGTGGGACGGCGGCGGTCAGCCAGCGTTTCCAGCCGATGGCGGCGTTGTTGCGTTCCATGAAGGAATACGCAACCACATTCGCCGAGGCGCCGATAGGTGTGAGATTGCCGCCAATATCCACTCCCAGAGCCAGCGACCAGACCATCAGTCCCAATGCAGGCATACCAGGGATCTGGGAAAGATCCTTGAGTACATAGCTCATGGCAAGCGCCAGGGGAACGTTATCCACAATGCCGCTGGCAAGACCCGGCACCCAGTGCAACGCCATGACAAGACCACCATTGTTGGATGTACTGAGAGTCGCCAGTCCATCGGCAAGCGATTCAAAGAGCTTGATTTTTTCAAGACCTCCGATCAGCACGAACAGGCCTGCAAAGAACAAAATACTTTCTCCATCCACCTTGAGCAGGGTCCTCCGGCGATCGTCGTTGCGCAAGGCAAGCAGCGCCAGCACAGCCGGGATCAGCGCTGCCATCGCTGAGTTGATGTGAATGCCAGTCACTTCACCAAGCGGGTGATGGATGACAAGCAGGATGACTGCGGATAGGAAGCCGATTAGCCCCACCTGGGTCAGATGTGCATGCAGGGGTTCTGTATGTAGTGTTTCGATTTCCTCGATCGTGTCTTCGGTCAGCAAGCTATGGGCATTCATCAGGGCTTTACGGTTAGTAAAGTAAAACATGCCAAGCAGTAGAAGTGATGCGATCGCGGAGATGGGTCCCGTATGGGTCACGAAATCTGTGAAGTTGAATCCGAGTGCAGTTCCGAGAATGACATTGGGCGGATCTCCCACCAATGTTGCCGCGCCGCCTGTATTCGCCGCGCACACTTCTGCGATCACCAGAGGGATGGGATCCAATTTCAACAGGCGACAGAGTTGAAGCGTGAGCGCGGAGAGGAACAACATCACGGTAATGCTGTCCATGAACATCGCCATGACGGCCGCGAAAATGATCAGGATCACGGACAGCGATACCGGGTGATAGTTGAACTTCTTCAATGCCTTCATGGCTAGCCAGGAAAAGAAACCTGCCTCCTGCAGAATGGAGACGAGTAGGAACATACCTGCAAGCAGGCCCAGCGTTTCCCAGTTGATGTAGGAGAAAGCCTCAAAAGGACTCATCACGCCAAAAAGGATCAACAAACCGCCGCCGAGCAGAGCCACCCAATGCCGGGGAAATTTTTCACTAGCGATCATAATGTAAGCAAGCACGAAGACAAACAATGTAAAAAACACAGTTACCTCTTTTCGCGGGACTGCAGGGATAAATTCATGAGACTTATTGTATGGATTTGGGACCCTGTTGCTACTACCCCTATGGAGAATATTTGAATGGACAACCTCTCTGAGACTTAGTACTCTCACCCTCATTTCCTCCCTCAAATGGGTGAGTTATGCAGAAGCCCGGGTAAGTTGGATCAGAAAATGGTATCAACGCGAGTTGTTGTCCGAAAACAAAAGTGTCCAGTTCATCGCTTGAACTGGACACTCTCTCACTGGATTGATCTGTTCTTAGTCCGCAGCCTGCAGGAAGACCTCCTGACGCGTATCGATGTCTCCCGCATAGGTCAGAGCATCGTGACCGCGTTCGCCGTTGCGGATGCGGATGACTTCCTCGACCGGATAAACGAAGATGATCCCGTCACCGATGTTGCCGGTCTGTGCGGCTTGCTGAATGGTCTCGATGGTTTTCTCGACGTTGTGGTCGCTCAGGATGATATTGAGTTGCACACGCGGCAGGAGATCCACTTTATACGTCCCAATCCGCCCGGCGAGTTCGATACCGCCCTGACGGCCATGCCCGCGCACTTCCATCACGTTCATGCCGACGATCCCGATATTCGAGAGCGCCTCCTTCACCGCGATCAGCTTTTCCTCCCGGAAAATGGCTTCAATTTTCTTTGTCATGACAGACTTCCTTTCTGTGTCAGGCGTAAGCCCGCTCACCATGTTCGCTGATGTCGAGCCCAACTTCTTCCTCGTTCTCGCTGACGCGCAGGCCCATGAACCGGCTCAAGGCTTTGGTAATCACAAATGTAACGCCAAAGGCGAACGCGATTGCCACAAGCACCGCAATCGCCTGGATCACGAACTGGCCCGGGTTGCCGTAGAACAGTCCATCCGCACCGGCCGGGTTGACAAGCTTGGTCGCGAAGAGTCCGGTCGCCAGAGCGCCCCAGGTCCCGCCCATGCCGTGACACGCCCATACATCCAGCGACTCATCCAGCCCCCACTTTTGCCGCAGCCGGATGGCATAAAAACTAATTGGTGCTGCAAGCCCGCCGATCAGGATCGACGCCATCGGGGTCACAAAACCCGCCGCGGGTGTGATCGCAACCAGACCCACAACCGCCCCGGTCACAATCCCGAGCACGCTCGGTTTGTTATCACGCCAGCTCAGGAACATCCACACGACCGCGGCCGCGGCTGCTGCCGTGTTGGTGGTCACCAATGCATTGACCGCCAGGCCGTTCGCCGCCAGCGCGCTCCCACCGTTGAAGCCGAACCATCCCATCCAGAGCAATCCTGCGCCCAGCACCGTAAAGGGAATATTATTGGGCTCGAGGGCAGCATGTCCGAACCATTTGCGTTTGCCGAGAACGATGGCGAATGCCAGAGCCGAGAATCCTGCGGTGATGTGGACCACGGTCCCACCCGCGAAATCCAGGGCCCCCATGCTCCGCAGGATACCGCCCACCCCCCATACCCAGTGCGCTACCGGGTCATACACAAATGTGGCCCAGAGGATCGTGAAGACCAGGAATGCCTTGAAGCGGACGCGTTCCACGAATGCACCGGTGATCAGCGCCGGTGTGATGATGGCGAACATCATCTGGTACGCCGAGAACGCCAGGTGGGGAATGGTGGGGGCGTAATCGGCATTCGGTGCCGCGCTCACACCGGCTAACCCGAAGAAGTTCAGGCCACCGATGAGTCCGCCCACACTGGTGCCAAACGCCAGGGTATAACCAATGATGACCCATTGCAGACTGATCAAGCCGACTGTGATAAAGCTCAGGTTGATCGTCGAGAGAAGATTTTTCTTCCGAACCATGCCGCCGTAAAAGAAGGCCAGTGCGGGAGTCATCATCATGACCAGGGCAGTGGCAATCAGGATCCAGGCGGTGTCTCCAGCATTAATTGCGTCCATTGAGCTGTGATCTCCTTGTTCCAATAATTTGGGAATGGGTGAGATGTACCCATACCCATATGGGTATTGTAGGGAAATGAGTGCGCAGTACTATTCCCCATATGGGTAATTTATGGCGTAGGACCCGTGCCGATTTTCCTCGATACTCTGGGTAAAATTTCTGCCCCTGCAACGCTTGAATGGCTTTCTATGACAAATGACACATGACTGGAGAAAGTGAATGCTATACAGTATTGTTATCGACGTGTCGACCGAATGTGGAACTGTAGTATCAGGTGGTGAATACGATAATGAATAAAATAATGTTTCGCACGCTGCTCAATATTTGCAAAGAATACCGGTTGCCCCTGGCGTTTTTCTTGGTCGCTGGTATATCGCAGACATTTATCGGCCTGTATGCGATCTCGTATTTTCAGAGATTGGTAGATGAGCTCAGCCGCGCGAGTCAGTTTGGGGATGTGTTCGGCATACTTTCTTCGTATATTGCCCTGACGCTGGCGAATCACCTCCTCATCTACCTGGGAGGCTATCCAGCCAGCCTGCTTAACAATGGCGCCTATCAGTCGGCAAAACTGGACGCTATGAAGAAGGTTTCCCGGATCGACTACCTGGCGTACCAGAATCTGGGTACCGGGCAGTTGGTGCAGATCATCGAGAATGGCGCGAATGCGACCAGGAACATCTTGTACAATTTTTACCTCAACCTGATCCGAGGCATGATTCCAACCGTGATCATCTCCTTCGCATTCATCAGCTATTACGACCCCGTCCTGCTTGTGATTATTCTGGGCGCGTATGTCGTTCTGTTTTTCTCGTCCTACCATTTGATGAACTACCTGCGCCGTGCTGTAGACCGGATGCTCGCCAATCAGGAAGATTTCTCGAAGTTCTCCACCCGCGGCTTCATGGAGCTGGTCGTTTTTCGCATCAATGGGCGATTTCAAAAAGAGATCGAGCGTGTGAAGAGCCTTTCAGACGAATATGTTCGTTCGCGAGCTAAAATCTACCTTGTACAGGAATTATTCTTCACGGGTTTCGCCGCGCTGGTGTTTGGACTGGAAGTCATTATGGTCGTGCGGCAGACGAATCTCATTCTTGCCGGTGCCTCGACCGTAGGGACACTGGTAGCCCTGGTCGCGTTCATCAAGACGGTCTGCAGCCCGATCTCCGAATTCAGTTATGCCTATGCTACCTACAAACTTGACACGGTCGCGTTCAATCGCTTCGGCGAGTTTTTATCCCTGCCAGAGGATGCAGGCCTGGAGAAGGCTCCGCACATTCATCTCGATCAAGGTCGCATTGAGTTTCGGAACGTTGCCTTTTCCTTTCAGAATAAGCCAGTCCTGCCGAACCTGTCATTGAGCCTGGAAGGCGGCAAGACAACAGCCCTGGTGGGCACGAGTGGGGGCGGTAAATCCACGCTCGTACGGCTCCTTTTGCAATTACTCAAACCAGAAGCTGGACAAGTGCTCGTAGACGGGCAGGATCTTTCACTGGTCAACCTGGAATCGTTCTATCGTGAGGTAGCTTATGTTCCGCAAGACCCGCCTGTCTTCGATGGCAGTCTGCGCGAGAACCTGACCTTTAACGAACGCGTAGACGACTCTCATATTCAGGAAGTGCTCAAAAAAGTTGGATTGGCGGATCTCATCAGCCAGTTACCAGCCGGTTTGGAAACGCTGGTTGGCGAACGTGGTATCAAGCTGTCGGGCGGCGAGCGCCAGCGCCTGGCATTCGGACGGGTTTTTATCCAGGACCCAAGAATTGTTATTATGGACGAACCCACCTCGGCATTGGACAGCATCACAGAGAATTTTGTCACACAAAACCTGACACAGCTTTTCAAAGGCAAGACCGTCATCATCATTGCCCATCGGCTACAATCAGTAAAGGCTGCTGACCAGATCCTTGTACTTGAAAACGGGCAGGTCATTCAGCAGGGCAGTTTTGAGAGTTTAGTGGTGATGGAAGGGAAATTTCAGCAATTATGGGAAGCGCAAACAAGAGGAAAAGCAGAAAAAACGCCGAACGTCTGAGTACAGCGCAAACGCAATCCATCCTGTCCTTAGAAACTGTATGAACTGCAGCTATGTCGACGCGTTCCGGACAAGAGAATCTATACCTACAGCGAATCAATCTCGTCATTCGCCACGTTCGTGAAAATCTCAAGGATGATCTATCCCTGGACGTGCTGGCGGGGGTGGCGGGCTTCTCACCCTTTCACTTTCACCGTCTTTTCAAATCGATCACAGACGAAACCATCAATGACATGGTGGTACGCCTGCGTCTCGAGCGCGCCGTAAGCCTGCTGCGCGCCACGCCGAAATTATCCGTCACGGAGGCTGCTTTTGAGTGCGGCTTTAAATCGGTTTCCGTGTTCTCGCGACTCTTCAAAAAACAATATGGACTCAACGCCCGCCAGTGGGACCGGCAGAGTCCCTTTAAAAATAGCAAGAACGGTCAAGTGATGGATCGCCTCCCGCGCTATACTTTAGAACATTTGAGCGACTTCGCGGAGCAGGACGCGTTCAAGGTGCAAATTCGCTCCCTGCCGCAGCAGCGATTGGCGTATATCCGGGTGTACGATTCATACAGCAAGTTCAGCCGGGTGGTTGAGGCGTATTATCGCTTGATCGAATGGTATCGCCAGCGGGGCGGCCGTCTCGAGCAGACCACCTTGTACGGCATGTCACAGGACAACCCGGAAGTCACGCCGCTTCGATTGTGCCGCTTCGACTGGTGCCTGACGGTGCCAGCCGATTGGGAGGCAGATGAGGATGTAAGCGTGCAGAACTTTCCAGCATGCCAGGTGGCATCGATCCACTGTCTGGGCGGCATCATGCAGGAGTATAAGGCTCTTCAATACATGTTCCGTTATTGGCTGCCGCGCAGTCGCTACCAGCCTGCGAACCTGCCAGGTATGGAAATCTACCGGCGGCAGCCCATCGAACTGGGATGGGAGACCTTCGACATCGATTGCGCCATACCGATTGTGACGCTATGACCGTGAACGTCAGACGCGAATATGGTTGGCGCCTACTATTTACTGAAAAGGAGCAGAGCATGGAACTTGGTGCATTTTCAATAAGTCTGGCGGTGAAGGACATCCACGTTTCGAAGGCTTTTTACGAGAAGCTTGGTTTTGAGGTCTTTGGAGGAGATATTTCGCAGAACTGGCTGATCTTAAAGAATGGACAACATGTGATCGGTCTGTTCCAGGGGATGTTCGAGAAAAACATGTTAACTTTCAATCCCGGCTGGGATCAGGATGCTCAGAATTTGGATTCGTTCACAGATGTCCGTGAGCTGCAACGACAACTGAAGGCGAAGGACATTGAATTAATCACCGAAGCGGATGAGAGCACGAAGGGTCCCGCCTATATGATGCTGGTGGACCCCGATGGCAACCCAATCCTTGTGGATCAGCACGTCTGAAAAGTCAGAGCCTGGTCTAACATATCACCAAACACTCCCTGGCATCCTTCGCCAGGGAGTGTTGCCTGTTGCGTGACAACTCTAAAACTCACTACTCCGTTGCAAACCTCTGTTCCTCCTGCTGGCCGAGTGGGACGACTCGGATGAAGGTATTCTTCCAATCCACCAGTAAGTTGAGGACTCGCTGTGCCTCTTCCCCCTGATGGTTATGCTTCAACTCTTCGGCATAGATCGTCAATAATTCGCGCAGATGGTGCAGGTCATTCTCGCCGACCTCCTGTACGACAACTTTGGCGCCCTTTGCCAGGCGGCGTTGGATGGCGGCATGGTCGAAATTAAGGTGCGGTTGTGGTCGCAGATACAGCACGCCGCCCGTCATGCCCGCGCAGATCCATGGACCCGGATCGCCCAATACCACAACGCGTCCAGCCGTCATGTATTCACACAGGAACCCTTTGACATTGGCGCGCGCCCCGATGAAGCCGAGGCTGTCATTTAGAGGCTTGGTGATCTCTCCACCTATGACCACATCCGCACCCGACAGGCGGATGCAGGCCCGCGAATCGGCGTTCCCCTGCACGATCACAATGCCGCTCGTGCCGCCGTAGGCAAGGCTCTTTCCAACAGAGCCATCGATCAAAATGCCATCGTGATTGTAGCCTTTCAGGATGACCACGCGTCCGCCAGAGATGCCCTTGGCAACTCCATCCTGTGCCCCGCCTTCCACGACGATGCGCACCGGAGCCGCGTTATAAGCGCCCAATCCATTTCCCGGCACGGAGCTGCTGAAAAAGCGCAGCGCCGTCGTGGGGATGGAGCTCGTGTCGATCTCATCGAGCGGCTGGCGCCAGGTTTCGCGATGACCACCCACGCCGCCATGCCCGGGCAGCCAGCTCCAATTGCGACGAAAGCGCGTCAGGGCACCGGTGAGATGAGTACCCAGGGCGCGGTCCACGGGCGTCACTTTGTCGTCCTCGAAAAGGACCGTATCCTGCTGGTAGGTGGTAAAGCTTTCCATGACCAGATTGGAGATGACCGTCGTGAGATGATTGCGCGGACGGTGCAGCGGGCCGCGATCAAGGATTGCCATTTCATGGGCAGGCAACGAAATAGGGATGGGCTTCGAATTTATATGTTCCTCTGCCGCGACCAGCATTTCACATAGATCGATCTTTTCCTGATGCGAGATCTGCTGCAGCAGATCGGATCGCCCCACGATGTCCTGCGCATTTGCAAAGCCAAGCTTTGCGATGGTTGCCTGCATCGCCTCCCCCAGACCATTGAAGACATTGACCAGCGCCTCCACCGCCTGCTCGAGATCACGCGGGACAAAGTGCTTGATCCCGGCGGCCTGCGCAGCCTCCTCTGTCTCAATCTGTGTCGTGATGCCGGTATGACAGGTGCCAAGCTGGCAGTCGCGACAGATCGTACAGCCGATCGCGACCATGGGTAGTGTTCCAAAGCCCACACGGTTCGCGCCCAGGCACATGAGCTTGATCACATCTGAGGCAGAACGGACGCCTCCATCTGCCCAGATCTCCACTTTTTCTCGCAGCCCGGATTCGGTCAGAGCGCGATGCGCGTCGACAACGCCGATCTCGGCTGGGAGACCCACGTAACGCAGAGAATGAGAACGCGCCGCGCCGGTACCTCCATCGTATCCGGTAAGGTAGATAATATCGGCATCTGCCTTGGCAATGCCAACCGCAATTATGCCGATGCCGGGCACTACTGGTACTTTCACGGCGACGCGCGCCTTGGGATTGATCGTTTTCAATTCCTCAATGAATTGCGCGAGATCCTCGATGGAATAAATGTCGTGATTGTTGGATGGCGAGATCAAGTCCACACCGGCACGTGCATGGCGCGCGGCGGCAACCTTCTGAGTGACCTTGCGCGCCGGCAGGTGACCGCCTTCCCCAGGCTTCGCTCCCTGACCCACTTTGATCTCGATCAGGTTTGTGGCGTTGATGGTCTCCGCCGTGATGCCAAAACGACCTGAGGCGATTTGAATGCCGCGATTGAAGGGATATCTCCCCAGCAGGTCGGGAATTTCTCCGCCCTCACCGTTGATCGAGAGCATATTCAAACGGAAGGCAGCCTCGGCATAGGCGCGATAGGCGATCTCGCCCTGTGAGCCAAAGGACATGGACGCGATCAGAAACGGCAGCCTGTGTGATGTAATCCCAAGGTCAACCTGACCCGGATCGATCTTTGAATCTTCAGGATACTGAAAATCAAGAATGTTGCGGATCGTGACGGGTGTGGATTTTGCCGTATTCCCCACGTGCTCTTCATAGGTGCGCCAATCCGACTCGTGCTTTCCGAGCTTACCGGCAGCCTTCCAGATCTTTGGATAGAAATGATTTACACGTGAGAGCTCGCCGCGACCCGCGCTGTTGTAGGAGGACCTGCGCAGGAGGAGATCTGCGTCCAGGTCCTCCCACTTCAGTCCGCCCTGGTGTGAGCCTGCGTAATTGCTCGCACCGAGCGCTATCGCAACCTCATTGCTCAAGCCGATGCTGGCGAACAACCGTCCATAGCCGCGGGCTTCGTGAATGCCCATGGTACTGATACATTTTTCGATCCCGGAACACAGCGCTTTTAACGTATTTTTCCCTCGTTCTGTTTGCACCTCTAACGTCAGATTCGGTTCGTTGAGGTTAGCCGCAAAAATCAGATAGGGCACAACAGCATCGGCACCCATGCCGATGCTCATAATCAGGTCGTGTAGATTGCGGATCGCACCGCTCCGCAGGACTAATCCGACCTGACGCCGCAAATTGACCTGCGGATTCGAAGCGACCAGTCCGAGATCGATCTTGCCGTTATCTCCCAACGGGATAGGGGTCGGAGATGTAGTTGGAGTATTTTCAACAAAGGATTGACGTAAGGCCCGGTCGACGACGCCAAGCACAAGGATGGGGTCCACCCAGCCGTTTTCTCCGAGGAATGAGTCCGCATCGTCCAGGATGAGCAGCCTGCTTCCGTTTCGAACGCTGTCCACTGCGGTTTGCGCGATCCGCTCCAATGCCTGTGCAGTTGTTTCATTCGCGAGCGTCACGGTTGGAATGCTGGAAACTTGCCCGGCGGAAAAATGTCGGGTAACTCTCTCCAGAGTTGTGAATCTGGTTTCCTGCGCCAGGTGCTCGAGCACCTCTTTTGTTTTTGGAGAATATTTTGGAGCATCCAACAGGACCGGAGTGTCAAACGCGAGTGTTGATTCCTCCTTGAGTTCGCCAGGGATTAGAGGAGGGCGCGCCCCGATCATGGTCTGTGTGGAAAAGTGTTCGACCTCACGCTCGCGGTCGATGGCCGGATTTGTAACCACCGCAACCGCTTCCTTGAAGTAATCGGAAATATTCTGCCTCTCCTTCGAAAGCGCCGCGAGCGGGCCGTCGTAACCGAGCGAACTGATGGGATCAATGCCATTCTTCGCCAGTTCCTGGACCCATTCGCGATCTTCGCGTCCCCAGCCAAACGCCGACAAACGATTATCCAGATTGATCTCTGAGGATGGATGTGCCGGCGCAGATGCCTCGGAGAAATCTGATTGCGCGGCACCAGGCTTGACTGCGGAAAGGGCGAGACGCCGGTTGATCGTCTCGATGGAACCGAAACGGCGTAATGTCAAATTGAGGATCCGCTGCTGGACGGCGGGATAGTCCAGCACTTCCACCGCCTGCCCGCGCCGGACGCGGATACGCATTTTTTCACCCGGCGAGAGCGGGACAGGATCGATTCGCATCGTATCGAGGTGATAGACGCCCTTCTCGGAGGAGAAAAAGTATTCCTTCTCGGTGTCACCAAACCAGAGCGGACGCAGCCCGAGAGCATCCACGCTGAAGACGCACTCGTCCCCGAAGCGGGATATGATTCCGGCCGGTCCCTGTGCGAACGGACCGAACGCCTGGCGATAGTATTTATACATCGCCTGCAGTTCCGGCGAAAGTTTTTCCACTTCACTCAGGATTGGCGGGAAGGCGATTTCCATTGCCTCAGCTAGAGTAAAGTGATAGTGATGGATTAAACTCGCCAGGAGGCGGTCCAAATCCTGCGAGTCACTGCCACCGTCCACCAGCTCAACCCCCAGCATCTGCGCCTGCTCGCGCAATCGGGCAATGGTGTTGATCTCGCCGTTGTGCCCCAGCAGGCTGAACGGCTGGACGCGTTCAAAACTTGTCGCGGTGTTGGTTGAATACCGGGCATGACCAATCGTGATGGATGTTGTGAAGTCCGGGTTTCGCAGCTCGGGATAATATTGATAGAGAGTCTCGATGGAACCTCGGACTTTATAGACGACGATATTGCTCGAGAGAGAAGCAACACTGATCTTCGTTTCCTTTTCGATTTTCAGCGCCAGGTCAAAAAGGATTCTTTCTACATTTTCCAGTGGACCGTTCCGCACCAGGCCGGCGACCTGCCATAAATGAGGTGCCTGCAGACGCGCCATTTTCCCCAGTGCTTGCGGACGGATTGGGGTGGGGCGTTCCAGCAATACATCCACGCCGCTCTCTTTGAGCATGTTGATCACGGTGGCTTCCGTACCGAAATCCGTATTCGTATTGGGGATCATCAGATGACCTACGAAGAAGCGGCGGTCTTCGGCGAGCCAGCCTGGCTTGCCTTCATGTTCCAATGCCTGTGCCCACAACAAGCGCGGGATATCCGTGAGCACGCCACAGCCATCGCCTTCGCCGTTGACCTCTCCGCTGCGATGACCCATAATGCTCAGCGCAGCAAGCGCCCGCTTGAGATTGCCATGTGTTGCTTCGCCGTTCTTGCGGATCGAGGCGACCAGGGCGCAGGCATCACGTTCGTCGAGCCACGTTTTTACATCTGCGGCCGTTAACCAGTTGAAGGAACGCTGGTCCCCCTCCGATGATTCAGATTGTTGATTCTGCATGTCGCACCTCGTGAAACTCCAAAGGCTCTACAGTCCATCCAAGAGATGGAACAATAAGAGAACCGTTTGCGTTCTGTAAAACCTTCAGACTTGGAATTTACAATCGTTGATAAATTCTTTAAATCATACAATGTGGGTAGGAAATTACTACTACCTGTATGGGTAAGATCG
>Ga0075429_100001454_pt1 | contig 19443 bp, 21 predicted proteins | sample RhiMetdeltSRZDD3_FD_75295 | JGI IMG/M metagenome (GOLD analysis project Ga0075429, IMG submission 75295) | Populus rhizosphere microbial communities from Tennessee, USA - Rhizosphere MetaG P. deltoides SRZDD3 | ecosystem: Host-associated > Plants > Roots > Rhizosphere > Soil | place: USA... | reverse complement strand
CTCGTAGGTGTCGAGCACCCAGCACAGGCCAAGGCCGGCCAGGCCGCCAACCGTCGTGCCGATGACGCCGATCACCAGCCCCTGCATCATGAAGATGGCCATCACCCGGACGCTCGACGTCCCCATCGTCTTGAGGATGGCGATATCGCGGCTCTTCTGCCGCACCAGAAGAATGAGCGAGGAAATGATGTTGAGCGCACCCACCATCACGATCAAACCGATCGTGATCGAGATCGCCATCTTCTCGAGCCACAACGCCGAGAAGAGCGACCGATTGAGCTCGGACCAATCCTCGCTCACGTATTCGGGACCGAGCCGCTCAGGGATCGATTTGGCGACCGCTGCTGCCTCCCAGATGTCGTCGACGCGCAGTTGAATGAGATCGGGCGCCTCTTTCGAAAACAACTTGCTCGCAAAGTCGAGGCTCACAAACCCGTAGCCCGAGTCATATTCGTACAGCCCGAGCTGGAAAACGCCGACGACGCGGACGCGCCGGTTACGCGGAATGAGGCCCATCGGCGAGAGTGAGCCGCCTGGTGTAATGAGGGTGATCTCGTCGCCGACCTTCGCTCCGAGTTGTTGCGCGAGGTCGTACCCGAGCAGAATGCCCGGGCGGTCGTCCTCGCCCTGCTCCGTCAACCCGGCCAGACTCCCCTGCTTCAGCGTCCGTTCGATGTCGGTGACATGTCCCTCGAGAACAGGGTCGACCCCTTTGAGGGTGATGAAAGCATCCGCCCGGTCGGAAGAGACAATGGCCTTCCCGATAATCGCCGGCCCGGCGCCGGCAACGCCAGGGACCGAGCGGAGGTTCGCGACCTCGGATTCGTAGTTCCCCAGCGGACCGGTCTTCCACACATACACATGAGCTGTCGAGCCGAGGATCCGATTTCTCAGCTCGCCCTGGAGACCCGTCATGAGCGCGAGCGCCACCACCAACGCCACGACCCCGACGGCGACTCCGATGGTCGAAAACAGCGAAACGCGCGAAATGGAGGAGTGCTGGCGACGCGCCAGCAGATACCGGAGGGCGATAAACAACTCGAATGGCACGCTAGCAACCATTTATATTATGAACGCGTCACGCTTCCGAGAGTCCATTAAGAACCATGAAAAGAGTCCTCCAATAGGCCGACTAGTGGAGCCATTGGATTGGGATTCGTGCAATACTGACACCCGCAATTGGCATGCATCGCGCTAAGGCGCAGCACCGTGACCCCCGATTCAGGTAACGTCAAGACAGTCGCGTCGTTCCGATCGAAGCCGGCACAGAAGGGCGCCGCGCCCGCGCGCGAGGACGCCACCTTTGAGTTCGCCAGCGAGAGCACACCGGCCGAGGGTGCTCCGGGGCTTCCAGTCGTCATCAAGCTTCGCAAGCAAACGATGATCGCGATCGGCTTGACGCTCGGGGTGCTCGCGGCAGCTGGAGCGGTTACCGCCGCGCTGACTCTTCGACCGCCGGTCACGCCGACCGGGTCGCTGAGTGTTGAGACGGATCCACCGGGTGCCGAAGTTCGTATCGATGACGTTGTGCGTGGTACGACTCCCCTTTCGGTGACACTGCCTGAAGGCCCCCATCGGTTAGTGGTACAGCGAGGGTCGAACGTCAAGCAGATGAACGTCGAGGTTACACGCAGTGCGGCCAAGGCCTATCACATCGCCTGGACCGAACCCGTAGCTGTCACGCCGGTAAAAGCGCAGGCGGGCAGTCTCTCCGTGCTCAGTGACCCAACCGGAAGCACGGTGACCGTGGACGGTTCAGCCCGCGGTCAGACCCCGCTCACAATCGGACTTTCGGCCGGACGCCACGAAGTGATCGTCCAAACCGCGAATAATACTTATCGGCGATCCGTACAGGTCGAAGCCGGTGCGACGGCCTCGCTGGTTGTTGGCGGTGCTCCGGCCCCATCCGCTTCCTTCGGCTGGATTACTGTGCCAACCCCCTTCCCCGTACAGGTCCTGGAGGCCGGCCGGGTGGTCGGAACCAGCGAAATCGACCGAATAATGCTCCCGCAAGGCAACCATGACCTCGATTTCGTCTCGGAGCAGCTCGATTTCCGGCAGAGCTCGCGTGTCTCTATAACAGCAGGACGCGGAGCCCCCGTCTCGCTTACAATCCCTCGCGTAGCCATGAACATCAACGCCCTGCCCTGGGCGGAGGTCTTCATAGATGGCACCCGGATCGGCGATACTCCCCTTGCCAACGTGGAGCAGCCAATCGGTGATCATGAGATCGTATTCCGTCACCCCCAATTCGGTGAGAAACGACAGATGACGCGAGTGATCTCCAGAGACTCACTTCGTATCTCGGTGGACATGAGATCAAAATGATGAGGAAGGTCCGCTGGCTTTCGAGCGCCTGCGGCTGCTTGATTCTGACTCTTTGTCTCCCAAGCTCATCAGTCGCACAAGTTTCCGAAGTCGATTACAAGTCGCTTTACGCAGCCGCGGAATACGACAAGGCGCTCGAAGTTGTCACTTCACTCGACAGCGTCGAGGCGCAACAGTACAAGGCGCTTTGCCTTCTCGCGCTTGGACGCCAGGCCGATGCCAGCACCGCGGTCGAAGCGCTCGTGAATTCCTCACCGACCTTCATCCCGTCATCCGATGACGCGCCACCGCGGTTCGTGGAACTCGTGACCAAGGTTCGTCAAAAGCTCCTTCCCACGATCGCTCGCCGTGTGTTCGCCGAAGGCCGCGATCGATATACAGACAAGAAGAACGATGAGGCGGTCAAGCGCTTCTCCCTCGTCCTGACGCTGCTGAACGATCCGGCGTTTCCCGATCCGAATACCAAGCAGGACCTCGAGACGCTGGCCAAAGGATTCATTGATCTCGCGACCGCCGCCGCGGTACCCGTGAAGGTCGTCGCGGCGCCGCCCGAGCCGGTGACGCCACCGCCCGCCCCTGCCACGCCCACGGCGCCGCCGAAAGTGGTTCCTCCCGTCGCGCTCTCGCAGGAGGTCCCACCAATGCCTACGGACCTCGCATCGCGCGCCGACGCGAAACTCGTACTCGTTGTTCTGATCGATGAGACCGGCAGAGTCACGAGCGTGACGGTGAAGGAATCAGCGCATCCCGTCTACGACAGGCTCGTCTCCCAGGCCACGCGAAGCTGGCGGTACACACCTGCGACCCGCAACGGCGCTCCGATCCCTTCAGAGCAGATCGTGACGATTCAGGTCAAGCGCTGACCACGTTCGCCAAGGCTAGCCAGGTTCGCCTCAGACAACGAGGATGTGGCTTTCGCATCGCTCGTGGCAGTGTTTGATTTGCCCGCGCTCCAAGCGGGCTAGCGGCGGTCGGGCCGCATGAGCGGGAACAAGATCACATCACGAATCGATGGACTGTTGGTCAGCACCATGACCAACCTGTCGATGCCGATCCCTTCGCCGCCAGTTGGCGGCAGCCCGTACTCCAGCGCTCGGATGTAGTCTTCGTCCATCCCGTGTGCTTCCTCGTCGCCGCCCGTGCGCTCTCGCAGCTGCTGCTCGAAACGGAGCCGTTGCTCGACCGGGTCGTTGAGCTCGCTGAAGGCGTTGGCGACTTCGAAGCCACCGATGTAGAGCTCGAATCGTTCGACCGTATCGGGATCGTCCTTCCGTTGTTTCGATAACGGCGAGACTTCGGTTGGAAAGTCGTAGACGAAGACCGGTTGCACGAGGTCCTCTTCACACAGCGCTTCGAAGATCGCTGCCGTGATCTTCCCCGCGCCGCTGCCCGGCATCACTTCGATCCCGAGACGCGCCGCCAGCGCCGCCGCGGCGTCACGCGATCGCAGGGCGGCCTCGTCGATGGCGACGCCAAGGCGGCGGGCAGCTGCGTCACGCACGGCTTGTCGAAGAGAGAGACGACGAAAGGGTGGCTTGAGAGAGATCGTGTGCTCGCCGAACGTCAGTTCGTCGCTGTCCGTCGCCGTGAGCGCAACGTGCTGCAGCATCTCCTCTGTCAGCGTGATTAGATCGCTGTAGTCGGCGTAGGTCCAGTAGAACTCGAGCATCGTGAACTCGGGGTTGTGCTGAGTGGAGATCCCCTCGTTCCTGAAGTTGCGGTTGATCTCGAACACCTTGTCGACGCCACCGACGACGAGCCGCTTCAAATACAGCTCAGGCGCGATGCGCATATAGAGCGCCATATCGAGGGTGTTGTGATGCGTGACAAAGGGGCGCGCGATGGCGCCGCCGGCCATTGGCTGCATCATGGGGGTCTCGACCTCGAGGAATCCGCGGGCGATGAGAAACTCCCGGATAGCGGTCACGACGCGGCTGCGAACTTCGAAGACGCGCCGTGAGTCGGGGTTGACGATCAGATCGAGGTAGCGCTGGCGATACCGGGTCTCGATGTCCTGAAGCCCATGCCACTTCTCAGGCAGCGGCAGCAGGCTCTTCGACAGGAATTGCACGCTCGCGACGTGGACGCTGAACTCGTTCGTCTTGGTGCGAAAGAGATATCCCTCGACCCCCACCCAATCGCCGATGTCCAGCAGCTTGAAGATCCGGAAATCCATGTCCGGCACCGAGTCCTGCCGAACGTAGACCTGAACCCGAGATCGCCCATCGGACAGTTGCAAGAACCCGGCTTTCCCAAACGTGCGAATGGCAAGGATGCGGCCGGCGACCCTTGCGGTAATGCGGGGTGTTTCCAGCTCCTGCGCTGTCTTGGCGCCATGTTCAGCGACGAGATGCGTGATGGGCGTCGTGCGTTCGAACCGCTTGGGGTACGGATCGACCCCGAGCTGTTTCAGCGCCTCGAGATTGGCCCGGCGCTGGACAACCTGATCGGATTCTTCTGGATTCATTCGCGATTGAGCGTCCGCCGGATGGCGTCGAGTATGCCGTTGATGAAGCGCACTGACTCGTCTGCGCTGAAAGTCCGCCCGAGTTCCAGGGCCTCGTTGATGACAACGATCGCAGGTGTGTCGGGCTCGTGAAGAAACTCATAAACGCCAAGGCGCAGGATGAGCCGATCCATCACGTTCATCCGCTCGAGGCGCCAATTTTCGGCCGCCTCGCCGATCAGCGGATCGAGTTGTGCCGAATGCGCTGACACCCCCGACGCCAGCGACGTCGCAAACGCGCGAACGTTTTCGGCCGGCGGGGTCCCCGCTGGTCCACCAGTCCAGAACGTTCGGCATACCTCCTCGATGGGCGTGCGCCCGACTTCCGATTGATACAGCATCTGGAGCGCGGCCTCGCGCGCCCGATGCCGCGAATCGGCACCGGACTGGGCGACCGGAGGTCGTTCGGCTTCAGCCATCATTCCTGACCCCATCATCGATCGCTTCGACCAGGGTGACCATCTCGACGGCGGACAGCGCGGCTTCGCGTCCTTTGTTGTCCGTCCCTTCAGCCGAACGTGCGGCCGCCTGCTCTTCGGTCAATGTCGTGAGCACGCCAAACGCGACCGGGATGCCGGTGTCCGCGCTCACCGCCATGATCCCGTGCGAAACGGCCGACGAGATGTACTCGAAGTGCATCGTCTCGCCCTTGATGACGCACCCGAGGCAGATGATGGCGTCGTACCGTCCAGTGCGCGCGAGCCGGCGGGCGGCCAGCGGGATCTCGAAAGCGCCCGGCACGCGAACGACGGTGACGTCGGCGCTGCTGACGCCAGCATCACTCAAAGCCGCATGCGCGCCGCGAAGCAACCCGTCAGTGATGTCCTTGTTGAACGTCGACACGACCACGGCAAAGTGGCGACCGGAGGCTGTGGGCGAGCCCTGCAACTCTTTCACGTCTCTGAAAAGACACCGGGTGTAATTTCCCAGAGATGCGGATGGAAATTACACCCGGTGTCTTGACGCAATGATACCCCACAGCCAGCACACGCCAATGCCGACGACAGAGCCGCTGGCGTCGGCAAACCAGTCAAGGACGTCGGCGGATCTGCCGGGCACGAACGCCTGGTGAACTTCGTCGAAGATCCCGTAGCCCGCCGCGATCAGGAACGCGAGCACGGCGACGCGCAACATCACGCGACGCGGTAACCCGCCAGCGACGGCTCGCACCGCGAGGATCGCCAGGCCAGCGTAGGCCCAGAGGTGTGCCGTCTTGTCGGACACCTCTTCCGGCAACGGCGCGACCTGGAGATTCGAGACGAAGAAGATGGCTGCCATGTACGCGACGACAGGCGACCAGAGCCAGAGGCGACGCGCTCGACTCGTGAAGGACACGACGCGGACTAGAGAGGAAGTGGGTACAGCAGCCAGCCCATCAGGATGCCGGCACCGATGAACCCGCCGAACAGACGAGCACCGAACTTGATCTGTTCCCTGGGATCGTCCCGGGTGAGCACAGCAAACACCACCGACACGAACAACGAAAAGATCACCATCAGGCCGAGATGACTGGTCACTTGCGTCCTTTCGCGATGTCGAACGCATCGAGCACGACCAGCATGTTCAGCAAGCCGGCGGCAATGATGAAGGTGTTGCCGTATTCGTAGGTGATGGCCACCACGTCGCCGGCGCCGATTCCCGCGGTCCGGGCAACGAAATACGGAAGCCCCACTCCCACGTCCGCCACCGCCATCAGGGCCACGAGCGGCTGCGTGATCTCGAACGGAAACAGCCGACCCTGCAGCCACAGTCCGAACGCGAACATCAGCGAGAGGGCCACCAGGAAAACGATCCCCTTCTGGCGTCGACCCAGCCAGAAGTGCCCCGCGCCCGGCAGAAACCAGGCGAGAGCGCAAATCAGATAGGGCGTTGAGGTGGTTTGGGTACGGTCTGCCGGGGTGGCACGCATCCGTCGTAGTGTAGCGTAGCGAGGCTGCGCCTCACATCATCGAGGCTGGGCCTCGCCTCACCGCCTCTCCTGGCCTGCCGAGCGCATTCATCACCACGAGGCCCACCAGCACGCCGAGCGGCGCACCTGCGAGAGCGCGCGTGCTGTTCGAGGGGTGCCACGCTCCGACCATCTCGAGCGCAACCGTCACGAGCGTCGGAGCCGCGGCCAACGCTGCAAGCCACTGGAGCTCGCGTCGTGGCATTTGCGCCACCGCGCGTCCGCTACCACGTCGAATACGAACAAAAGCGACGCCACCGGCCACCCCGACGTAGATGCCCAGGCATCTCGCACAGACCGGCAACTGGAAGCCGGCGAGATGAAATGAGCGCTCCGGAATCTGATGGCAGATAAACGAGCCGAGTCCGTACACGAAAGCGCCTGCCCATCCAGGCACAATCGGCGCTGCAATGATGAGAGCAACCCATCCGGCGGTCACGACCACCGGCAGAAGTGCGAGCACCTGTGGATGATAGCGCTCTCCCAGGGCAGTCAAAAACGGATCACATCGCGCGCTCTTTCTAGCGGTTCCGAGCGGCGAGGTAACCGTTACGCGTTCGTGTCCGCGCGCCCGGCTGCGCCGTCACACGCACGATGACACGCCGATACCCGCCATCCTTCTTCGGATTCTTCGAACTGTAACCGAGGGCGTACTGACTCGCCAGTTCCTCGGCAATCGACGAGTACACACCGGCGAGCTCGGAGATGTCGTTCGGGAAATACGCTTTCGCTCCGGTCTCTTGCGCGAGCGCCTTCATTCCAAAATCAGACTGCGAGAAATAGTGACGTCCGATCTGCGATGCCCGAACAATGTCGTTTTTCGATCGAAGCGAAATCGTATAGATCGCAATACCGCTCTCCTTCGCCAGCTCCAGCACATCGTCGTAGCTGAGAAGACTCGCGGTGTCGGCGCCATCCGAGAGCACGACGATCGCCTGGCGTCGCACCTCGCCATTGGCCCGGCGCAGCCTCGTCATCTCCTTGAGTGCGAGATAGGTCCCGTTGTACAGCGCTGTCCCACCGCGCGCCGTCGTCGCGAGAATCGCGTCTCTCGCGGCTGCCATGTCGTCGCCCATCGGGAAGAGGACCCTGGTGGCATCTTTAATGTCGATGATGCTGACACGATCGGCACGACGAAGCGTCGAAACGAATCCAATTGCGGCCTGCTGAGCGATCTGGAGCTTGTCGCTCATGCTCGCGGAGGTGTCGAGAAGAATCGCGAGGTCGAGGGGAACGCTGGACGCGCCGAAGAACGACAAATCCTGCTGGACGCCGTCCTCGAAGACGGCGAAGTCGCTCGAAGCCAGACCGGTGACGAACCTCTCAGCCGAGTCGGTGACGACGACGTTGAGGGCAACGAGATCGATTCCCGTTCGAAATGTCGTCGTAGATGTCTCACCGACGGCCGCGGTCGCGGGACCGTCGTGGAACGAAACCTGGTTATCGGCAATTGGGAGCGGGACTTGAGCCTGCGCGTGAATAGGCATTCCGAAACACATCACGAGCAGGCACAAGCGTTTCACGATCACCCCCCGGTCCTCTGACCGTCCTTCTGGGCGTTGGCCGGTGCAAGCAGCGTTCCCGCTTTGGCGCAGCATCGCCTTGTCGCGCACGTCTCAACAATTCATCGACTTACTCGGACACAATCAACGCGATCTGGTCGAGCAGCCGACACGCTGCAACACAAATTCCGTCGCTCGAGTACCAGAATGGTGGCTCTCAGGTCGAGCCGGTACGCGACTTTGGTCTTTCGACTACACTCTTTCCTCAACGGAGGCAGGATGACTCGGCGAGCGTTAGTGGCGGTAGGACTTGGCGTGCTGTTCGGCTCGACGCGGCAGACCTGGGCGCATCACTCGACTGCAATGTACGACATGGCGAACCCCGTCACCGTGAAGGGAACGGTCAAACGGTTTGAGTGGACCAATCCTCATGCATTTATTTTTCTCGATGTGAAAGACGAGAAGACCGGCTCAGTGGAGTGGGAGATCGAGCTCATGAGCCTCAACCACCTGCGTACGTATGGGTGGGTGCGAACGACGGTCAAGCCCGGCGACGTCATCGCGGCTACCGGTGGGGCAGCCAAGAGCGGTGCGCCTTCGATGATCAGTGCCGTGATCGAACTGCCGGATGGCCGCAAGATTCGCTCGTAAGGTCGGAGGACGCATGCTTCGGCATCTGGTCTTGATCGGTCGAGTCACGTCGTTCCTCGGTATTTGTCTGGCAGCGACGACCGTTGCTGCGCAGCAACCGCAAGCGCCGGCGAGAGCCCCCCAGGCTCCACCGCGATCGCCCTATCAGGAGGCAGGGCAACTGCCGGCGCGCATCATGTCGTTTACGGCGGACCCCTCCGCGATCAAGCCCGGAGAATCGGTGACGTTGAAGTGGGCCGTGGAGAATCCACGCACCACCACTATCGACCCTGCGATTGGCCGCGCAGTTCCACGTGGTGAGCTTCGCGTGACGCCCGCCGCAACCACGACTTACACATTAACCGTCACCGGGGTGAACGGCACGCTGACACGAACCGTCACCGTAACAGTCGCGGGCACTCAACCCGTCGCGGCGAACACCGAATCGGTGCCCATGGCGACCAGGCCAGCACCACGAACCACCGACGGCAAGCCAGACCTCACCGGCGTGTACGGGTATGGCGCCGGTGCGGGACGAGGAGCGGCACCGCCGGCTCCCGCCCCCGGAGAGCTTCCGCGCACACCGACACTCAAGCCTGGGGCCGAGAAGTATCGCGTGCAGCGCGGACCAGACGATACCGGGCTCTACTCGTCGTGCGCGCCTCCTGGTGTCCCGCAGACGTTTTTCGTACCCTACTACGTCCAGTTCGTCCAGTCGCCGAAGTATCTCGTGATCCTCCACGAGTACTTGCACTTGTATCGGGTCATTCCACTCGATGGCTCGCCGCACCCACCCGATCCGGATCCGTTCTGGATGGGCCACTCGACCGGGCGATGGGACGGCGACACACTGGTCGTCGACACGGTTGGTTTCAAGGAGAGTGAAATCAACGGGTATCGCACCACCGAGTCGCTTCACGTCGTCGAGCGGTTCCGTCGACCGAACATGGGCACTCTCGAGTATGAGGCCGTGATCGAAGACCCCAACGTGTTTGCGGGACCCTGGCTGATCACGCGGACATTTCCGTTCCTTCCCGAGCACAACCGCGTGGACGAGTTCTTCTGCGAGAACAACCGGGATTACAAGCCACTTTTCGGGGCCAAGTAGCGGCACGTCTTTAGACGCGCCGTGGCGAGCGCTATTTGATCACAGGCGATCTGAAGGCTCGCCTCTACATGTGTCATGTCTGATCTTCTTCAATTCGTTCGCGGGTGTACGTTCGACGACTTTCTCTTCACGCCGCAGTACAGCGTGATCGAGCGGCGAGATCCGGCCGCCATCGACCTCTCGTGCCAGCTCTCCACGCGCCTGTGGCTGCGGCGGCCGATCGTCTCCGCCAACATGGACACGATCACGCGATCCGAGATGGCGATTGCGATTGCCGAAGAGGGTGGTATCGGGATCATCGATCGCGGCTTTCGCGCTGGCGACATCGAGCCGCAGGTCCGCGAAGTTGCGCGCGTCAAACGCCGGCAGCACGGAATCATCGCCGACCCGTACACCGTCGGGCCTGAGGCGCCGCTGGCTGACGCCGCGGCGACGATGCGTCGTACCGGCGTCGGCACGCTGGTCGTCGTCAATGAGAGCCGCCGGGTGGTCGGCTTGCTCACCGCCCGCGACCTCCGTTTCGCAGATCACGCAAAGAAGGTGGCGGACCGGATGACACCACGCGATCGGCTGATCGTGCGTGAAGGCCCCATCGACACGGCTGCGGCCGAAGACGTGATGCTCGCGCACAAGATCAAGAAACTACCGCTCGTCGACCGGGACGGCCGACTGACGGGGCTGGTCACCGCGAAGGATCTGCTCAAGCAGGAGCGGCTCCCCTTCGCAACCCGTGACGATCACGGGAGGCTGCGAGTGGGTGCCGCGATCGGGGCCAAAGGCGACTACCTCGAGCGCGCCGCCGAACTGCTGCGCGCCGGTGCGGACCTCATCGTGATCGACATCGCGCACGGCCATTCGGCGGTGATGGGTCGTGCCATCGATGCCTTCCGCGCAAGATTCGGCGATGTGGAGCTGATCGCCGGCAACGTGGCAACGGCTGAAGGTGTGCGATTCCTCGTTGAGCGGGGTGTCAACGGAGTAAAGGTTGGGATCGGTCCCGGTGGAGGATGCACGACTCGACTGAACACCAACTTCGGCGTGCCCCAGGTCGAAGCGCTGGTCACGTGCCGCGAAGCTGCCGGGGGACGCGTCCCGCTGATCGCCGACGGGGGTATCAAGAGAGACGGCGCCGTCGCACAGGCGCTCTTGTTTGGCGGCGATACCGTCATGCTCGGCAGCGTGCTGGCAGGAACGCTGGAGACGCCTGGCGACACCGTGCAAAAGCCGGTCGTCATTCCCGAATCACACAAGACGGTCAAGGTGCCGTTCAAGGTATTCCGAGGCATGGCATCGTTGCAGGCCATCGTCGATCGGCTGGACGTCGAGGACGCCGAGTCGGCCGACGTGGAAGCGCTGGGTGCCGAAGGGGCTGAAATCAGCGTCCCGGCACGTGGGTCGGTTCGGCCCATCGTGCGGGACATGTTGAAGCATCTGTGCTCGGCGATCAGCTACGGAGGCGCGGGCAGTCTCGCCGAGCTCCAGGAGATGTTCCGGCGCGACCCCAAGCGCTACGCGATTCGTCTATCGGAATCGTCGCGCCGTGAGTCGTTCGATCGGTGACACGATCGTAGGGCGGGTCCTGTTCTGTGGACCCGCCGGGTCTACAGAGCAAGACCCGGCCTACGCGCTACAGCACCGAAGCCTTGAGCTTCTGTATCTCGGTCTTCTCTGAGCGCGGGCCGTACTGGCCGATCACCTGCGCCGCCATCGCGCCACCGAGCTTGCCGGCCGTCTTCAGATCAGTCCCCTGCGTGTACGCATACAGGAAACCGGCGGCATACGCATCGCCGGCGCCGGTCGTATCCACGACCTTGACACCCTTCACCGCGTCGATGACGTGGACTTCGTCGTCATTGACCACCACCGAGCCCTTCTCACTGCGCGTCAACGCCGCGATCTCGCAGTGCTTGCGCACCTGCTGCAGCGCATCGTCGAAGTCTTCGGTCTGATAGAGCGACAGGATCTCGCTTTCGTTCGCGAACAAGATGTCAACGTACCTCTCGGCCAAATCGAGGAACTCGTCGCGGAAGCGCGCCACGCAGAACGCGTCCGACAGCGTCAGCGAGACCTTGACCCCGCTCTCCTTGGCCTTCATCGCCGCGTCGAGCATTGCCTGCTTCGCGCGCGGCAAGTCCCACAGGTAGCCTTCCATGTAGACCACCTTCGACGATTTCACGTGATCCAGGCTGATGTCCTCCGGGCCCAGCTGCGTGCACGCGCCAAGGAACGTCTGCATCGTCCGCTGCGCGTCGGGCGTCACGAAGATCAGGCTGCGAGCCGTCGGGAGCCCACCCACCAGCGGGCGCGTGTCGTAGGTCACGCCGGCGGCGCGAATGTCGTGCGTGAAAATCGAGCCGAGCTGATCGTCGGCCACTTTACCGATGTAGGCCGTCTTGCCTCCGAGCATGGCGATGCCGGCAATCGTGTTCCCCGCCGATCCACCGGACGCCTCCTTGCCAGGTCCCATGATGCTGTACAGCTTCTCGGCCATCTCGGCGTCGATCAGATTCATCGCGCCCTTCGGCAGCTTGTGCGCCGCGAGCAGGGCGTCGTCGGCCTGGGCAATCACGTCGACAATGGCGTTGCCGATTGCAGTCACGTCGAACTTGGCGTTGTTCATCAGCGGTTTTCTCCTTATAGGACACCGGGTGTAATTTCCCGCGTCCGGTTGGAAATTACACCCGGTGTCTTAGGTGGTCTGCAGATACTTGCTCACGAGCGGCGCGAGATCCTGCTTGACCTGCGCAGGGATCGTGTCCGGCCTGGTGATGAGGGCGTACTTGAGCGCCGACGCGCACTCGCACGATCGTTCGTAGGGCAAGCCTTCGACCGCCTTGGCGATGATGTGTTGAGCGGTCTTGGCGTTGTGCATCAAGTTCGCGATGACCATGTCTACGGTTACCGAATCGTGGTCGGGATGCCAGCAGTCGTAGTCGGTCACGAGCGCGATCGTCGAGTAACAGATCTCGGCCTCTCGAGCGAGCTTGGCTTCCTGCAGGTTCGTCATTCCAATAATATCCGCTCCCCACGACCGATACAGTCTCGACTCCGCAAGCGTGGAAAACTGCGGGCCTTCCATGCACACGTACGTTCCGCCGGTGTGAACGACGGCTCCGGAGTCCTGCCCGCTGGCGCTGACGAGACGACTCAAGATCTTGCAGAACGGGTGCGCAAACCCGACGTGCGCGGCAAGCCCCTTTCCGAAGAAGGTGCTGATTCGCCCCTTCGTGCGATCGATGAACTGATCGGGAATGACGATGTCGAGCGGCTTGTACTCTTCCTTCAGACTTCCAACCGCGCTGGCCGACAGGATGTATTCAACCCCCAGCATCTTCATGCCGAAAATGTTTGCGCGGAAATTCAGCTCGGACGGCAGCAGGCGATGCCCCGCGCCATGCCGGGCGAGGAATGCCACGCGCTTACCGCGCAGCGTGCCCAGCAGATACGGACTGGACGGATCGCCAAATGGCGTCGTCAGTTTGATCTCTTTGCGGTCGGTCACGTCGGCCATGTCGTACAGGCCGCTACCGCCAATGATGCCAATTTGAACGTTATCCAATCAGTCTCCGGTCTCCGGTCTCTGGTCTCCGGTCAAAGAACTTGATCAATGAATCTCTTGCCGTTGCTCTCGCGGATATACCCGGCTGCGACCTTCGGATCGTGCTCGAACAGGATCAGGTACTCCCGCTCGATCGCTTCCCTGATGAACCGCTTTTTGAACGCGAGCGTCTCCATCGGGAACAAGTCGTAGCTCATCACCCAGGGATCCTGCAGGTGCGCGAGAGTTGGAATCATGTCTGCGATGAAGACTGCCGTCTTCCCGCCCGACTCGAGATAGACGATCTGATGCTGGCCCGTATGGCCGCCAGTCCTTTCAACTCGGACACCCGGCCTGATCACACTATCACCAGAGAAGAAATCGACGACACCCGCCTCTTTGAGCGGGACGAAATCCTCCTGCAGGTAGCTCGCTCGATTGCGTTCGTGCGGATGGGTCGCATCCTCCCATTCGGCGTCTCGTATCAGATACCGGGCCCTCTCGAATCGCGGGCGCAAGGCACCATCAACCCGCATGGTTGCGCCACCGAAGTGATCGAAATGGAGATGCGTCGCCAGCGCAACATCGATCGAGTCCGCAGTGAGGCCGACGTCGGCAAGCGCGCGATCGAGGGCACCGCGGCGATCAAGGGCATAGATGTCGACTTGCTTGGGACCCATCTTGTCGCCAGCACCGCAGTCGATGATCATTCGCCCCCAGGACGCCTCGACGAGCAGCGGGCGCATGGCCAGTTGGATTCGATTGCGCTCGTCGGGAGGAGCCAACTTCTCCCACAGAGGACGAGGAACCACGCTAAACATCGCTCCGCCGTCCAGCTTGAACCCGCCATCATGGAGAACCGTCAACTGGAGGTCGCCGAGCGCCAGTTTCCTGACTTCGAGCCTGAGGTCGGGTTCGGCACGTTGTTTCAATTCGACCAGCACGCCATGGGCTGCAGACGGATGAATGAAAGCGACCAAAGATCCTTCCGCCCCGGGCCGCGGCTCGCTGTTGATGAGACGTACGCCTCGCGCGCTCAGATGCGTCAGCGCTGCGCGCAAATCGTCGACTCGCAATGTCACGTGATGAAGTCCCGGCCCGCGTTTGCCAACGTAAGTCGCGATGGCCGAATCCGGCGCCGTAGCCTCAAGCAACTCCAGCGAAGGTCCGCCCACGGGGACAGTCCGCGCTCTGACGCGCTCGGTAACAACCTCCTCGGGAGGATGCACGTCGAGCCCCAGGGCATCTCGATAAAAGGCGAGCGCCTTGTCGATGTCCTGAACAGCGATGCCAATGTGGTCGAGGGTGGCTTTCATCGGGACTCACGACTCGGAGCTCGGGACTCGCGGCTCGGGATCCGGGATCTGAGATGGGGCCAGCACGCGGTTCGTGATTTCTTGAACTACTGAGTATGGATCCCGGGCGCGGCTGGCAACCGCTTCCACGTACCGATCGAATTCTCCCGGCGCGAGGATGCCGTCGATGTATCGCAGAAACGAAGATGCCAACACATCGCGCAAATACGATACGTGTCGTTGTCGACGACGCTCCTGGCGATGTTCCGCGGCCCACTCTCGGAACCGGCCGACCTCGCTCCACAACGTTTCAACACCGGTTCCGGTGGTCGCCTCGGTTTTGAGAATCGGCGGTTGCCATTCAGCGGGAACGTGGGACTTGAGCGCCAGGCTCGACGCGACACCCTGGACGACGCGATCGGCGCCTTCACGATCCGCCTTGTTGACGACGAAGATGTCAGCGATCTCCATGATGCCGGCTTTGATCGCCTGCAGATCGTCCCCGGCACCGGGCACGAGCAGAACAATCGACATGTCCGCCGCCGAGACAATGTCCACCTCGTCCTGACCGACACCGACGGTTTCGATGATGACGACTTCATATCCTGCAGCGTCGAGCACGAGCGCCGCGTCAGATGTTGCGCGTGCCAGCCCGCCGAGATGACCTCGAGTCGCCATGCTCCGAATGAACACCCCGGCATCGGCGGCATGGGCATTCATCCGGACACGATCGCCGAGGACGGCGCCGCCCGAGAACGGACTGGTCGGATCGACGGCGATTACGCCGACCTTGGAGCCGCCTCGTCGAATCTCGGCGATGAGGCGATCAACGAGCGTGCTCTTGCCAGTGCCGGGCGCGCCGGTCACACCCACGAGAAAGGCGCGACCGGTCCGAGGATAGATCTCACCGACGATCTGGCGGCCCGCATCGCCGTCGTCTTCGACGAGCGAGATCGCCCTGGCGATCGCGCGGACGTCGCCCGCAGCAACGGCGGCGGCGAGATCTGTAATGGGGCCGGGAGTCATTTGAACAGGACAGTTGCGATGAGCCTATCGCGCCCCGACTGTCCTCATCAAATGACCCCCGACCCCATTAGCAGCTGGCGCGCGATCACGAGGCGCTGGATCTCGCTGGTGCCCTCGCCGATGGTCGTGAGCTTGACGTCGCGGAAGAACTTCTCGGCCGGGTAGTCCTTGACGAAGCCGTATCCCCCATAGATCTGGACACCGTCCTCGGCCACCCGAACGGCAACCTCGCTCGAATACAGTTTGGCCATCGCGGCCTCGAGCGTTGTGCGACGCCCTTCATCTTTCATGGCGGCGGCGCGATAGGTGAGCAGTCGTGCGCCCTCGATTCGCATCGCCGCGTCGACGAGCTTGGCGCGCACGCTCTGAAACGCTCCAATGGCTTGGCCAAACTGTTTGCGCTCGAACGCATAGCTGCGCGCCGCGTCGTACGCCCCCTGGGCCAGGCCGACGGCGAGCGCCGCGATCCCAATGCGGCCGGCATCGAGCACCTGCAGGGCATTGATGAACGCCTGCCCTTCGGCCCCGAGCATCTGCGACGCCGGCACCTGACACTGCTCGAAGATGACTTCGCTCGTCTCGCTCGCCCGCATCCCCAGTTTATCTTCCTTCTTTCCGGCGCGCAGTCCTTGCGTGCCGCGCTCGACGATGAAGGCGGAGATGCCGCGACTTCCCTTCGCGCGATTGGTGACAGCCATCACCACCATCACATCTCCACCACGCCCATGGGTAATGAATTGCTTCGTGCCATTCAGCACCCAGAAGTCGCCGTCACGAGTCGCCGTCGTCCGCATCGCCGCGGCGTCGCTTCCCGATGACGCCTCGGTCAGCGCCCACGCCGCGAGTTGTTCGCCGGCCACAAGCGGCACGAGATACTTCTGTTTCTGCGCCTCGGTGCCGAACATGAAGATGTGCGCGGAGCCGAGCCCATTGTGCGCGGCCACCGACAAGCAGACAGAAGGGTCGACGCGTGCCAGCTCTTCGATGCAGATGCAATAGTCGACGGCGGACATCGCGGCTCCGCCGTACTGCTCGGGAAACTGAATCCCCATCAGGCCGAGGCCTGCAAGCTTGTCGATCACATCACGCGGAAACGCCTGGGCCTCGTCCCACTCCATCACGTGCGGTCGCAGCTCGGCCTCCGCGAATTCGCGCACGGTCTGCTGCAGGAGTTTCTGCTCGTCGGTGAGACACACGTTCATTGGAGTCTCTGTACAGTCGGGCTTTCGGCCGATCGTATCATTCGACATGCGACTTGCTCGATTGCTGCTTCTTCTAAGCGCGACGTTGTCTCTCGCCTCTACCGCCTGGGCCGATGCGACAGTCTTCATCGGCACCGCATCGGCGCCGACCAATCGCACGACGCGCGGTTTCTCGCTTGGCGCCGGCCTGCTCATCATCGGGTTCGAGTTCGAATATGGCAGCACGGTCGAGGATCTGCAGGATGCCGCGCCGTCTCTTCGGACCGGGATGGGCAACGTCCTTTTCCAGACCCCCTTTCCTATCCTGAGGCTGCAGCCGTACTTCACCACCGGCGCCGGTGTTTACCACGAGAGTCTCGGCGACATCGGTGAGACGAACTTCGGGATCAACAACGGCGGAGGGGTGAAGATTTCGGTAGTGGGGCCGATCCGCGCGCGAGTGGATTACCGCATTTTCAACCTGCGAGGCTCACCACTCGAAGACACAGTTCACCGGTGGTACGTCGGTTTGAATCTGAAGTTCTGAGTGATCGCGCGGGCTGAAGCCCGCGCGCTACGGTTGCGGTGGCTTTGGAGTGGCTTCTTTAACCTCAGGCGATTCGGCAGCCGCGCCGGCCTTCACTGGCGTGAGACTGAGCAGACTCCCGCCGCTGGCGAGTGAATCTGTATAGAGCTTCCAGATCTCCTGGAGCTTCGCCTGATCCGGGTACGCTTCGGCAAGGATGCGACCCAGACCGTAGTCGGCACCCTGCACTGTCGGGTCGAAGAAGAACGCGTACACCACCGCTCCGTTTGGCCCGGGCTCTGACGCCTTGAACACACGCCATCCCTGCGCCTGCGCGCGCACGGTCGGATTGCTCGATGACTCGAGCGCGCTCTGCAAGAACGCGATGACCTTCTCGAAATCGGCCACGCGCTCGGGACGCACCGCGTTGAGGATCATTCCCGCTGGCGCCGTGAATGTTCGCGACGCGGTCACCGTGGGCGGAGTGGGAGCAGTCGCTGCAGGCGCCGCCGGCGGCGGGGGTTGTTGCTGTGCGTGCAGCGCCGCGGACGAGACCATGACCGCGAGACCCGCAGTCAGAACCACTCGCATCGGAATCGCCTCCATAAAACAACAAAGCCACGAGCGGCAACGGCCACCCGTGGCTTGTCATTGTACGGCGCGAGCGCGCTACTTCGCGAAATCGGAAGTGACCGGCCCCTGGATCACGAACAACGGCTTCTGCAACGCGCCCTTATAGAGATTGAAGAAGTCGGTTCGCGCCATCGGGTCAGTGACCACCTCGTAGACGATGTTGGTGATCGAGTAGTCCGCGTCCTTGACGACGGGTGAGATGACGTGCACATAGAGGGAGCTGCCGTCAGGCTGGGCGGCCGAGTTCTTCACGATCTTCCAACCGGCAAGCTGCTGCTTGGCCTCGGGCTTTGCCGACTTCGCCAGCGCGTCCTTCAACGTCGCGATCACCTTTTCATAGTCGGCTTCCTTACCGGGATTGATGGTATAGGCCGCGAGCACAACTTCACCCGTGTAAGTCGTCTTCGGCGGGGCCTTCTCCTGCGCCAGCGTGGTCTGCGAGAATGCCGGCAAGAGGAGAATCGCGCCAGCCAACAAGACTCCGGACAATCGTCGCATCTTCAAGTCCTCCTCGAAATGGGTGCCAATCCTAACGTACCGGCGGACCTATGAAAACAGCCATTACTTCGTTTGCCAGCAGCATCCCATCCCGTGTCAGGCGGATGGAGCCGCCATCATAGATCAACAAGCCTTGCTCGACGAACGGAGCCAACTCCTCTCCGTGGCGCTCCCACAGGTCTACCCCGTAGCGCGATCGCACTATTTCGAGGTTGACACCTTGCGTCAAACGCAACGCGGTGAAGGTCGCTTCCTCCAGGCGTTCCTGGCCACTCAGCACACGGCGCTCAGTCTCGACCGACCTCCCGGCAACGATTGCCGAAACGTAGTCTTCAGTAGAGGCGACGTTCTTCTCCCTGATCCCTCTCCGCGTCGAGTGCGCCCCGCACCCGAACCCGAGCCACTCCCCATCGCTCCAGTACTTGAGGTTGTGCCGCGACTCGAGCCCCGGCTTCGAAACGTTCGAAATCTCGTATTGCGTGTACCCGGCGTCATCTAATCGGGACATCGCGCCAAGGTACATCTCCGCGGCGTCATCGTCAGGAGCCAGCGACCATTTCGAACGCGCCATCGTGTCCTTGAGAGGCGCGTTCGGATATATCTCCAGCAGGTACAACGATGCATGCTCCGGGCCAAGAGCGATGAGCGCGTCCACCGACGAAAACCACTGCGCGACAGACTGCTGCGGCAGCCACATCATCAGGTCCAGCGAGATGTTGTCGAA
>Ga0075429_100001448_pt1 | contig 19475 bp, 17 predicted proteins | sample RhiMetdeltSRZDD3_FD_75295 | JGI IMG/M metagenome (GOLD analysis project Ga0075429, IMG submission 75295) | Populus rhizosphere microbial communities from Tennessee, USA - Rhizosphere MetaG P. deltoides SRZDD3 | ecosystem: Host-associated > Plants > Roots > Rhizosphere > Soil | place: USA... | reverse complement strand
CCTGGGCGTGCACAACCAGCACCAGGCGGTTGCCGGGCAGGATGTCCTGGCCCGTCGGGAGCTGGAAGGTGAACGTCACCCGGCGGATCGAGCGGGGCCAGGCCGACAGGTCGTAGGTGGCGTCGCCGAGCAGGCGGTCGGTCGGCACGCCGTTCGTCACGGACTGCTCGATCAGCGTGGCGCACAGCCGTCCGGCCGCGGGAACCCCGCCGATCGACACCGTGAAGAGGGAGAGAGTCGCCTGCCCGTCGAGGTGGAACAGGTAGGGCATCGGAGCCGTGCTCCAGGAGTGCACGCTCCACCGGCTCGGCACGGCAGGGTCCTCGCCGCCGGCGTCATAGGAGTGCACGCAGGTCGAGCCGGCCGGCTTCGTGGCGAGCCCGCCGTAGTAGGGGCCGTCGAGGTCGTTCGAGTACCTGTACAGCTCGTCGCCGGGGCTGCCGGGGGGTGCTCCGGGCGCCATCAGGTCGGGCTGCCGGTCGGTGCTCGGATGCTCACAGGTCGAGTTGTCCTCGGGCGCCGCCCCGCGCGCGGCCGTGTCACGGGTCTCGTGGTCGGCGGCCGGCGTCTGGCGCGTGGCCTGGCTGCACGGCGTGTCGTAGAGATACAGGGACTGAGCCGTGACCGGGGGCCCGCTGTGGGGGGTGCCGCCGGGAGGAGCAGGGGAGCCGGGTGGCACCGTCGCGGCGTCGGCCACGATCGTCGAGATCCAGACGGGCGGCCGGTTGGAGGGCCGGAAGGGAGCGTCGATCGTGGCGGCCACCGTGATGCGCTTCGTGTCCTCGGTTGTGGGGCAGAGCGTGAGCGGGCAGGTCTCGTCGCGCCACGTGACGTACCGGTAGAGCTTGCCGGTGATCGTGGCTCCGCCGGTGCCGACCGCGAAGGAGTCGGGCCCGGGCTCGACTCGGGCCGTGGCCCCTTCGCCCGGGGCAGTCACCAGCGCCTCGGAGAGCCCGGAGCGCACGTTGAAAGATCCCCCCGCCACCTTGAAGCCCGGGTGGCGGGGGTCGCTGGATGCTTCGGGGGCTGTGGTCAGCGCAAGCTCGGCATAGGGAAGCGATGCCAGCTGCTCCACCTCGGCCTGCACCTGCTGCACGGCGACGTGCTGTGCCTGGGCGCTGAGGGTCGTGCGCCCGGCAGAGCCGAACACCTTCAGCGTCGCAGCCACCCCCATCGAGACCACCGTGACGGCGATCAACATCTCGATGAGCGTGAAGCCGGCGTCGTTCCGCTGGGAACACATTCGGCGGCGACCGTGTGTTGTGCGTGTCTGCGCATCGTTCATTCGCGCTTGCGCTTCCACCCCGGTCTTTCGGTCGGGTTCTAAACTCCGAGAGGTGTCCGCTCCGAGACTCGACACTTGACCGGGTGCCGGCCTAAACGGGTGCTCTAGGGCGAGTGTCGAGCGGCCGGAACTACGAGCCCGATTGCACGTTGCGGAGCGCGAAGCCGCCGTCGAGCGTGATCGGGTTGCCTGCGCCTCTGACCGTCACCTCGACGCGGGTCACCACGTACGTGGGATTGACCGTGTTCGGCTCCAGCGAGAAGACGTCCGCATTCTGGACGTCCGTGATCACGGGCACCGGCCCCGAGGTGAGGGAACCGCCGGGCGGGCCCTCCCAGCGGTTGCAGGCGCCGCCGGAGCAGTCATAGCGAACCCGCCGCTGGGCGGACGGGCCGCCGTCCGAGGGGCGGACCCACGTCGTCCCGTCGAGGACCTGGGACGACACCGGCGTGATGGCCGTTGCCTGCCGCATCTCGCGCGTGATCTGTTCCAGGCCGTTTCGCTGCTGGAGCAGGCTCTGCACGCGCCCGGTCGTGTCCCGCTGGCTGCGGGCTCCCACCGTGTAGAGCGCGTAGGTGCCCAGGAGCACGATCACCAGCATGGGGATCACGGTCAGCAGCTCGATCAGCATTATCCCGCGCTCGCTGCGCAGGCTGAGGCCCTCGTGTCGCATGCTCCGGTCCATGGCGCTCCACTAGACCCTTCGTCCGCAGCGGGGAGTTCGTCAGCTTCCGGGCCCGCGCTCGACTCATATACGGGGCCCCCGGAGGGTGCCTCACTAACATTGCCTCCCCGGATATCGCCCACATGAGAGTCCTCCTCACCAACGACGACGGCATCCAGGCGCGCGGGCTGAACGAGCTCCGCCGCGCCCTCCTGAAGGTGCCCGGGATCGAGCTGGCGGTGATCGCCCCCGACTCCAACCGCTCCGCCAGCGCGCGCAGCATCACGACCAGGCAGCCGTTGTGGGTGGACGAAATCGAGTTCGGGGACGGCACGACGGGCTTCGCGACCGACGGCACGCCCGTGGACTGCGTGCGGTTCGCGAGCCTGGGGCTGATCGGAGAGCCACCCGAGCTGATCGTCTCGGGCATCAACCACGGTGCCAACCTGGGCGACGACATCACGTACTCGGGCACGGTCGCGGCCGCGCTGGAGGGTGTGGTGCTGGGCCTGCCCGCGATCGCGGTCTCACAGCAGTCGCAGAAGCGGGAGATGGACTTCCGCCTCGGGAAGGAGTTCGACTTCACCGCGGCTGCCACTTTCACCGCCCGGCTGGTCGAGAGGCTGCCGAACCGGCCGCTCGCCAGCGGCACCCTGCTCAACGTGAACTGCCCCGCCGTCCCGCTCGGGGAGCTCGCCGGGGCCCAGGTGACGCGCATGGGCAAGCGCATCTACCGCGACCGGCTCGAGCTGGCGGGCGAGGATCCGGACGGCGGCCGGCGCAAGCGGTATCGCATCTACGGCATGGAGCCCTCCTACCACTCGGAGGACGGCACCGACTTCGCCGCGATCGACGCGGACACGATCTCGGTCACGCCGCTCCATTTCGACCTGACCGATCTGGGGAGCATGGAGCAGCTGGAGGGCTGGGACCTGTCCGGCCTGCTGGCGCACGGCGCACCCGCATCGCCCTGATGCCGCGGACGAAGCGCAGTCCCACCGACCCGGCTGCGCGCGCCGCCGAGCTGCGGCACGACATCGAGTACCACAACAACCGCTACTACGTGCAGGACGATCCGGAGATCTCCGACACGGAGTACGACGACCTGCTGCGCGAGCTGAATGCGCTCGAGGACGCGCACCCGGAGCTGCGCACCCCGGACTCGCCGACGCAGCGCGTGGGCGGCCGGCCGCTGGAGCGTTTCGGGCAGGTGAGTCACCTGCTGCCGATGCTGTCGCTCGCGAACGCGCGCGACGCGGACGAGCTGCAGGCGTGGGAGCAGCGGGTCCGCAACCTGCTCGCCAAGCGGGAGCTCTCCGAGCGTGAGGTCCGATACGTGACCGAGCCCAAGGTCGACGGCCTCGCCATCTCGCTCGTGTACGAGAACGGCGAGCTGGTCCGCGGCGCCACCCGCGGCGACGGCGAGATCGGCGAGGACGTCACGCAGAACCTCAAGACGATTCCCGACATCCCGCACTCGATCGGGCCGGATGCGCCGCCGCTCGTGGAGGTCCGCGGCGAGGTGTACCTGCCGCTGGCGGGCTTCGCCAAGCTGAACGAGGAGCAGGCCGCGGCGGGTCAGAAGACATACGCCAATCCGCGCAACTCCGCGGCCGGGTCGCTGCGCCAGCTGAACCCGGAGGTCACGCGGTCCCGGCCGCTGTCCATCTGGTGTTACGGCATCGGAGCGTCGGAGGGGCTCGGCCAGGAGCGCCACTCGGACTCGATCGCTTGGCTGCGTGAGCACGGCTTCAAGGTCAACGAGGACGTCGAGCTGCATCGCGACATCGACTCGGTGATCGAGACGGCGCACCGCTGGGAGGAGCGCCGCGAAAGCCTCGACTACGAGATCGACGGCGTGGTCGTCAAGATCGACGAGTACGACGTGCAGCAGGCGCTGGGCGTGGTGGGCCGCGAGCCGCGCTGGGCCGTCGCGTTCAAGTTCGCGCCCACGACGGCGGTCACCAAGCTGGAGAAGATCGAGGTGAACGTGGGGCGCACCGGGAACATGGTCCCCTGGGCGCGGCTCGAGCCGGTGCAGGTGAGCGGAGTCACGGTCGGCAAGGCGACCCTGCACAACGAGGAGGACATCTCGCGCAAGGACATCCGCGAGGGCGACCAGGTCGTGATCATGCGCGCCGGCGACGTGATCCCGCAGGTTGTCTCGCCGATCACGCAACGGCGGACCGGGAAGGAGAAGCGCTACCGGCCACCCAAGAAGTGCCCCGCCTGCGGCACCCCGACCGTGAAGCCCGAGGGCGAGGTCTGGACCCGCTGCCCGAACCGCAAGGACTGCCCCGGGCAGATCGTCCAGGCGCTGAAGCACTTCGTCTCGCGAGGCGCGATGGACATCGAGGGCTTCGGCGAGAAGCTCGTCTACCGCTTCTTCGAGGAAGAGCTCGTGCGGGCGCTGCCGGACATCTATCGCCTCACGGTCGAGCAGCTCGAACAGCTCGAGGGCTTCCAGCGCAAGTCGGCCGAGAACCTGGTGGCGTCGATCGAAGGCTCGAAGCGACAGCCTTTCCACCGGGTGCTCTACGCGCTCGGGATTCCCGGCATCGGCGGCGTCAACGCGCGCGCTCTGGCATCCCACTTCGGCTCGATCGACCGGCTGATGGGTGCGTCCGAGGAGGAGATCCTCGAGGTCGAGGGCATCGGGCCCGTGCTCGCCGGGCTGATCCGCGAGACGTTCGACGAGCCCCGCAACCAGCAGCTCATCGAAGACCTGCGGAACGCAGGTCTTCAATTGGAACAGGGCCGCCGATCCGTAAGCGGATCGGCGGGTGGGCCGCAGGATGGGCCCCTGAAGGGACAGACTTTCGTGTTGACGGGCACGTTGCCGAACATGTCGCGCGACGAGGCGACCGAGCGGATCACGGCCGCCGGGGGCAAGGTCACGGGCTCCGTGTCGGGCAAGACCGACTACGTCGTGGCGGGAGCGGACCCGGGCTCCAAGGCCGACAAGGCCAGGGACCTGGGCCGGCCCGTGATCGACGAGGCCGAGCTCGAACGGCTGCTCGGCCCGGCCTGATCGACGGTACTCAGACCCAGCGGCGAACCATGTCCCGTGCGTAACACCTGTGGTTACGGACGGGCCAAAGTTCCGGCGACGCGGCCCTAGTCGCCGGTGTACGACGCGAGCAGCGCGGCGATCCGGTCCTGGGCGCGGCGGCCGGCCCAGACGTTCACGCCGTTCATCAGGAGGGCGAACGTCATCGCGTCGCCGTCCGGCGCGCGGCAGTAGCCGGCCAGCGCGGTGACGCCGGACAGCGTGCCCGTCTTGGCGCGGCAGCGTCCCGACGCGCGAGTCCTCCGCATGCGCTTGTGGAGCGTCCCGGACTTGCCTGCGAGTGGCAGCGAGCCGTAGAAGGCCTCGAACCACGGCTGCTTGCGCGCGTCCAGCAGCAGCCGCCCCACATCCCGCGGCGCCACGCGGTTCGCGCGCGACAGGCCGGAGCCGTCGACGACCTTCGCCTTGAAGCCGGCCTCACGCGCGTAGGCGCGCGCAACCCGCGCTCCCGCCGACGTCGAACCGGCCCCCCCGGACCGGGCGCCGATCCCCTTCAGCAGCATCTCGGCGAAATAGTTGTCGGATACCTGGTTGGTGCGCCGCACGATGCTCCCGAGCGGGGGAGACTCGACGGCCGCCACGGTCTTGGCGTCCGCGGGCGCGTTTCCGGTGCGCACGTATCGTGCGACGGCGACGTCCTCACGGCGCAGCGACACGCGCAGGCGTTCCGCGGCGAAGGCGGGAGGATTCGTCTGCCAGCCGCGCGCGAACGGCACGAGCGAGCCGTGGTTGAAGGCGAGGGCGGACAGCGGACCGACATAGGGCGAGATCCCGAAGCCGCTCGCCGGCCCGCCACGCCGCGTGTCGAAGAAGCTCTCGTCGCCGAGCACGCGACCGGTGATGCGATCCAGGCCCGTGTCGGCGACCAGGCCGGCGAGCCTGTTGAGGGCACTCGTCCCGAAAGTCGGGTCGCCTGAACCGTGCAGGTAGACGTTCCCGTCCAGGGTGCCTTCGCTGACCTCGCCGTCGGCCATCACCGCGGTTTCGAAGCGTGCCTCGGCACCGAGGCGGTCGAGCGCCGTGGCCGTCGTGACGAGCTTCTGCACCGACGCCGGCACGCGCGGGCTCTGCGAGCGCCACTTGAACACCGTCCGCCCCGACCCACCGTCGTGGACCCAGGCGCCCGAATAGCCGCCGGCGGCGCGCATCTCGCGCGTCAGGGCGGCACGCAGCGCAGTGGGCGTCTCGACCGCGGCCGCCGCGGCGCTCGTCACGACCGCGAGCAGCGCGACCGCGAGCAGCAGCGTGGCGACCCAGCCGCGTTGAATCGCGGCCACCGCCGCCTGCGTGCGGTTGGAGACGCCCGTGCGCTCCAGCACGCTGGAGACATGGGCGCGCACGGTCCGCTCGGTGATCCCGAGACGGGATGCGATCTGCGCGTTGTCGAGGCCTTCGACGATCAGCTCCAGCACCTCGCGTTGCCGCGGAGTCAGGGACGGGCGGTGGGGCGCCTGGCCCCCGGCGGTGGCGTTCCTTATAGCAATGGAGAGCTCCGCCAAGGTGCAGTTCTTCGGCAGGAGGGCGCGGGCTCCCAGCTGCGCCGCGGCGAGAGCGTCGGCCGGCTCCGCGCGCTCTGCGAGCACGATCACGCTCACCCCCCGGACCGCGAGCGCGCGCAGCTCCGCGGGCAGCGGCGACTCGAGGATCGCGATGTCCGCTCCGCGCGGCACCCGCGGAGGGGAGCCGGCGTGCGACTCCCAGACGCGCGCCCCGCGGCTGGCAAGCAGGGCGGCGAGTGCGCTCACGTACAGGGCGTGGCGCCCGCGCACGAGCAGGCCGAGGCCTGCCAAACGGGTGTCGGCTTCCTTGCTGACGGCGGCGAAGCGGTCAAGTGAGGCGCTCCGACGCTGCGCCCGCTGAATTGAGAAAGCGCCTCCATCCCTGAAGACGCATTCCCATCGTAGGACGGCGGCGCGGGGCGCGCCATCCTTTTCAGGCCGTCAGCTTGCGTACTAGGCGGCTGCGGGCACGAGCCCGATGACCTTCAGGCGCCGCGTCAGCGCCTGGGCCGCGAAGTCGCGCGTGTCGTCGATGCTCACGCCGAAGAACTCGTAGTCCTCCGGCTGGTCCTGCGCCCACGGCGGCTTGAGCACCGCATCGGCGATCTCGAGCGCCTCGGCGAGCGTGCGCTGGATCACTTCCTTGTAGGCCGGGTCCTCCGACACGGCGTCGCGCAGGAAGCGCGCCCCGAAAGCGACATGGCGATGCTCGTCGCGCGCGACGAGGTTGAAGCCGCGCACGAACCCGGGCAGCGTGCCCTCGCGTTCGTTGAAGTCGATGATGAAGTGCTGGCCCGTGAGCGCGAGCATGCCCTCGATCACCATGTGGTAGAGCGTGATCGCCTCCACGAGCGCGACCATGTTGGTCGGGTCCTCGGCGAGCGTGCGCACCCGCGCGCCGAGCATCTCGTCGAAGAGGACGTTGAACGCGGGATTGAGGTGCTTCTCGGTCTCTTTCAGGCGCGCCGCCAGGTCATCCGAAGCGAGCACGCCCACCTCCGCGTAGAAGCGGTCGAAGAAGCGCACGTGGCGGGCCTCGTCCGCGATCTGAGTCGCGAGAAACACCTGCATGTCCTGCGTGGGCGCGGCGCGCATCATCGGGCCGAGCTCCTCGGTGACCTTCTGCTCGCCGATGAAGAACGACGAGAGCCCGTACATCCGCTGGAAGCGCTCCTCGTCCGGGAAGCCGTGCCAGTGATCGCGGTCGACCGAGAAGTCCAGCTCCTGCGTGAGCCACTGCTGGCGCTCCCACAGCTCGTACAGCTGCCGGTAGTCGAGCAGCTCCGTCTGCCCTCGGTCCGCCGACTCGAGCAGCGCCGGGTCCGCGGTCTCCGAGAAGAAGTCGGTGAGTTCGATACGTGAGCTGAGCGTGGTCACTGGGCCTCCTGCGCGCCGGGTTTGCCTGCTCCGGACAGCCTACCGCCGCCTCTGGCGGCGGTTCCACTTACTGACCGGCCGGTTTGCACTGCGCTGCAACAGGGGAGGCGGAGTGCGCGGACCGGCAAGAAGCCCCTGGTAGGGTCCGCTTTGTTCAATGGGTGACGTAGTCGAACTCGAATCATCGGTGCCGGGGGCTGCGGGCCCCAAGCGCTCGAGCATCCAGAAGGCCCAACGGCGCCGTGGCGGGCGTTCCAAGACCGCGCTCGTGCTCGGCGGGGGCGGGTTCACGGGCGGCGTCTACGAGATCGGCGCCCTGCGCGCGCTCGACCTGTTGAGCGTCAACCGGACGGTCAACGAGTTCGACATCTACGTCGGCACCAGCGCCGGATCGTTCGTCGCCGGGCTGCTGGCCGCGGGCCTGACCCCCGAGGAGATGTCGCGCGTCGTCAACCGCCAGGTGCCGACCCCCTTCCGCGACGTGGACCTCGGCGCCCTCCTGCGGCCCAACTACGCGGACTTCGCGACGCGGGCCATGCTCATGCCCCTGCGGCTCGCAGGGCTGGCGCGCAGCCTGGCGGGCCGGTGGCGCGAGGTGTCGCTGATGGACGTCTTCACCGGGCTGGCCGAGGCGCTCCCCTCGGGGCTCTACACCGGCTCCGGCATCGAGCAGTACATTCGCGAGGCCTTCCTCGAGAGCGACCGCACCGACGACTTCCGGCTGCTGGAGGCCGAGCTTTACCTGACGGCGACCGATCTCGACACCTGCGAGCGGATCGTGTTCGGCTCCCCCGGCTGGGACGACGTGCCGATCTCCAAGGCCGTGTCGGCCTCCACGGCGCTGCCGATGGTGTACCGGCCGGTGGAGGTGCGCGGCCGGCAGCTGATCGACGGCGGCATCCGCTCGACGACGAACGTCGACGTCGCGGTGGAGCAGGGCGCGAAGTTCATCGTGGTGATCAACCCGCTCGTGCCGTACGTGAATGACTTCCAGAAGCGGATCCCGACGATCTTCGGGAGCCGCGTGCGCCGCGTGTCGGACATGGGCTATCCGCAGGTCGGCTACCAGGCGTTCAAGCTGCTCGCCCACGCCCGGTTGCACGAGCACGTCAAGCACTGGCGGGAGCGCTACCCGGGCGTCGACATCATCTTGATCGAGCCCGACCCGAACGACGAGTTGATGTTCGGGACGAGCATCATGAACTACTCGTCGCGCATCGAGATCGCGCGCCATGGCTTCGAGTCGGTCACCCTGCGCCTCGCGCAGGACTACCGCCACTACAAGGAGATCTGCGAGAAGCACGGGATCGAGATCTCGGCCCGGCGCGTGACGAAGATCCTGCGCCAGGCCGACGAGCAACGCGAGCGCACCACCGCGTGGCGCCGGATTTTGGAGCAGACCACCGGCGCCCTGCTCCGCCAGAGTGGCAGCTAGTACCGCCAGCCGCTAGAACGGATCCATGAGCGAGCTCAGGGAAGCTTTCTACCGGGAGTACGGCAAGAGCGGCGTCTGGCTGGCGACGTTCTGGCTCGGCAGGCACGTCTACAAGTGCCCGACCGACCTCTGGGTCTATCAGGAGCTGCTCCACATGACTGAGCCGGATCTGATCATCGAGACCGGCACGTTCTCCGGGGGAAGCGCCCTCTACCTGGCCTCGATGTGCGACCTGATGGACAGGGGTCGCATCATCACGATCGACATCGATCCGCAGGACGACCTGCCCACGCACCCGCGCATCGAGTACGTGAAGGGGTCGTCCGTGGCGCCAGAGGTGCTCGAGCAGGTCCGGGCCGAGGCTTCCAGCGCAGATCGGGTGATGGTCATCCTGGATTCCGACCACTCCAAGGAACACGTGCTCGCCGAGCTGAGGGAGTACTCGTCACTCGTGAGCGAGGGCTGCTACCTGATCGTCGAGGACACCCACGCCTGGCTGCTGCCCGACCACGGGCCAGGCCCGGATGAGGCGATCGAGGAGTTCTTGAACGAGAACCGCTCCTTCGAGGTCGACCCCGTGTGCGAGAAGTTCCTGCTGACCTTCCAGCCCGGCGGTTACCTGCGACGCGTGCCGGGCACGGATAGTCGGAGCCAGCCGTAGCGCAGCCTCCACCTGGCATGCGCCTCGACGGGGCGATCGAAGCGGTCGGGCTGACCAAGCGGTACGGCTCGGTCACCGCAGTGGACGACCTCTCCTTCAAGGTCCGGGCCGCGACGGTGACCGGCTTCCTGGGACCGAACGGCGCGGGCAAGACCACCACGCTGCGCATGGTGCTGGGGCTGGCGCGGCCGACCCGCGGCCACGCGACCGTGATGGGCCGCCGCTACGCGGATCTGGACGACCCGGCCCTGATGGTCGGCGCCAACCTCGAGGTCGCCGGGGCCCATCCGGGCCGCTCGGGCCGCAACCACCTGCGCTCGCTCGCGGCGATGGCCGGCCTTCCGCGCTCGCGGACCGAGGAGGTCCTGCGCCTCGTGGAGATGGAGGGCGCCGCCCACCGCCGCGTCGGCAAGTACTCGATGGGCATGCGCCAGCGGCTCGGCCTCGCGGCCACGTTGCTCGGCGACCCGCAGGTCCTGGTGCTGGACGAACCTGCGAACGGGCTCGATCCGCAGGGGATCCGGTGGCTGCGCGACTTCCTGCGCTCCCTGGCGGCGGAGGGACGCACCGTGCTCGTGTCCAGCCACGTGCTGGCGGAGGTGGCGCAGACGGTCGACGACGTGGTGGTGATCCATCGGGGCCGGATGGTGCGGCAGGGGTCCGTGTCGGAGCTGACGATGGGCGGGGCGGTGCGCGTGCGGACGCCTGCCGCCGACCAGCTGGTCGCAGCACTCGCAGCCACGGGGCTCGACGTCGCTCGGCAGGACGACGGGTCGCTGCAGGTGAGTACCGACGATCTCGCGCGAGTCGGAGACGTGGCCCATGCGGCGGGCGCGCCCCTGCACGAGCTGACGCTCGTCACGACGTCGCTCGAGGAGGTCTTCCTCGAGCTGACGAGCGACACGGAGGGGATCACGTGACCCGCCTGCTGGCCGGCGAGCTGATCAAGGTGCGCACCACGCGCACCGCGGTGTCCTTCGCGGCCGCGGGGCTGCTGCTCGCGGTCGCGACGATCGTGATCGTCGCGCTGGTGGACGACCCGGGGACGGTGCGGGACAAGCGCAACGCGCTCGCATTCGGCGGTTGGATCGCGGCCCTGATGCTGATCTACGGCGCGGTCGGCGCCACCGGCGAGTTCAGGCACCGCACGCTGGCTCCGGCGGTCCTGATCGCTCCCGACCGCTATCGGCTGGTGATGGCGCGGATGCTCGCCTACGGCCTCACGGCCGGCCTCGGGGCGATCGCGATCGGCGCCGTCACCTATGCGGTCGGGATCCCGCTGCTGGCGGGAACCCCGGGCCCGAGCCTCGACGGCCGGGACTACCTGGGCGTCGCCGTCGGCGGCATCCTCGCGTCGATGATGTGCGCGGCGATCGGCGTGGCGGTCGGGACGCTGATCAGGAACCAGGTCGCTGCGCAGGTGGGCCTGCTGCTGTGGATCTTCGTGGTCGAGTCGCTGGTCACCCTCCCCGAGGAGGATCTCGTGGACTACACGCTCGGCACGTCGTTCGGCGTGCTCAGCCAGGGCGGCAACGTCGACGGCACGATGCTGCACGCGGGATTGGTGTTGACCGCCTGGCTGGCCGTGCTGGCCACGGCCGCCACGCTGATAGACCGCCGCCGCGACGTGGAGTAGCTCCGACCCGGAGCCACCGAGTTTCGCGGCTAAGCGAAGCTCGTCATTTCCGATACATCGCGTCGAGCTCGCCGGCGTACTTCTCGTTCACGACGTTGCGCTTGACCTTCAGCGTCGGCGTCAGCTCCCCGGTCTCCTGCGTCAGGTCGTGCGGCAGGATCGTGAACTTCTTCACTTCCTCCACGCGCGCCACCTTCTCGTTGACCTTGTCGACCGCCTCCTGGACGAGCGCCTGCACCTTCTCGTTCTGTGCGAGCGACGCCATGTCGGTGTCCTCGATGCCCTGCGCCTGCGCCCACGGCACGATCTCTTCGGGATCGAGCGTGATCAGGGCGGTCAGGAAGGGGCGCCGGTCGCCGTGCACGACCGCCTGTGAGATGTACTGGTTCTGCTTCAGGCCGTTCTCGAGGTTCGCCGGGGTGATGTTCTTGCCGCCGGCGGTGATGATGATGTCCTTCTTGCGGCCCGTGATGTACAGGAAGCCGTCCTCGTCGATCCGCCCGATGTCGCCGGTGTGCAGCCATCGGTCGACGATCGTCTCGGCGGTCGCCTCCGGGTTCTTGTAGTAGCCGCGGAAGATGTTCGGGCCGCGCGCGAGGATCTCGCCGTCTGCGGCGATCTTGACCTCGACGCCGGGGAACGGCTTGCCCACCGATCCGAAGCGGAACTCCTCGGCGGTGTTGCAGGTGGCGGCAGTCGAGGTCTCGGTCATCCCCCAGCCCTCGAGCACGAGCACGCCGCAGGCGTAGAAGAACTCGAGGATCTCCTGGGCGATCGGCGCGGCGCCGGTCACCGCCTGCTTGATGCGCCCGCCGAAGATGTTGCGGACGTTCTGGAACAGGGCGGCGTCGGCCTTGTCGAACGCCTCCTGCAGCTCCGCCGGCACGGCCTCGCCGCGATCCTGCATCTGGCGGACCTTCAGGCCGAGCTGGACAGCCTGCTCGAGCTGGGCCTTGTCGGGCGCGTTCGAGTTGGCGAGCGAGTAGATCTTCTCGAACATGCGGGGCACCGACGGGAAGTACGTCGGCTTGACCTCCATCAGGTTCGGGATGATCTTCTGCGGGTCGCGCTCCCAGTAGACGATCGTGGCGCCGACGTCGAGCGAGCCGAGCTGGATCAACCGTGCGAACGCGTGCGCGAGCGGCAGGAACAGGTACGCGACCTCGTCCTCCATGAGGACGTTCTGCGACTGCACCATGTCCAGCATGTCGCGCCAGTTCTGGTGGTCGATCACGCAGCCCTTGGGCGGGCCGGTGGTGCCGGACGTGTAGATGTAGGTCGCGACGTCGGAGCCCTCCACCGTCGCGACGCGCTGCTTGAAGTCGTCGTCCGAGCGCCCGCGGCCGCGCTCGCGCAGCTCCTCCATGCTCATCACGTCGTCGCCGTCGAGCGGCTCCATCGAGATCACGTGCCGGAGGTTCGGGAGCTGGTCGCGGACCTTGCGGATCTTGTCGAGCTGGGACTGGTCCTCGAGGATCACCGCGACGGACTCGGAGTGCTCCAGCACGTAGTGGCACTCCTCAGGGGAGTTGGTCTGGTAGATCGGGACGACCGTGCCGCCGGTGGCGAGGATGCCGAAGTCCGCGTACGTCCACTCGGGCCGCGTGTTCGAGAGGATCCCGACCTTGTCGCCGCGGTCGATGCCGAGCTCCTGGAGGCCGAGCGAGACCTCCTTGGCGATCTGGCCCAGCTCGGGATACGAGACGTCGACCCATTCGCCCGTGGACTGGTCCTTGAACTTCTGGGCAACCTTCGCGGCGTGCTTCTCGACGGCCAGGGGCAGCAGGTCCGCAAGCGTCTTCGAGCCGGTCGCAGCGTCGCTCGGCGTCGTGGCCGTCTGAGCCTCCATCTCTTCCTCCTCGCTCGGGTGGGGGAGCCCTCGGCTCCCCGCAAACTGCTGGCGATTGTATCCGGCGCCGGTGCTCACGGAGGCCCGCTGCCGGTGGTGCCGGGAGGTGGGCAGACGCGCGGGCGGCGGATCCGCCCGGAAGGCCCGCTGCAGCTGCTGCGCTAGGCCTGCGCCACCTGACCGGGGGACTTGCCCTGGATCTCCTTCAAGGAGGCCAGGAACAGGGTCTTGTCGATCTTGCCCTGGAAGATCGGTACCCCCAACTCCATGCACTTCGAGATGACCTCGCGGCGATCCATGCCCGCTTCCCGAGCCAGCTCGGTGGGCGTCAGGTGATTGGCCAATGCATTCCCCTCTCGTAGCTGAAGACCGGATCTGCCGGGCTTCCCAGTGGGCCCGGCGCCCGAGCGACACCTCCTTATACCGGTCTGGACGGACGTGTCAAGCCGCACATGGACGAAGATTTCGGGTGCAGCTGGAGCAGGTGCGTACTAACGTTCCGTGGTGGGTATAGCTAATGGGTGGCGCGGGGAGGTCCCGCCCATTGCTCCATCGGCAATCGAGGTAAGGGAGCCGCGGTGAAACCGCTGCTGGCAGCAACAGCCACAGAGGCACCGGATGAACAGCTGGTTGCAGCCGCACGGGAGGGCAGCGACGAGGCCTTCGAGGTGCTGTTCCGCCGCTATCAGAACCGCATCGTCGGCTACGTGCGCGGAATGGTGTCCGATCACGGGCGCGCCGAGGACATCGTCCAGGAGGCGTTCATGTCGGCGCTGCGCGCCCTGCGCCGCTCGGACCAGGACATCGTGTTCCGTCCCTGGATCCACGAGATCGCCAAGAACGCGTGCATCGACCACATCCGCCGCGCGCGCCGCACGCAGGAGGTTTCGATCGACTCGGACGACTTCAGCCCGGTCGAGGAGGGCCGCATCTCGCAGGTCGCGAGCGGGACCGACGCGACGGTTGCGCGCAGGAACGAGCTCGAGTCTTTGCGCATGGCGTTCCACGACCTGCCGCGCACGCAGCACGAGATCCTCGTGATGCGGGAGCTGGAAGGACTCTCTTACGACAGCATCGGGAACCGCATGGGCCTCACACGCGGCGCGGTGGAGAGCCTGCTCTTCCGCGCGCGGCGCCGGCTGCGCGACGGGTTCGACGAGATCGACACCGGCGCGCGCTGCGCGGGCGTGAGGACGGCGATGGAGGGCATCGTCGACGGCAGCGCGCGGGCGCGCGACCGCCGGCGTCTCTCGAACCACTTGAACCACTGCAAGGCATGCCGCCGTCACGCGGTCGCCATGGGACTCGACTCCCTCGTGCTCGGGCTCGAGCAGAGCCGGGCCCGCCGTGCGATTCACCGCGCGGCCGGCTTCCTGCCGCTGCCGGCCTTCCTGCGCCGCAGGCTCGAGGAGGCCTCGGGCGGACTGGGCCCCGCCGCCCAGGCCGGGGCGGAGCACGGCGCGACGCTGGCCGGCAAGGCCACCGCCCTGGTCGTCGCGGCCGTCGTGGCCGCCGGCGGCGCCGGCGTGGCGCACAAGGCATCCGGCGGCGGGCTGCCGGGCGGGAACCTCCCGCTCGTGGGCGGCACGGACTCGCCGGGCGGCGCGGGTGGCGGTGGAGGCGATTCCGACAACGGCTCCGGCAGCGGGGCGGCCGGAGGCAGCGGTCACGGTGCCGCGGGTGTTCCCGGCGGGGCCGGCGCAGGCGGCATGGCGGGCGGCTCCGGCCCGGCCGGGCCGAATGGGCCTGCGGGAGGCGGTAACAGCGCAGCTCCCGGCGCACTGGGCGGTCCGCTCGGCGGCGCAGGCTTGGACGCCGCTGGTGGGCGGGTCACGGGCGAGGCGGGTCGCCTCACCGAGACCGTCGCGGGTGTCGGCGGCGTGGGACGGACGCTCGATTCGGTGGGCGGGACCGTGGGGCTCTCGCCGACCAAGACCACCAAGGACCTCGCCAAGGGGAACGTGAAGGGGATCGCGAAGGATCTCGACAAGGCGGTCAAGAACGCCCCCAAGAACGCTCCGAACACTGTCAAGAACGCTCCCAAGGCGGTCAAGGAGGTCACCAAGACGCTCCCGAAGGCTCCGAAGGTGACGGTGCCCAAGGAGGTCAAGCTTCCCGGCGGCACCTCGCTGAAGACCGGTGAGGCGGGCAAGACCGGTCCCTCTCTGACGCTTCCGCAGACCCAGGTCACCCCGAACGTGGCGCCGCTGCAGCTGTCGCCGCTGCCCCAGAACCAGATCACGTCGGGCCTCGGGCTCTAGCCACAGCTCGCAATAGGTACGCTGCGCTCGATGGCGGGGCGTGACAGCGACACCTTCCTCGAGTCCCTCATGGACACGAGCCTCTACTCGATGGGGGCGTACTTCTCGGACCAGCATCCCGACCTGGTCGACGAGGTGATCTCGCAGAGCGAGTCGATCGAGGAGCAGGGCATCGCGTTGTTCGCCGACGAGAACGGCCTCACGCTCGAACAGTGCTTCGAGACCCTGATGACGGGCCTCGCCGTGCGGTATTACAAGGCCGTCGCGGGCTAACGTCTACGATTGCTGCCGGACACTCGGGGCGTAGCGCAGCCTGGTAGCGCGCACCGTTCGGGTCGGTGAGGTCCCCGGTTCAAATCCGGGCGCCCCGATTGCTTCCTCAGAGCGCTTCGGCGATCAGCACGATCGAGCCGAACAAGAATGCGACGGCAGCGATGATCGCCACGAGGCGCGTGGGCGGGCCGCCGTGGATCCCGGTGTTGTGCACGGCCACGTGGCCCTTGCCCCGGGCGATCAGCCAGCGGTTGGCCGGGTACGCGAACGCGCCGGCGATCACGAGTGCCACCGACAGGCTGCCCCAGAAGAGCTCGTTGTCGAGCCCGGCTTCCATGGCACCCGGGATGGACAGCATGATCGCGTTGTCCACCACCTCCATGATCGCGATGCTGATCGTGTCCGATGCAAGCGCGATGGGAATCACCGCGCTCAGCGCCAGGCCGGCGCGCAGCAGCGGCAGGCTCGTGAGCGTGTAGCCGAACACGAACGCCAGCGCCACGGCGAGCGCGACCGTGCCCCAGTCCGAGAACCCCAGCGCGGTGCCGACCACCATGCCCGTGATCTCGCCGATGGCGCAGCCCGTGAGGCAGTGCAGGGTGGCGCTGAACGCGACCGCGTCCAGCTCGCGGCCCGACGTGGGCATCGCGTGATGGTGGTGGTCGTGTTCGTGAGCGGCGGTTTCCACGGCTGTCGAGTATATACCCCTAAGGGGTATAATCCCGCAGGCGATGACGTCGAACCAGACCGATACCCCGGTACGCGGGTACGCCGCGACCAAGGGTCAGTTGCAGAACCGGCTGCGGCGCATCGAGGGGCAGGTGCGCGGCGTGCAGCGCATGATCGACGAGGATCGGTGGTGCCCCGACGTGCTGATCCAGGTCGGCGCGATCCAGGCGGCCCTCGACAAGGTCGCGCTCGGCCTGGCCGAGGACCATGCCCGCCACTGCGTGATGGACGCCGCACCCCGTGAGCGCGAGGCCCGCACGCAGGAGCTGATGGCGGCCATGGGCCGCCTCATGCGGCGCGGCTAGCCGCAACCTGGACGACAGCCTCCGGGTGCTGTAGAAAGACGCCGTGACCGGGGCACGTGAACCGGACGAGCGCCGCGCTCTGGCGGGACTGGCATTCGACGAGTTGCGCCGGGCCCCGGGCGGCATCTGGGGGATGCACCGCGCGATCGCGGACCGCGCCTTCGACGCCACCGGAGTGGGCGCGCTGCCCGCCCGGATGGCCCACGACACGATCGCGAACGCCGCTTACTCGGCGCTGGGCGGTGCGGTCTCCCTGCTGGGCCGCGCAGCCGACGCGGCGCTCAGCCGGCGGCCGGAGGAGGGGAGAGTGATCTCGCGCTCCCCGGCCGGCAGCGCCGTCGTCGCGGGCGTGACCGGCCTGATCGGCGATCGCCTGGAGGCCGAGCGCAGCGACCTGCACCAGCCCCTCGCCGTCCGGGTCGGCGGCGCGCCCGTGCCGCCCGAGCCCGCGGCCCTCGCGGCCGCGTTTCCGGGCGCGACTCCGCGGCTGGCCGTCTTCCTGCACGGCCTGATGGAGACCGAGTTCTCGTGGCGCCTCGGGGCCCGCGCCCACGGCGACACGTACGGGACGCGCCTGGTGCGCGACCTCGCGTGCACGCCGGTCTACGTGCGCTACAACAGCGGCCGCCACATCTCGCAGAACGGTTGCGACCTGTCCGACGTGCTGGACGCCGTGGTCGCCGCGTGGCCCGTGGAGGTCACGGAGATCGCCTTGATCGGGCACTCGATGGGCGGGCTGGTGGCGCGGAGCGCCTGCCATGGCGCCGCGCAGGCAAACGCCCCATGGGTCCGCCGTGTGCGGCATGTGATCTCGCTCGGCTCCCCGCACATGGGAGCGCCGCTCGAGCAGGCGGTGCACCTGGCGAGCGCGGCCCTGCACGCCGTACCCGAGACGCGCCCGTTCGGTTCGTTCCTGCGCCGCCGGAGCGCGGGCATCCGCGACCTGCGCCAGGGCTCGCTGGTGGACGAAGACTGGAAGGACCGCGATCCCGACGCGCTGCGCGCCGCCGCGTGCCGGGAGGTGCCGCTGCTCGAAGGCGCGACGCACTGCTTCGTGGCAGCCACGATCACGCGCAGCCCGCGCCACCCCCTGGGACGGCTGATCGGTGACTGGCTCGTGCTCGAGCCGAGTGCCTCAGGACGCGGCCGCACGCGCCGCATCCCGTTCAAGGAAGAGCACGGGATGCACGTCGGGCCGGCGACCCACTTCGCGCTCCTGAACCACCCGCAGGTCTACGAGCGGCTGCGCGACTGGCTGACCGCGCCGTCGCGCGCGGCCGACGCGGCCTGAGCCGGAGCGGCCAGGCCCGCCTTCAACGCCGCGGCGATGCCGAGCATGGCCCGGCGCGGCGCCGGCGCCGTCTCCGCGCCGTGCGTGAAGCCGTGGATCAGGCCTGGCTCGCGCGCCGTCGTGACCGGCACGCCGGCGTCACGTAGCAGCGACGCGTACTCCTCACCCTCGTCGCGCAGGACATCGAAGCCGGCCGTCACGACATGGGCCGGTGGCAGGCCCGCGAGGTGTGAGGCCAGGATCGGGGAGGCGCGCGGGTCGCTCGCGTCCGATTCTGCGGCCAGGTAGTGGTCCCGGTACCAGTCCATCTGGCGCTCGGTGAGGAAGAAGCCCTCGCTGAACAGGCGATACGACTCGCGCTTGCGCGTCAGGTCCGTGACGGGATAGATCAGCAGCTGGAAGGCGGGAGCCGGCCCGCCCTCGATCGCCAGCAGGCGCGCCGCGGCCGCGGACAGGTTGCCGCCGGCGCTGTCGCCGCCCACCCCGACGCGCGCGGGGTCGGCGCCGAAGCGGTCCGCCTCGGAGATCGCGTGACGGACTGCTGCGACCGCGTCCTCGACCGCAGCGGGGAACGGATGCTCGGGCGCGAGCCGGTAGTCCACCGACAGGACGCGCACGCTCGCGTGCTTCGCCAGGAACCGGCACGGCTGGTCGTGCGTGTCGAGGTCCCCCACGACCCAGCCGCCGCCGTGCAGGTAGACGAGTAGCGGCGCGGGTGACGGGATGCCCGCGGGCGAGTAGAGACGGGCGGCCAGGGCGCCGGCGGCGCCGGGGACCTCGACCTCGTCGACTCGCTCCAGCGGGATCGTGGCGCCCGAATACAGGGCGGCCTCGCGCCTGATCTCCGCGCGTGCTTCGGCCACCGGCAGGTCCTCGAACCGGGACCGGCCGGAGAGCTTCATCAGCCTCAGCATGAGCTGGATGTCGGGCTCCAGCTGCTGGCCGTCGACGCGGACCGGCCGAGGGCCGCCAAGCAGGAGCTGAGCCCTCGACGGCAGCCTCCGCAGGCCGTTCACCAGCAGCATCTCGAGCCGGTCGCGGAGGGGGAGCCGGGCGGGGTTCACGCCCGCAAGCCTACGCGTAGTCGAGCTCGAAGGAGGTGCGGTTGGGCCGTGTTAGTCTCACTTACCGCCCGGCACC
>Ga0075429_100001447_pt1 | contig 19482 bp, 21 predicted proteins | sample RhiMetdeltSRZDD3_FD_75295 | JGI IMG/M metagenome (GOLD analysis project Ga0075429, IMG submission 75295) | Populus rhizosphere microbial communities from Tennessee, USA - Rhizosphere MetaG P. deltoides SRZDD3 | ecosystem: Host-associated > Plants > Roots > Rhizosphere > Soil | place: USA... | reverse complement strand
GTGGACAAGGTGACCGCGGCCCTGGAGAAGGTCCAGGGGCAGCTCGACGAGCAGGCCAAGGCGGACCGGCTGAGCAGGTTGAAGACCGAGCTCGACCAGGCGGTCACCGACGGCAAGCTCACCCGGGCGCAAGCGGACGCTATCTACGCGGCGGCTCAGGCGGGAGTACTGCCCGGTGGTTTCGGCGGCCACGGACCCGGCCGAGGAGGGCCCGGCAGGTAGGACGAGCGGGCCCGGGTGCTCCCCCGGCCCGGGCCCGCCGCCGTCACGAGGGCATATCGACGGTTGACTGATGTCGCGAGTGATGTCAGAGTGGCGCCATGCGTCTCGAGCCGTTCCGCTACCGAGGGTTCTCGCTGCTCTGGATCGCCGGCCTGATCTCGCTGACCGGCGACTGGCTGCTCTCGGTGGCCCTGCCGATCTACATCTATCGGTTGACCGGATCGCCCGCGGCGGTCAGCGCGATCGTGGCGACCAACGTCGCGGCGCGGCTGCTGTTCGGCGCGCTGGCCGGGGTGTACGTCGACCGGTGGGACCGGCGTCGCGTACTGATCTGGGCGAACGTGGCTTTGACGGCCGCGCTGCTGCCCCTGCTGGCGGTCACCAGCGCCGATCGGGTCTGGCTGGCGTGTGCTGTCACGTTCGTCGTGGCGGTACTTGCCCAGCTGGTCTCGCCGGCCGAACACGCTCTGCTGCCCAGGCTCGTCGATCCGGCCGAGCTGACCGCGGCCAACTCGCTGAACACGTTGAACAACAACCTCGCCCGGCTGATCGGACCGGCGCTCGGCGGGTTGGCCGCGGTCGGGCTCGGACTGTCCGGTGTGGTACTGCTGGACGCCGCTTCCTTCCTGGTCGCGGCCGGGCTGGTGGCGCTGATCCGGGGCTCGTACCGGGCCGAGGCGAAACTCAGCGAACCGCTGGCCCGGGAGCTGCGCGACGGCTTCGTGATCGTCGGCCGTACCCCCGTCCTGCGTGCCCTCTTCACGGTGCTGGCCGTGACGAGCGTGGGCGAGGGAGTGATGTCCTCGCTGTTCGCCGTGTTCGTCGACCGCGGCCTGGGCGGCGGCCCGGGTGAGCTGGGCGCGCTGATGTCCGCGCAGGCGGTCGGCGGCATCGCCGGCGGCCTGGGGTGTGCGTGGCTCGCGGCCCGCACGAGTCCGGTCCGGATGGTCGGTGTCGGGCTCGTGCTCTTCGGCGCGGTGGATTTGGTGATCTTCAACTACCCGCGTTGGGCCACGGCCATCGGCCCGGAGCTGGCGCTGTTCGTGTTGGTGGGCATACCGGGCGCGGTACTCATCGCGGGCGCGATGACGCTGTTGCAGACCGAGGTGGTCGACGCGCTGCGTGGCCGGGTGTTCGCGGTGGCCGGGGTGCTGCAGGCCGGTGGGATGCTGGCCGGCGCCGGGCTCGCCGCCACGTTGACCGATCGCGTCGGGGTGCTGACGATGCTGACGATCCAAGGCCTCGGCTACGTCCTGGCCGGCATCTGGTTCATCGCGTCAGTACGAGTAGAAGCCCCTGCCGGTCTTGCGACCGAGGTCCCCGGCCACGACCATGCGCTGCAGTAGCTCCGGCGGGAAGAACTTCGCGTCGCCGGTATCGGCATAGATGTTCTTCGTCGCGTGCAGGAGCACGTCGACCCCGGTGAGGTCGGTCGTGGCCAGCGGCCCCATCGGGTGGCCGAACCCGAGCCGGCAGGCGGTGTCGAGGTCCTCGGCGGAAATCACGCCGCTCTCGACGAGCTTGACCGCCTCGACGACGAACGCGGCGATCAGCCGGGTCGTCACGAACCCGGCGATGTCCCGGTTGACGACCACGCACGTCTTGCCGATCTCCTCGGCGAACGCACGCGCCCGGGCGAGCGCGTCATCCGATGTCTGGTAGCCGCGTACCAGCTCGCAGAGCTTCATCAGTGGCACGGGCGAGAAGAAGTGCGTACCGACCACGGACTCCGGCCGGTCCGTCACCGCCGCGATCTGGGTGATCGGGATCGCCGAGGTGTTCGTGGCGAGTATCGCGTCCGCCTTGCAGATCCGGTCCAGCGCGCGGAACACCTCCTGCTTGACCTCGAGCCGCTCGAACACCGCCTCGACGACGATGTCCGCGTCGGCGGCCGCGTCCAGATCCGTGGTGAGCGTGATCCGATCGAGGACCTGCTCGACGTCCGCGACCGTGCCCTTCGCGGCGAACCGCTCGAGCGAGCGGGAGATCGCGGTGAGCCCCCGGTCCAGCGAGGCGCCGTCGAGATCACGCATGGTCACCTGCCAGCCCGCCGTGGCGGCCACCTGCGCGATACCCGAGCCCATCAGACCCGCCCCGATGACCGTCAACCGACCCGCCATTGCCGTCTCCCTCCCGCATCCGTGCGCCGAACGCACCCTAGTAAATCGCTGCTGGTGCCACACTGTGGACATGCCCGTCACGGTCAGCTTCCTGGGGCCATTGATCGCCTTCGCGATCATCGGCGCGCTGGCCGTGCTGTTGCGCTGGACGTTCGGTCGGGGTTCCACGGTGGAGTACTCGGTACGGCTGCCGGTGGCGCCGGAGGACTACGGCCTGCTCTGCGCGGTGGCGCTGACCGACGACGAACAGGCCGCGATCGCCGTCGCGGGCAAGCTCACGCAGGCCGGCATCCGGGCCACGGTCGCGACGGGTTTGGATGGACGGGTACGGGTACTCGTCTTCGAGGACCAGGTCGAGGCCGCTCGCCGGTTGGTCGGCTGAGACGCTGCTTCGCTGAACTACTGTGGCCCTGTGTTCTCGTCCCGCGCGGGGCTCAGTCCGTTGATGGTCGGCCGCGAGGCCGAGCTGGGTCAGTTGCTGCGCCTGGTCGGTACCGGCGGGGTCGCGCTCGTCGGCGGTGAGCCGGGTGTGGGCAAGACGCGGCTGGTGACCGAGTTCATCGCCGCACTGCGCAGCGGCACGACCGTGCTCGCCGGGCAGTCCGATCCGAGCGCGTACGGTCAGCCGTACCACCTGCTCATGAGCTTGTTGGGCGGCGAGGGCGAGTTGCCGGCGGAGGACGCGGCGCCGCACGACCGGCTGCGCGCGGGCGTCGAACTGGTCCGGTCGGCGGTAGCCGGAGTCGAGCTGGCCGTGATCGTGGCGGACGACCTGCACTGGGCCGACGCCGAGAGCGTGACCGTGCTCGAGCGGCTCGTCGAGTCGCCACCGGGGCGGCTGGTGGTGGTCGCGACGTACCGGCCGGACGAGGTGACCCGCCAGCACCCGGCCGCGGAGTTCGTCCAGCGGCTCGAGCGCCGGCATTCGGTCACCCACCTGCGGCTGGACCGGCTCGGAACGGCCGACGTCGCCGCCTTCCTCGGCGCGGTCTTCGGCCGGCCGCCGTCCCACCGCGCCGCCGGTACCCTGCACCAGCGCACCGGCGGCAACCCGTTCTTCCTCGAGGAACTGCTGAAGGCGGCCGGCGAGACCGATCCGGACCGGATCTGCGTCCAGCCGTTGCCGTGGACGCTCGCCGAGGCGCTGCGCAGCCAGCTTCTCGACCTCGACCCGGAACACCGGCGGGTCGTCGAGGCCGCCGCGGTACTCGGCGCCAAGGTCTCCTTCGACCTGCTCGCCGCGGTGACCGGGTCCACCGAGGCGGCCCTGATCGGCGTCCTGCGGGAACTGGTCGGGCGCGGTCTACTCGTCGAGGCCCAGGACGACGAGTTCGGCTTCCGGCACGCGTTGACCCAGGAGGTCATCGCCGGCGAGATGCTCGGCCGCGAACGGCGGCGCCTGCACGAGGCGGCGCTGGAGGTGCTCAGCGCGGCGGCGCAGCCGGACCTGGCGGCGGTAGCGGTGCACGCGCGCGGTGCCGGGCGGTACGAGCAGATGGTGGAGGCGGCGCGGGAAGGTGCGGCCGCCCGGCTCGACGCGGGATCGACGTACGCCGCGCTGAAGCTCGCCGAGCTGGGTCTCGAGGAGGAGCCGGACGATGTCGAGCTGCTCTCTACCGCGGCCAACGCGGCCTGGCTCGCCGGGTACTACGAGGACGCCGAGCGGCACGCGAACCGGTGGCTGTACGCGGCATCCGACCCGCTGACCAGGTCCCCCGCGCTTCGGCTGCTGGTCCGGCTGGCCTGGGAGGCCGGCGAGTTCAAGGTGATGGAGGCCCGTACCGCCGACGTCCGCGCGATCATCGATCCGTTACCCGACGGCGAGGAACGGGCGCGGGCGTACGGCACCCTGGCCCAGTCGTACATGCTCGTCCGCCGGTTCGCCGAGGCGATCGAGTGGGCCGACCGCGCCGCGGCGGCGGCCAAACAGCTCGACTTGCCCGAGATCCGACTGGCGGCCCTCGTCGAGAAGGGCACGGCGCTGATGCACGTGCCGGACTCACGGGACGAGGGCGCGGCGATGCTCCGGGCCGCGGCTGACGAGGCCGAGCACGCGGGCGAGTACGTGTCGGCAGCACGCGCGCTGGGCAACCGCTTCTGGGCTACCCAACCAGGCTCGCGTGAGCTGCCGATCCTGCTCGAGCGGATGCGCGTCGTCCATGACCGGGCCGGTCTCGGCGGCAACTTCGCCACCAGCTACTACGAGGGCCGCGCCTGGGTCGCCACCGCCGAGGGTGACCTCGACGCCGCGATCTCGGCGTTGGAGGAGGCCGACCGGGCCGAGCAACAGTGGGGCACGACGGGCGGCAAGAGGGCCGCGTGGTACCCGCTGGCAGCGCTGTACCTCGAGCGGGACGACGCCGACCACGCCGAGGCGCTGCTCCGGGATTCGCCGGCGCGTCACTCGCACTGGCCGAGCATCGAGGCGCTGGCCGTACTGATCTCGTTCCGGCGCGGGAACCCGGGGCTCGTCCGGCGCCGGCTGGCCGACCTGCGGGACGCGTTGAACGCGGAGCTCGAGGAGCACGCCATCACGCTCGACGACGTGGTCTCGGCCGGACTGGCGGCCGGCGTACCGGCAGCCGACCTCGTCGACGCGGTCCTGGTCGACGGCCGGCTGCGGCCGACTGGTTTTCCGGGCGAGCTCGATGACGACAGCCATCCGATGCGGCGGGTCGTGCTGGCCCGATTCGCCGAGGCGGCCGGGCGGTACGAGGAGGCGCTGCCCGGCTTCCTGAACCTGGCCGACAGCGATCACCTCCAGGCGGTCGCGTTCCGCCGCGCGTCGGCCCATACCGGGGCGGCCCGCTGCCTGATCGCGCTGGGCCGGCTGGGCGAGGCGCACCCGCACGTCCGCGCCGCCACCACGCTCCTGGCGCACTGGCCCGGCTGGCGTCGTATCGAGCTCGAGGCGATCTCCCGTCGGCTGGGCCTAGGTTCTGCTCCGGCGGTGGCCACGGCAGACCCGCTCACGCCCCGCGAGCGCGAGGTCGCGGGGCTGCTCGCCGAGGGCCTCAGCAACGCCGAGGTCGCCCGCAGGCTCGTCATCTCCCGCAAGACGGCCGCGGTACACGTCTCGAACATCCTCGCGAAGCTGGGCATGACCAGCCGCGCCCAAGTAGCCGCCTGGGTCCGCACTTCTCAGAAGCCGTAGGTGGGCTCGTCCTCCGCGGGCGTACGGGCGATGTCGACGCCGAGCGACTGGAGATCGGGTACGAAGTTCGGGTAGCCGCGGTCGACGTGGTGGACGTGACCGATCTCGGTGACCCCATCGGCGCATAGCGCGGCGACGACCAGCCCGGCGCCGGCCCGGATGTCGGTAGCCCGGACCGGGGCGCCGGAGAGTCGCTCCTTGCCGCGGACGACCGCGTGATGCCCGTCGGTACGGATGTCCGCGCCGAGGCGGGACATCTCGTTGATGAACATGAACCGGCCGTCGAAGATGTTCTCGGTGATCAGCGATGCGCCGTCGCTGACCGCGGCCAGACCGATCGCCATCGGCAGCAGGTCGGTGGCGAAGCCGGGGAACGGCAGCGTCACGACGTCGACCGCGGTCGGCCGGCGATCCATGGTGACGCGGAACCCGTCGGGCTCCTGCCGCACGGTGGCGCCCGCGGTCACGAGCTTGTCCAGCGCGATCTCCAGGAACGCCGGCGGTACACCGTGGACGGTCACGTCGCCGCGGGTCATCGCCGCGCCGAACGCCCAGGTGCCCGCCACGATCCGGTCGCCCACGGTACGGTGCTCGACCGGCCGCAACTCGTCGACTCCCTCGACGACCAATGTGGACGTACCGGCGCCGGAGATCTGCGCGCCCATCTGCGTCAGCATCGCGCAGATGTCCACGATCTCTGGCTCGCGCGCCGCGTTGTCGATCTCGGTGGTGCCCTTGGCGAGGACGGCCGCCATCAACAGGTTCTCGGTCGCTCCGACGCTCGGGAAGTCCAGCCAGATCGTGGCGCCGTGCAGGCCGTTCGGCGCGCTGGCGATCACGAAGCCGTGCTCGCCGGTGATCTCCGCACCCATCCGGGCGAGCCCGCCGACGTGCATGTCGAGGCCGCGGGAGCCGATCGCGTCGCCACCGGGGTGGGCCACCCGTACGAATCCCCGGCGGGCCAGCAGCGGACCCAGCACGCAGATCGAGGCGCGCAGCCGGCGTACCAGGTCGTAGTCGGCCTCGGTGCCCGGCTCCCCGGGTGCGTCCACGATGACCCGGCTGGACCGGTCCTCGTTCTCGAACGTCACCTGCGCGCCCAGCCGGCGCAACACCTCGGCCATGATGGCGATGTCGGTGATCCGCGGGACATTGGAGACGACGGTACGGCCGGACGCCAGCAGCGCCGCGGCCATCAACTTGAGCGCGGAGTTCTTGGCGCCGACCACACCGACCTCGCCGGCCAGCCGGGCGCCGCCGACGACCCGGATCACGTCCACGTCGGCCATCGTATTTCCCGCATTGTCTGCACGTAGGCTCGTGAGCATGGCAGCCGTGCACCTCACCCGGATCTACACGAAGACCGGCGACGCCGGTACGACCGCACTCGGCAACGGCGAGCGGGTGGCCAAGACCGACCCGCGCATCGCCGCGTACGCCGACACCGACGAATGCAACGCCGCGATCGGCGTGGCGCTCGCCCTCGGTGGGGTGGCCGACGACGTCCGAGACGTGCTCACCACAGTCCAGAACGACCTGTTCGACGTCGGGGCCGACCTGTGCAACCCGCTGTCGGACAAGTCCGCACTGCGGGTGACCGAGCGGCAGGTGGAGCGCCTCGAGGGTTGGTGCGACGAGTTCAACGCACGACTGTCCAAACTGGACTCCTTTATCCTGCCCGGTGGGACGCCGGGCGCCGCGCTGCTGCACGTCGCGCGTACGGTCGCCAGGCGCGCCGAGCGCTCCGCGTGGGCCTTGCTCGGGGTCGATCCGGACCGGACCAACCCTCTCGCCGCGAAGTATCTCAACCGGCTGTCGGATCTGTTGTTCATCTTGGCCCGCGTGGCGAACCCGGGTGGCGACGTGAAGTGGATCCCCGGAGGGTGACGCCACCTCCCCCGTCGATCAAGGACGAATGGCGGTTGTAACGTCCGAAATGTCCCACCATTCGCCCTTGATCGGCGGATAGGGTGGTGCGCATGGGGGTCGCGATCCTTGCCGAGGGGCTGGTCAAGCGGTTCGGCACGGTCGTGGCGGTCGACGGGCTCGACCTCGAGGTACCGGAAGGCACCGTGCTCGGGCTGCTCGGGCCCAACGGCGCCGGCAAGACCACCACCGTTCGCATGCTCAGCACGCTCTTGAAGCCCGACCGGGGCCGGCTCGAGGTCGGCGGGATCGACGTCGACCTGTACCCGCAACGGGTGCGCAAGGTGATCGGGCTGTCCGGGCAGTCGGCGGCGGTCGACGAGTACCTGACCGGGTACGAGAACCTCGAGATGATCGGCCGGCTGTACCAGCTAGGCAAGAGCAAGGCCCGGGAACGAGCCAACGATCTGCTGGAGCGGTTCGAGCTGACCGACGCGGCGAACCGGCCGGTGAAGACGTACTCGGGCGGTATGCGGCGCCGCCTCGACCTGGCCGCCGCGCTTATCGTGTCCCCGCCGGTCGTCTTCCTCGACGAGCCCACGACCGGCCTGGACCCGCGCAGCCGGATGGGCATGTGGGACATCATCGGCGAGCGCGTGCGGTCCGGCGCCACCGTGCTGCTCACCACGCAGTACCTGGAGGAGGCCGACCGGCTCGCCGACGAGATCGTCGTCATCGACAAGGGCAAGGCCATCGCCCGGGGCAAGGCCGACGAGCTCAAGCGGGAGTTCGGCGGCGAGCGGCTCGTGGTCGTCGTGCGGGAGCGGGCCGAGCTCGAGCCGGTACGGCAGATGTTGGACGAGGTCTCCGGCGGCCGCGCGGTCGCCGACGTGTCGGCGCACGAGATCTCCGCCGAGGTCACCAGCGGCCCACGGGCGCTCACGGATGTCGTGCTGCGACTGAACGCGGCCGAAATCGACCCGGTCGACATCGGCATCCACCGGCCGACGCTGGACGACGTTTTCCTCAAGCTGACCGGCCACGCCGCAGAGGAGAAATCGCAATGACCGCGATGGTCGGCACGTTGCACGACGGCTGGGTCGTCACGAAGCGCAACCTCATCAAGATCAGACGGATCCCGGACCTGCTGATCTTTTCCACGATCCAGCCGATCATGTTCGTCCTGCTGTTCGCGTACGTCTTCGGCGGCTCGATCCAGATCCCCGGTGTGTCGTACAAGGACTACCTGATGCCCGGCATCTTCGTGCAGACCGTGGCGTTCGGGGCCGGCATCACCGCGATCGGGTTGGCGGACGACATGCAGCGCGGGATCGTCGACCGGTTCCGGTCGCTGCCCATGTCCCGGGCCGCGGTACTCGTCGGGCGTACCACGTCCGACCTGCTGAACAACCTGTTCACGGTGATCGTGATGTCGCTGACCGGACTGCTGGTCGGCTGGCGCATCCACACCGGCTTTGGCAAGGGGCTCGCCGGATACGTGTTGCTACTGCTGTTCGCGTACTCGATGAGCTGGATCTCCGCCGTCATCGGGCTGTCCGCGAAATCGGTCGAGGTAGCACAGAGCGCCGGGTTCATCTGGATGTTCCCGTTGACGTTCCTGTCCAGTGCGTTCGTGGCCATCGACACGCTGCCCGGCTGGCTACAGCCCATCGCCAACTGGAACCCCATCTCGGCCCTGGCATTGTCCCTGCGGGATCTGTGGGGCAACGCGCCGGAGGGACTCGCCCGTGGCCACGGCTTCCCGGCCGACCACCCCGTCCTGCTGTCGCTCATGTGGTGCACGCTGATCCTCGCGGTCTGCGTACCGCTGGCCATCAACCGCTACCGGCGCGCCGCCCACCGCTAACACGTCGATCAAGGAGCGGGTCAGCGCGCGGCGAGGCGGGGCCAGACCGCTCCGGGTGGGGCCGCCTCGAGCCAGGACATGAAGCCCGTCACCGTGGACTCGGCCATCGCGATCTCGACCTGGGTACGGTCGTGCCGGCAACGCAGGATCACCCAGCCGGCGGGCAGCACGAGCCGCTCCGGTCCGGCCGGTGCCCGGCGGCTCTCCACGACCAGGCCATGGCGGGACAGCTCCCGGCGTGGTCCGAGTGCCAGGCTGAACATCCGGTACCAGCGCAGCAGGTCACCCTCGAACCTGGCGAAGCCGGGAGCCCAGCCCCGGCCTTCGAGCACAGTGGACAGTCGCAGGCACAGCTCGATGGTGCCGCCGCGACGGACGATCAGCGTACGCCGTAGGAAAACCCACGTGACCAGGCCGAGCAGGACTAGAACGCCGATGCCGATCCCGACCACGATCCCCATCGGCGCGCCGGCTCAGTGGGCCGGAGTGGCGGGTACGCAGCTCTCGGCGAGCACGGTCACCCCCGAAGAGGAGACGGACAGGAAGCCGCCGGCAACGTCGTACGCGAGTTCCTCGCCACCGGTTACCTTGATCCGCACCTGCCCCGGCTCGGCGAGCTGGCCCAGCAGCGGCGCATGACCCGGCAGGATTCCGAGCTCACCCTCGGTCGTCCGGGCGACTACCATGTCGGCTTCGCCCGACCAGACTTTCTCCTCGACGGACACGAGCTCGACATGCAACGGCGTCGCCACTGGCGGGTCTCCCTGGGGATCGGTGACTGATCGCGAGTCTATCTTGCGCGCACCGAGCTGCCGAAGCTCGGGTGGCGAGATACGAGGACCTTCAATACGATCCCGGCCATGAACCTGACCACGGTGCCGTTCCGAAGGTTGTTCACCTGGGCGCTGCTCGGCTACGTGGCGCTGGTGGTGTTTTTCACACTCGTCGGCTGGCTCGCCCCTGAGGGCAACAGCACATTCGTCGACCGGGCCCTGGGTGCCGACTTCACCACCCTGGTCACGGTCGGCCTGCCGGTGGTCGCGGTACTACTGGCGACGGTGGTCGCCCCGCCGCTGCCCGAGGGCCGCATGGTCGCCCTGGTCGCGGTCGGCCTGTACGGCGTGATCGTGTTCTTCGGGTTGATCACGTTCCTGCTGGGCCTGAGCAAGCTCGACGACGCGCTGGACGCGCTCCGCTACGTCCTGATCAGCGTCGCCGAGCTGGCACTGGCCGCACTCGCGGGCTTGTACACGCTGACGAAGGCTCGCTAGTCCTTCATCAAGGCCTGCGCCTTGCGCTCCAGATCCTCGAGCCCGCCGCACATGAAGAAGGCCTGCTCGGGGTAGTGGTCGTACTCCCCCTCGGTCATCTTCTTGAACGCCTCGACGGTCTCCTTGACTGGTACGAAGGAACCCTTCACCCCGGTGAACTTTTCCGCGGCAAAGGTGTTCTGCGACAGGAAGCGCTCGATCCGTCGCGCCCGGCCGACCGTAATCTTGTCCTCTTCGGACAGTTCATCCATGCCGAGGATCGCGATGATGTCCTGCAGGTCCTTGTACCGCTGGAGGATCCGCTTCACCTCGGAGGCCACGTTGTAGTGGTCGGCGCCGACGTACTCCGCCGCGAGGATGCGCGACGACGACGCCAGCGGGTCCACGGCCGGGTAGATGCCCTTGTCCGAAATGGACCGCTCGAGGTTCGTGGTCGCGTCGAGGTGAGTGAACGCGGTGTGCGGCGCCGGGTCGGTGTAGTCGTCGGCCGGTACGTAGATGGCTTGCATCGAGGTGATGGCGCGGCCCCGTACCGAGGTGATCCGCTCCTGCATCTCGCCCATCTCGTCGGCCAACGTCGGCTGGTAGCCCACTGCCGACGGCATCCGACCGAGCAATGTGGACACTTCAGAGCCGGCCTGGGTGAACCGGAAGATGTTGTCGATGAACAGAAGCACTTCCTGGTTCTGTACGTCCCGGAAGTACTCCGCCATCGTCAGCGCGGACAGCGCCACGCGCAGCCGGGTGCCCGGTGGCTCGTCCATCTGGCCGAACACGAGCGCCGTGTCCTTGAGGACGTTCGCCTCGCCCATCTCGACGATGATGTCGTTGCCCTCACGGGTGCGCTCGCCGACGCCGGCGAACACCGAGGTACCGCCGAAGTTGTGCGCGACCCGGATGATCATCTCCTGGATGAGCACCGTCTTGCCCACGCCGGCGCCGCCGAACAGACCGATCTTGCCGCCCTTGACGTACGGCGCGAGCAGGTCGAGCACCTTGATGCCGGTCTCCAGCATCTCGGTCTTCGGCTCGAGCTCGGTGAACTCCGGCGGCTTACGGTGGATCGGCCAGCGCTCGGTGATCTCGAGCTTCTCGCCTTCCTTCAGGTTCAGGCAGTCGCCGATCGCGTTGAACACGTGGCCTTTCGTCACGTCGCCGACCGGTACCGAGATGGCCTCGCCGGTGTCCGTGACCTCCGTGCCGCGGACCAGGCCGTCGGTGGGCTGCATCGAGATCGCCCGGACCATGTTGTCGCCCAGGTGCTGGGCGACCTCCAGGGTCAGCGTCTTCGTGCCCTCGGTCAGGGTCACGTCGACGTGCAGCGCGTTGAAGATCTCCGGCATCGCGTCGCGCGGGAACTCGGCGTCGACGACCGGGCCGATAACCCGGACCACCCGCCCGACACCAGTGGTGGTCTCCGTAACAGCAGTCATCACCCTTCACTCCCCGCCTCGGCAAGGGCGTTCGCCCCGCCCACGATCTCGCTGATCTCCTGCGTGATATCCGCCTGCCGGGCGGAGTTCATCTGCCGCGTCAGAGTTTTGATCATCTCTTCCGCGTTATCGGTGGCCGCCTTCATCGCCCGGCGCCGGGCCGCCGACTCGCTCGCCGCCGCGTCGATCAACGAGGCGTAGATGCGCGTGTTGATGTACTTCGGAAGCAGCGCGTCGAGCAGCGCGTCCGGGTCGGGCTCGAACTCGTACGCCGGCAGCACGGTCGACTCGTCCTGCTCACGCTCCTCGATCTGCATCGGGGCGAGGAAGTTGGCTGTCGGGACCTGGGTCATCAGCGACTTGAACTGCGTGTGCACGACGTGCAGCTCGTCGACGCCGAGCACCCCGTCGGGCCCGGGCTCGCCGGTCTCGAGGTCGTCCGCGCCCGCGGTGAACGCCGCGACCAGGGTCTCCCCGATCGCGCGGGCGTCGGCGAACGTGGGCCGCTCCGAGAACCCGGTCCAGCTCGCCTCGATCGGCCGGTTGCGGAACCGGTAGTACCCAACACCCTTGCGGCCGACGACGTACAGCGCGACCTGCTTGCCGTCGTCCTTGAGCCGCGCGATCAGCTGCTCGGCCGTGCGGATCGCGTTCGCGTTGTACGCGCCGCACAGGCCCCGGTCGCTGGTGACCACCACGACGCCGGCCCGCCGGACCTCCTTGCGCCCGACGAGCAGCGGATGGTCGATGTTCGCGTTCGAGGCGAGCGCGGTGAGCACATCGGTGATCGCCCAGGCGTACGGCTGCGACGCGGCGACGCGCTCCTGCGCCTTGCCGAGGCGGCTCGTCGCGACGAGCTCCATCGCCTTGGTGATCTTCTTTGTCGAGCGGGTCGTACGGATCCGCCGGCGAAGGATACGAACTTGGCCGGCCATGTTACTTACTCTTCGGTGGTACGACTCGGGTGACCTTCTCGCGCCGCTCGGACTCGGCCGCCATGGCCTCGGCCTCCGCCTCCTTGCCGAGGATCTGGTCGTCCTTGGCGAGGAACGTCTGCTTGAAGCTGGCCACCGCTTCGTCCAATGTGGACACGATGTCGTCGTCCCAGTCCCCCGCGGCGATAGCCTCCATCACGCCTCCGTGGTGGTGCCGCAGGTACTCCAGGAACTGCGCCTCGAACCGCCGGATCTCCCCGACCGGAATGTCGTCGACCTTGCCGGCGGTACCGACCCAGACCGAGACGACCTGCTCCTGCACCGGGTACGGCGAGTAGTTGCCCTGCTTGAGCAGTTCGACGAGGCGGGCGCCGCGCTCGAGCTGGGCCCGCGAGGCCCGGTCGAGGTCGGACGCGAAGGCGGCGAACGCCTCCAGGTCGCGGTACTGCGCGAGCTCCAGCCGCAGCGAGCCGGCGACCCGCTTCATCGGCTTGGTCTGCGCCGCGCCACCGACCCGGGACACCGAAGTACCGACGTTGACCGCCGGCCGGACGCCCTGGTTGAACAGGTCGGCCTCGAGGAAGATCTGGCCGTCGGTGATGGAGATGAGGTTGGTCGGGATGAACGCGGAGATGTCGTTCGCCTTCGTCTCGATGATCGGCAGACCGGTCAGCGAGCCCGCGCCTAGTTCGTCGGAGAGCTTCGCGCAGCGCTCCAGCAGGCGGGAGTGCAGGTAGAAGACATCACCCGGGTACGCCTCGCGGCCCGGCGGGCGCCGCAGCAGAAGGGAGACCGCACGGTACGCCTCGGCGTGCTTGCTCAGGTCGTCGAAGACGATGAGCACGTGCTTGCCGGCGTACATCCAGTGCTGTCCGATGGCCGAGCCGGCGTACGGCGCCAGGTACTTGAACCCGGCCGGGTCGGAGGCCGGCGACGCCACGATCGTGGTGTACTCCATCGCGCCCCGCTCCTCGAGCACGCCCTTGACCGACGCGATCGTAGAGCCCTTCTGCCCGATGGCCACGTAGATGCAGCGCACCTGCCGCTTGGGATCCCCAGACTGCCAGTTGTCCCGCTGGTTGATGATCGTGTCGATGGCGATCGTCGTCTTGCCGGTCTTGCGGTCACCGATGATCAGCTCCCGCTGCCCGCGGCCGATCGGCGTCATCGAGTCGATGGCCTTGATGCCCGTCTGCAGCGGCTCGCTCACGCCCTGGCGCGCCATCACGTTGGGCGCCTGGAGCTCGAGCTCCCGTACGCCCTCGGCGGTGATCTCGCCCAAACCGTCGATCGGCTGGCCGAGCGGGTTGACCACGCGGCCGAGGAACTCGTCGCCGACCGACACCGACAGCACCCGGCCGGTCCGTTTGACCTGCTGGCCCTCTTCGATGCCGGCGAACTCGCCGAGCACGATGACACCGATCTCCCGGACGTCCAGGTTCAGCGCCACGCCCAGCGTGCCGTCGGCAAACTCCAGCAGCTCGTTGGCCATCGTCGACGGCAGGCCCTCGACCCGGGCGATACCGTCGCCGGCCATGGTGACGACGCCGACTTCCTCCCGGGAGACTTCCGGCGTGTACGAATCCAGGTAGCGCTCCAGCGCGCTGCGGATCTCGTCCGACGAGATGGTCAGCTCGGCCATCCAACTTCCTCTATTCTCAGGACTTCCCGGTCAGGGCATTGCGGACCTCGGCGAGCCGGCGGGAAACCGTACCGTCGTAGAGGTCGTTGCCGACCTGCACGCGTACGCCGCCGACCACGTGGGCATCTACGATGATCTTGAGGCTGATCTCTCGACCGTACAGTTCGCTGAGCTTGCCGCCCAACCGCTGCTCATCGGCGTCGGACAGCGGCATGGCCACCGTCACATACGCCAAACTCCGGTCGCGTACCTCGGCGGCCAGCTCGACGAGCCGGGTCAGCGCGGTGGCGAACCCGCGACCGCCGAACCCGCTGAGCGCCAGCTCGGCCAGTTTGACGGTGACCGCGTTGGCCTTGCCATCCAGCAGCCCGTGCACCAGCTCGCCGCGGCGCTCGGGGTCCGCCGTCGCGTCGCCGAGGATCGCGGCCAGGCGCGGGGTGCCGGAGATGATCTGGCCGAACCGGAACAGCTCGTCCTCGACGTCGGCCAGGTCGCCCGCCTTGTCGGCGCTGGCGAGCAGCGCGTCGACGGCCAGCCGCTCGGTAGCGTCGAGCAGCTCGGCCGCTGACGACCAGCGGCCGCCGACGAGCTTTTCGAGGATGCGTACCGCCTCAGCGCCGACGCTGCCCTCGAGCACGGCCCGCAACAGCTCCGACCGGTCCGCGCCGGGCCGCCCCGGATCGGCCAGCGCGCGGCGCAACCGTGGTTCCCGACCGAGCAGCCGGGCCACCCCGAGGATCTCGTCGGAGAGCGCTACCAACGCGTCCGGATCTGCCCCGGTCGAGTACGAGCGCAACTCCTCCGCCGCGGCGGCGTACGACTCCCGGCTCGCGGCCTGCATCAGCGCCTACCCCCGGCGCTCTCCAACTCGGTCAGGAAGCGGTCGACAGTGCCGCGCTGGCGCGCCTCGTCGGCGAGCGACTCACCGACGATCTTGCTGGCCAGGTCGACGGCGAGCGTACCCACCTCGGCCCGCAGTTCCCGCACGATCGTCTGGCGCTCGGCAGCGAGATGTTCGCGGCCAGCCGCGATGATGCGGTCCCGCTCCTCCTGAGCCTGGGCGAGCACGTCGTTCTTGATGGACACCGCCTCGGCTCGGGCCTCGTCGCGGATCCGGGCAGCCTCGGTGCGGGCCGTGGCTAGCTGAGCCTTGTACTGCTCGAGCATCTGGTTCGCCTCGGCCTGGGCTGCCTCCGCGCGCGCCAGACCACCCTCGATCGCGTCGACCCGCGCCCGGAACGTCTGCTCCATCCGCGGCCAGACGTACTTGCCCAGCACGAAGACGAGGAGCGCGAACGCGATGGACCCGACGACGATCTCCTGGACGAGAGGCACGATCGGGTTGGGTGTGTGCGGCGCCTCCTCGACAGCCAGGTAGCCGAACATTAGAGGTTGCCTTGCCAGATGAAGCCGAACGCGATGCCGAACAACGCGAGCGCCTCGACGACGGCGAAGCCGATCCACAGGAACGGCTGAGTCAGCCGGGACGACTCGGGCTGGCGAGCGGTCGACTGGATGTACGACGCGAAGATCAGGCCGACGCCGATGCCGGGGCCAACTGCGGCCAGGCCGTAGCCCACTGCGGCGAGACTGCCCTCTACTGCGGCGATGTCCATGCTCTTGACTCCTTGTGGGTAGACGTGATTTCAGTGGTCCTCGGCGAGCGCGCCCTGGACATAGCTAGCGGTCAATACCGTGAACACATACGCCTGCAGGATGATCACCAGCGCCTCGAGGAAGGTCAACGCGATCGCCAGTAGCCACGAGAACACGGAGAGCGGCTTCACGAAGGCGACCGCGGAGTTCAGCAGGACGAAGCCGCCGAGCGTGAACACCAGCAGGATCATGTGACCGGCGAACATGTTCGCGAAGAGCCGGACGGCGAGCGTGAATGGCCGCACGATGAATGTCGAGATGAACTCGATCGGGATCAGCAGCCACAGCACGAACCACGGCGCGGGTGGGATCATCGCGTGTTTCAGGTAGCCCCAGAAACCGTGCCTGCGCACGCCGACCCAGAAGAACATCACCAAGCTGATGACGGCGAGCACCGCGGGGAATGCGATGTGCGAGTTCGGCGAGATCTGGATGAACGGAATGATGGCGAACGCATTCGTCACAAAAATGAAGCAGAACAGCGTCGCGAGATATGACGCGAATCGCGCGCCCTCGTGCCCGATCAGGTCCCCGGCGATGCGGTCCCGGGCGAACCCGTACACCGACTCGGCCATCCACTGCATCCTGGTCGGCACCATCTTCGGACTGCGGTACGCGACCAGAAAGAACACGATGAGAATCGCGACCGCGATCCAGATCAGCAGCGTGAACTTGGTGAGCCAGTGGCCGGCGCCCCCGACCAGGCTCGGCGGGTAGAACTCCTCAATGCCCGGCGGAAACGGAACATCGGCCGCCAGCGCGGTCGTGTATCGAGTCACCGAACCCCTTCCGTCGCTACCTGGTGGTGCCGCCGAGTCGGAGGACGATCAGGTAGACCGCCATTGCCGCTCCGACGACCACGCCGATCGCCGTCGCGAGGCCGCCCGTGTCGAGCCACCGGTCGACCAGCCAGCCGATGAATCCCCAGACCAGGATCCCGGAGATGAGGTACGCAACCGCCGTCCAGCCCTTACCTGCGCCGGACGAGTAGTCGTCCGAGCCGCGGGGGCGCTGGGGGGGTTGGTCACCGGCCATGACGCGGCGAACATATCAGTCGCGCGAATGCGGCCGTGCGGCGGCCCCCACGCGACGGGGGAACGTCGTGCGGGCCGTGCTGCTCTCAGGCCGGTGTGCACGTTACTCCCGCGTCGGTGCGCCGCAAAGCATCCAGTCGGTCGCTATTGGTGTGGGATACCCGACCGGTACACCCACCAGATCTGAGCCGTCGTCCAGCCGAGCACGCCGGCCACGATGCCCCACGCCATCGGCGTCGTGCCCGGCCAGTCACGGTCCAGGATCGCCACGAACATCAGCCCGAACAGGCTGAACTTCGTCACGTACGCGCCCAGCCCCACCGGCAGCACGAGCCGCGGGTTGACCGTGTCCGCCCAGGCGATGGCGACGGTCGAGAACGTGTAGCTGGCTACCACGAGCGCCACGCCGGCCGCCGCGCCGAGCGCCCCGTCGGTGCCGCTCACCAGCCCACCGACGAGCGCCGCCAGCCCGGTCAGGATCGCCGAGACCGCGAGCAACGGGGGCAGGTGCGCGAGTCGCTGTCCCATCAACGGGGGTACGCGGGAAATTTGGCGACGAGGTCCGACACCTCGGCGGCGATCCCGGTCAGGGCGGCCGAACCGTCATCGGTACCGGGGTCGGCCCGCACGGCCCGGCCGATCAGCATGGCGATCTGGCGCATCTCCTGCTCGCGCATGCCCTGGGTGGTGACGCTCGGTGTACCCACCCGGATGCCACTGGCCACCATCGGCTTCTCCGGGTCGTACGGGATCGCGTTCTTGTTCAGGGTGATGCGCGCGGCGTCGCAGCGCTCCTCGGCCTGCCGGCCGGTGATGTCGAGCGACCGCACGTCGAGCAGTGCCAGATGGGTGTCGGTGCCGCCGGACACCGGCCGCATGCCTTCGCCGTCGAGCCCGTGCGCGAGCGCCTTCGCGTTCGCGATGACCTGCTTGGTGTACGCCGCGAACTCCGGCTCGGCCGCCTCCCTCAGCGCCACCGCCTTCGCCGCCACCGCGTGCATCAACGGCCCGCCCTGGGTGAACGGGAACACCGCCTTGTCGATCCGCTGGGCCAGCTCCTTACGGCACAGCAGCATGCCGCCGCGTGGACCGCGCAGCACCTTGTGCGTCGTGAAGCTCACCACGTCCGCGTACGGCACCGGCGACGGGATCGCCCTCCCGGCCACCAACCCGATGAAGTGGGCCGCGTCGACCATCAGATAGGCCTCGACCGCATCGGCTATCTCGCGGAAGACCTCGAAATCGATGAGCCGGGGGTACGCCGTCGCGCCGCAGATAATCATCTTCGGCCGATGCGTCTGGGCCAGCTCGCGTACCTCGTCGTAGTCGATCAGCTCGGTGTCCTGGCGCACGGTGTACCCGACGGTGGAGAACCACTTCCCGGAGAAGTTCACCTTGCTGCCGTGGGTGAGGTGCCCGCCGTGCGGCAGGTCCATCGCGAGCACGGTGTCGCCGGGCTGGACGAGGGCCGCGTAGGCCGCGAGGTTCGCCGAGGCGCCGCTGTGCGGCTGCAGGTTCGCGTGCTCGGCCCCGAACAGCGCCTTGGCGCGCTCGATGCCTATCTCCTCGGCACGGTCCACTTCGGAGCATCCGCCGTAGTACCGCCGCCCTGGATACCCTTCGGCGTACTTGTTGGTCAGCGTCGAACCGAGCGCCGCCAACACGGCCGGCGACGTGAGGTTCTCGCTCGCGATCAGCTGGAGGCCGCCCCGCAACCGGTCCAGCTCGCCCAGAACGACGTCAGCGATCTCCGGATCGGTATCGCGCAACGCGTCGAAGTCAGGGCCCCAGAACACGGGCTCATCCTAGGTCAGTAAGGCTGTCGCCAGAGGCTGTACGACAGCATGGATGTCGTCGGCCACTCGCTCGAAGTAGCCGTCCCCGCGGCCCCACGGATCGTCGATTTCGTCCTCCGGCCCGGCCGGCCTGCCGTCGCGGGCGGCGTCGACGGCCGCGACGAGTGCCACGCCGCGGGCGTACACCGCGTCCGGTTGGCGGCTCGCCGGCGGCAGGGTGGACAGGTCGACGGTATGCAGCAGCCGGCCGAACTCCCCGAGCACGAACGTCCGGTCCGCGGCGTCGGGCCGTAGCGCCACGACATAGTCGACCTGCTCGATGGTTGCCGTGAGGATGAGGTCCGCCGCGTCGATGTGGTCGGCCCTCAGCTTGTTCGCGGTGAACCCGACATCGGTACCGCCCCGGGAGCGGACCTGCCGGGCCGCGGGTGGGTTCATCGGCTCGCCCTGGTGCCAGCCACCGGTACCGGCGCTGTTGCTGTAGAC
>Ga0075429_100001444_pt1 | contig 19511 bp, 13 predicted proteins | sample RhiMetdeltSRZDD3_FD_75295 | JGI IMG/M metagenome (GOLD analysis project Ga0075429, IMG submission 75295) | Populus rhizosphere microbial communities from Tennessee, USA - Rhizosphere MetaG P. deltoides SRZDD3 | ecosystem: Host-associated > Plants > Roots > Rhizosphere > Soil | place: USA... | reverse complement strand
GCCAGCAGCGCGCACAAGGCGTCGCGCGTTCCCCGGTCGTCCTCGATGAGGGTGACGGTGATGGGCATCGATCAGTGCCTCGTCGCCGGGCCGGGCGAATGGCGGGGCCGGGGGACGGAGAAGACCACGCGCGTCCCCGTGCGCGGCGTGCTCGTGATGTGCAGCTGCCCGCCGACCTCGGCCATGCGCTGCTGCATGTTGCGCAGACCGTCGGCCCCGGGATCAGAAGGGGATCCCTCGAAACCGGAGCCGTCGTCCTCCACCACGACACTGAAGGCATCCGCCGCCACCGCCACCTGGAGCTTCACTGTGCGCGGCTGCCCGTGGCGCACGCTGTTGGTGAGTGCCTCTTTCACCGCGCAGAACACGTGGTGCCGCACGTCGGCGGAGAGCGGCCAGTCGGGCGGATGCGCGGGCAGCTCCAGCTCGCAACGCACCGCCGCCGCGCGCAGGTACTCCACGCTGAACTGGCCCAGGCGGCTCACGAGGTGGGGGAGGGTGTCATGGCGCGGGCTCACTGTCCACACGACCTCGTCGAGGGCGCTGATGACGTCGCGCACGCCGGACGAGATGTCGCGCACGTGGCTCGTCATCTCGGCGGGCTCGGCGGCGTCGCGCAGCGCCAGCTCGCTCAGCAGGGTGATGTGGTTGAGCCGGTTGCCGACGTCGTCGTGGATGTCGCGCGCGATGCGCGTCCGTTCGCGGTCGAGGGCGGCCTGCTGCTCGAGGGTGGCGAGGCTCCGGCGCAGGCGGCGGAAGGAGGCGTAGCGGACGGCGGCAGCCAGGGCGGCGGTGAACGCCATCATCGAAAACAGCCGGAACCACCACGTCTGCCAGAACAGCGGCGCCACCGAGAGGTCGAGGCCCGCCCCCGCTTCGTCGCAGGCGCCGTCGCGCGTGCACGAGCCCACGCGGAAGCGGTAGCTGCCGGGAGGGACGCGCGCGTAGCGCGCGATGCGCTCGCCGCGGGCGTCGACCCAGGCTTCGTCGAAGCCGTCGAGGCGGTAGCGGAAGCGTACGTTCTCCGGTGCGTGGAAGGTGGGCGCGGTGAACTCGATCTCGAGCCGCCGATCGCCGGGCCGCAGGGCGAGCGCGGCCGCCGCTCGCAGGTCGACGGCGCCCTCTTCTTCCTTCGGCGGCGGCGTGAGCCCGCGATACGACGCGCGCACCTGGCCGTCGACGGTGATGCGCGTGAGGCGCACCGGCGGCGATCCGGCGTCCGGCGCCAGCCGATCGGGATGCGCGATGAGGAGCGCGGTGCCCATGGGCATCCACAGCGCGCCGTCCCGCGCGGCGACGGCGCCCGACCATCCACATTCACCCGCCGAGACCGTGAACGACGCCTCGTCGGCCCGGACGTCGATCGGCCGCACGTGGGACGAGCGTCCTTCGAGGGTCGCTTCCAGCCCGCCGCGGTCGAGCTTGATGAGCCCGGCGTCCGTTCCGAGCCAGAGCGATCCACCCTTGTCCTCCGCGATCTGGGCGACTGTCGCTCCGGACAGGCCCTGCTCGCGCCCGATGTGCGCGAATCGTCCGTCCTTCCATCGCCCGAGGCCCCCGCCCTCGTCGTAGCCCACCCACAGGCTGCCGTCCGCAGTCGCGTGCAGGGCGCGGATCTGCTGGCGCACGGCGGCGGCAGCCTGCGGCTCCTCGACGGCGGTCCCTCCCTGCGCGCGCAGCAGCACGCCTCGAATCGCCCCGATCCAGACGGTGCCGTGGGCGTCCTCCACCACCGCCAGCGTGCGGCGCACTCCGGTGGGGATCGCGATTGTCTCCAGAGTGCCGTCGTGCAGCCGCTGTACCGCCGGGCGGAGGATGCTCCTCTCGCCCGTCGTCTCGCCGGCGATCCACACGTCGCCGGACCGGGTCACGGCCAGCGAGCAGATCGAGTGCGCGTCGAGGCCCTCCGGCTTGCCCCAGGTCGTGAGCTTCCCCTTCCACAGGCGGTGCAGCCGGCTCGCGCGCGTGCCGATCCACAGCCCGCCCGCGGCATCGGCGGCCACGCAGTTCACGTGGCCCAGCTCGGCGGGTCCGTGCGCCGCCGCCTGCCACGCGCCGTTCACGCGTCGTACCAGCCGGCCGTTGCGCGTGGCGCCCCACAGCTCGCCGCCCGCGTCCTCGACTACCGACTGCAGCGCCTGCGAGGAGAGCCCTGTGCTCGCTCCTTCGACTTCCAGCACGCGCGGCTGCACGCGGTCGAGGCCTCCGCCGCCGGTGCCGACCCACAGGTTTCGCTCGCTGTCCTCCAGCAGACAGCGGATGGCCGAATGCGAGGACGGCACCGTCTCCACCCCGGAGTCGCTGCGGCGGAACAGGCCGTCGTGACGCGTGCCGATCCACAGCGCACCGTCGCTGGACTCGAGCAACACGGAGATCCGCGCGCCCTGGTTGGCGGGCGGGAGGGCGCCCATCGGCATGGGGGCGGCGCCCTCGTCGTATCGGAATAGCCGGTCGGCGGCACCGATCCAGACGCCGCCGGCGCGAGCGCTCGCCAGGCGAATGCCCACGGTCGGCAGCGTCACCAGCGGGCGGAAGGCGCCGTCGCGGAACACGCCGACCTGCGCCCCCTGCGCCCACCACACGCGGCCGCGAGTGTCACGAGCGAGCCAGCACGAGCCGCGGTCGAGCCCCGCGCCGTGCTCGTAGGTCGTGACCCGCCCGTCCGCATCGACGCGCGAGACCGCGCCGTCGTGGTACGCGATCCAGATCGCCCCGGCCCCGTCTTCGATGAGGGTGTCCGCGCTCATCTCGGGCAGTCCCTCGACGAGGGTCGGCGCCGCGCCCATCCGCAGGCGCACCGCCGGCCCGCGGTTCATGGCGAGCCACAGGCTGTCGCGGCCCTGCAGCAGCGCACGGATCCCGCGGGACACGATGGGGCGCACGGGGAACGCCTCGAAGCGGGTGCCGTCGAAGCGGACGACGTGCTCGGACGTCGCGAGCCAGAGGAAGCCGTCGTCCGTCTGCGCGAGCCCGTTGATGTGCCGATCGGGCAGGCCGTCGGATTGCCATACGCGGACCGACCATGGGCCCTCGTTCGCCCGCCCGTCGGCGGTGGGCCCGAGGAGCGACGTAATCGAAATCAACGACACGACTAAACCGCGGGCCGCGCGCATCCGGTTGGCTCCAATGTACTACCGACGTCTCCTGTTCGTCCTCACCCAAACTGCGTATGGTGCCGGGCGCGTGCGATCCCTATGCTTTCGTGAAAGCTCTCATGTTTGACCGAGGAGAACCATGAAACCCCGTCTGCGCACGTCTGCCGTCACGCTCGCCCTCGCTTGCGCCGGTGCCTCCATCGCCGCCGCCCAGATGCGGGTTCAGACCTTCGATACGCTGCCCACCGCGAGCGAGATCGCCTCGTTCAAGTCCTACATCCTCACCGTGCAGCCGGGGACGAACGGCAACCTCAGCCCGCAGAACGACTGGGTGCAGCACAGCAGCGGCCAGCGCACCAAGGCCATGGGCCTCATGTACGAGATGACGCGCGATCTCGACATCCTCGATCGCATGATCTACTTCTGCGATGCGCTGCCGTCGCAGCGCAACGATGTGGCGCCGCCGCCGCTCGGCCAGTACGTCATCTGGACGGGGCGCATCGATCCCGTGTGGCACAACGGCACCGTCGCCCCCATCGGCACCGGCGGTGAGCAGGGCGATCCGCCGGGACATCTCGCCTACTGCGCGCGGCTCATCCTGGAGACGCCGGCGATCTGGGACACCCCTGTCCGCATCGGCGACCCGAGGGGCTACGGCGGCACCTACCTCGCGCGTGCCCTGACCTTCATCGCCGAGGCCGAGGTGGCGATGGACGGCCACATCCTCTCGAGCCTGCTCGACCTGTCCCACGGCAATCGCCTCTACTGGAGCGCGGGAAATCCCTATCAGACGGGAACCGTGCCGTGGAACCAGACGGTGATGTTCACGTACGCGTTCCAGAACCTCGCCGCGTGCCACCTCATCCTGGGCGACGACCCGGCGAAAGCCACGCTGTACGACACGATCGTCAAGGCGAACATGGACTGGTTCTTCTCCGGCGAGACGGGCACCGCGAAGCCGTACACCGACAGCCGCGGGAACACCGCGTACCTGTGGGCCTACAAGCCGCCGAACGGCACCGAGGACTGGAGCCACTCCAACCTCGACATCCAGGGGATCTACCGCGCGTACGAGTCGGGCAAGTACGGGATCACCGACGCGCAGATGGTGCCGTTGGCGAACACGATGCTCGACGTGATTCGGCGCGGCTTCAATGACTTCGCCGGCCGCGTCAACGGCACGGACGGAACCGGCAACTCCGCGCCCACGACGAGCGTGCGCCCCGGCTGGTACGTGGCCGCGCTCTTCCGCCCGTCGGCGTACTGCGACATCATGAGCGACGACCTCAGCCTCGGCGGCACCACCACCGACATCACGCGCTTCTCCTTCTTCCTGTGGGTGAAGCACAAGCGCTTCTCGGGGACACCGGCCGCCTGCGTGCCGCTGCCGACCCCGACGCCCACTCCGACTCCGACGCCTCTGCCCGGTCTCATGGGGCCCAACCTCGCGAAGAACAAACCGTCGACGGCGTCCACCAACTGGAGCTCGTCCTTCAACGCGCCGAAGGCGTTCGATGGTACCGACTCCTCGCGCTGGTCGGCCTCGGCGGCGTCGGCCACGAACCAGTGGATCGCCGCCGACCTGCTCGTGAGCCAGCCCTACAACTGCGTCGTGCTGAAGGAAATCAACTTCATCCGCGTCACGTCTCACGTGCTCCAGAGCTCCGAGGACGGCGTGACCTGGTTCGACATCCCCGACACGCGCGGTGCCGGCATCGGCCCCTTGAAGACGACGTGTTTCGACACCGTCGTCTCGCGTCACGTCCGGCTCTTCATGTACGAGGCGCGTCAGAGCGGCAGCCTCAAGGAGCCGACGATCAACGAGGTGCAGGTCTACTTCCAGGACCGCCCGCCTACGGTCGACGTGCCCGATGCGATCGTGAAGGAAGCCACCGGGCCCGCTGGGGCGGCGGTGACGTTCACGGCCACCGCCTTCGACGAGAAGGACGGCGCGCTCCCCGTGACCTTCAGCCCGGCGTCGGGCAGCACGTTTCCGCTGGGGACGACGACTGTCACCGCCGTCGCCACCGATTCCGCGGGCCTGACGGCGGCGGCGACGTTCGACGTCACCGTCGAGGACACCACGCCGCCGGTGCTCACGCTGCCCGCGCCGATCACGGCCGAGGCGACGAGCGCGGCCGGCGCCGCCGTGACCTTCGCCGCCGGTGCGCAGGACCTCGTGAGCGGCAGCGTGACGGTGAGCCTGGCTCCGTCTTCCGGCAGCACGTTCCCGCTCGGGGCGAGCACCGTGCAGGCGACGGCGACCGATGCCGCCGGCAACACCGCGACCGGCACTTTCACTGTCACCGTCAGCGACACGACCTCGCCCGTCATCGAGAGGCTCGTCGCCTCCCCGAGCGCGATCTGGCCGCCGAACCATCGGATGGTGACTGTCAACCTCGCGGTGCAGGTGGCGGAGGCGGTCGACGCGGCACCGGTCACGCGGATCGTCGGCGTCCACAGCAACGAGCCGGCGAACGCCGGCGGTGACGGCCACACCGCCGTGGATTGGACGATCACCGGCCCGCTGACCATCGACGTGCGCGCGGAGCGGTCAGGCGGCGGCTCCGGCCGCATCTACGCGATCACAGTCGAGAGCCGCGACGCCGCCGGCAATGCGAGCACGCGGGCCGTCGACGTGACCGTGGCGCACGACAAGGGACATTGAGCCTGCGAATGGAGACACTATGAGACTGCGCAAAGCGTTTGGGTTGCTGGCTATCGTCGTGCTGAGCGCCGCTTCCGCAGGCGCGGCCACGAAGGTGGCGTGCGTCGGCGACAGCATCACCTTCGGGTCCGGCATCAGTGATCCGGCCCAGCGCTATCCGGCGGTGCTCCAGACGCTGCTGGGGTCGGCCTACGAGGTCCGCAACTTCGGCGTCAGCGGCCGCACGCTGATGCGCGCCGGCGATCGTCCGTACTGGGACACCACGCAGTTCACGGACAGCAGCAACTACGCGCCGGCCGTCGTCGTGATCATGCTCGGGACGAACGACGCCAAGGACATCAACTGGGGCTTCAAGTCGACCTTCGAAGGGGACTACCGCGACCTCGTCGCCCACTATCGCGGCCTCGCCAGCCAGCCGAAGGTCTTCGTGGCCCGCCCGTGCCCGATGTTCAGCCCCGCGAGCGCGACGTGGCGCGCCAACGTCGTCGAGATGGTCTCGTACGTGGACCGCGTGATCACGTCGAACGCCGCCGAGTGGATCGACGTCAACTTCGCGCTCAATGCGGTGTCGCTCTTCCAGGCGGACGGCGTCCATCCGAACGCAGCCGGCGCCAATGTGGTGGCGCAGACCGTGCGGACGGCGCTCACGCGGACCGAGATCACCCCGGGCGGCTCTCACGTGAGCGCGAGCACGCAGGACACCAACGTGCCCGCGAACACCGTGGACGGGTCGCTGTCGACGCGCTGGTCCGGCAGCGGTGACGGAGCGTCGATCCAGTACGACCTTGGCTTCGCACGGCCCGTGGGCCACGTCCGCATCGGCATGTACCTCGGCAACGCGCGGCGCTACGCCTTCGACCTGCAGACGTCGACGTGCTGCGGGTCCTGGGCGACGGTCTGGACCGGCCAGAGCAGCGGTCTCACCACGGCAGAAGAGACGTACGACTTCGCCGACGTCAGCGCGCGGTACGTGCGGCTCGTGGGCCATGGCAACACGGTGAACACCTGGAACGGCGTGACCGAGCTCAGCATCTTCCCGGCGACAGGCACGACGCCGACGCCCACTCTCACGCCGACGCCGACGCCGGCGAGCCCCACGCCCACGCCGACACCGACTCCCTCGTCGACGAACCTCGCACTGGGCCGACCCGCGTCCGCGTCCAGCACCTGGAGCAGCTCGTACGACGCGCCGAAGGCGGTGGACGGCAGCACCACCACGCGCTGGTCGGCGGCGTCGGGCCTCACCACGAACCAGTGGCTGGCCGTCGATCTCGGGGCCGGCGCCACGTATGCGCGCGTGGTCGTCAAGGAGATCTCGTACCCGCGCGTGACCTCCTACACGCTGCAGTCTTCCAGCGACGGCGCGACGTACACCGACATCGCCGGGACGGCGGGGACGACGCTCGGTGCCGCGAAGACGATCACGTTCGTGCCGGTCAACGCGCGATACGTGAGGCTCTACGTCAACACTGCGAGCGGCGTGCCCACGATCAACGAGCTGGAGGCCTATTCGAACTGAGACGGCTCACCCAAACTGCGTATTGTGCGCCCCGCGGGCGAGTCCTATCTTCATTACAAAGATTACCCAGGCCGCTAGCCACAGAGTCGGGCCTTTCAATGAAGCGAGGGGGAGCTCATGAAATTTCTGCGCATGTCGCTGACCACATTGGTGTTGGCCGCCCTCGCTGCTCCTCCCGCCACGGCCCAGATGACAGTCGAGACGTTCACGGCGGGGCCCACCCAGAACGAGATCGGCTCGTTCAAGTCCTACATCCTCACGGTGGAGCCGAACGCCAACGGCAATCTCGCGCCAACCCCCAATGACTGGGCTCAGCACGCGAGCGGCCAGCGTACGAAGGCCATGGGGCTCCTGTACGAGATGACGCGCGACCAGGACATCCTCGATCGGATGATCCACTTCTGCGATGCCGTTCTCTCGCAGCGCAACGACAAGGCGGCGTCGCCGGTGGGCCAGTACGTGATCTGGACGGGTGAGGTCGATCCGGTGTGGCCGAACAGCACGACCGCGCCCATCGGCACCGGCGGCGAGCAGGGTGATCCCGTCGGCCACCTCGGCTACTGCGCGCGGCTCATCCTCGAGACGCCGTCGATCTTGAGCACGAACGTGCGGATCGGCGATCCCAAGGGTTATGGCTCCACCTACCTCGCACGAGCGAAGAAGTTCGTGGCGGAGGGCGACTACTCGATGGACCAGCACATCCTGTCCGACCTTCTCGACCTCTCGAACCAGAACCGCATGTACTGGGCGGCGGGCAATCCCTACCAGACGGGAGCCGTGCCCTGGAACCAGGTCGTGATGTTCACTTACGCCTTCCAGAACCTGGCGGCCGCTCACATCCTCTTGAATGACGCGCCCGCACGCGCGTCGCAGTACGACGCCATCGTCCGGGCCAACATGGATTGGTTCTTCTCCGGCGAGTCGGGCTGCGCGCGCTCGTACACGAACAGCAAGGGCACGACGGCCTATCTCTGGGCGTATCGCGTGCCGAGCGGCACCGAAGATTGGAGTCACGGCAATCTGGATGTGCAGGGGATCTATCGGGCGTACCTGACCGGCAAGTACGGCATCACCAGCGCGCAGATGGCGCCGCTGGCGAACACGCTGTACGACGTGATCCGGCGCGGGCCGAACGACTATGCGGGCCGTGTCGACGGCACCGACGGCAGCGGGAACTCCGCGCCGACGACGAACGTGCGCCCGGGCTGGTACGTGACCACGCTGTTCCGCTCGGCCATCTACACGGACATCGTCACGGACGATCTCACGGTGGGCGGCACCACCACGGACATCACTCGCTTCTCGTACTTCCTCTGGGTGAAGTCCAAGCGGTATCCGAGCGCGACGCCGACTCCGACCCCCACCCCGACACGCACCCCCACGCCGACTCCGACCGCGACGCCGACGCCCACACGCACACCGACTCCGACCCCCACCGCCACTCCCGGGGGCGGTTTCTCCGGCTACTACAAGATCATCGCGCGCCACAGCGGCAAGGCCGTCGTCGTGCAGGGCTCCTCGACCGCGAATGCAGCCGACGTCATCCAGTGGACCTACGGCGGTACGAGCACCAACGACGAGTGGCAGCTCGTCGACCTCGCGAACGGCTACCACCGCATCGTCAACCGCAGCAGCGGCAAGGTCTTGAATGTCTCGGGGGCGAGCACGGCGAACGCCGCCAACGTCGATCAGTGGAGCTGGGCGAACGTCAATCAGCAGATGTGGCAGGTGACGAGCTTGGGGAACGGCTACTATCGCCTGACGGCGCGCCACAGCGGCAAGGTGCTGAACGTGTCCGGCGCGTCCACCGCCGACGGCGCCAACATCGACCAGTGGGGCTGGGCGAACGTAAACCAGCAGCAGTTCCAGTTGATCTCAGTCCCGTAGGTACGGGTACAGGTACCGCCGCGAAGCGCGATTCACTCGCGCGAAGCGGCGGAAAGGGGTGAGGGGGAAACGCGACGCAGCGTTTCCCCCCTAGACAAGCTCAGTGGGGCTGGGCGAACGTGAACCAGCAGCAGTTCCAGTTGATCTCAGTCCCGTAGGTACGGGTACAGGAACCGCCGCGACCCGCGATTCGAATCGGCAGCTACTGGCTCCGGAGCCAGTAGCCCCGACCGGTCACGGTGCCGCTGGGACCGCCTGCCGAAACGCCTGGATCGCGGCGAGCGGGACGACGTAGTCGCCGCTGTCCGATCGGAAGATGGCAAAGAGCCCCTCGAGATGCTGCTGTGTCACGGCGGTCGCCGGGGCACCCGCCGCTGGCGTCTGCCGCACGATCGCCTTGTCGACGCGAAGGGTGCCGGCGGGGAGCTCCTGCCAACCGGTGGAGAGGAGCACGGCGGTGACGTGGGCCAGGTCGACAGTAATCATGGAGCACCTCCAGAGCCTCCATTCTAACCACCGCCCCGTGCCCTCCGAGGCCTCACGCGCGGGCCGCGGAACACGCTATCGTGACGGGGATGGACGACTTCGCCGCCGCTTATGACGAGCTGAAGCGGATCGCGCGCCGCCAGTTGCGCCGTTTGCGTCCCGGCCAGACGCTGAGCACGACCGCGCTCGTGCACGAGGCGTTCGTGAAGCTCGCGCGGACCCCCGTCAGCACTCACGACCGCGCGCATTTCCTCGCCCTCGCCGCCCGTGCGATGCGCCAGATCCTGGTGGATTACGCGCGCCAGCGCGCCTCGTTGAAGCGCGGAGGGGACCTTCGCCTCGCCAGCCTCGATCCCGACTCGATCTCGTTGGAAGCGGTGGCCGACGAGCTGGTGGGCATCGATCGCGCGTTGACGCAGCTGGAGGCGGTGGACGATCGCCTGGCGCAGGTCGTGGAGTGGCGCTTCTTCGGCGGCATGACGGAGGAAGAGGTCGCCCTCGCCCTCGGTGTGACGGAGCGCACCGTGCGGCGCGACTGGCAGAAGGCCCGCGCCTTCCTGTACAACGAGCTGCGCCGCCCCGACTGACAGCCGTGTCCGCTTTGCCCGGCCTCCTCCGTTATCCAGGGTGAGGAGGCGAATCATGTGGAAGCCTAAGGCCGTATCGTGGGTTCGTTCGTCGTTCGTCGTGTGTTTGCTCGTTGCGTCGCACCCTTCGCAGGCGCAGAGCCCTTATGGACTCTCGGCGCGCCAGACGATCCCGTTCGTCGTCGACGTCCAGCCTTCGCTCGACCGCCCAGTGGCGATCGGCAGCACGGAGGTCAACGTGCACAACCCGGGGGCGTTCTGCATCAAGGTCCAGCCGACATACATGGGTGCGGTTGGCACCGCCACGCCCGGACAGTCGGCATGCACGCCGCAGATCATCCGTCCGCAAACCACTGCTGAGTTCTCGCTGCGCGCGGCGTGCCCGCAGCTCAACCCCGGTTACAACTACGGGCGCCTCGAGCTCTTCGCGACGGGAGTGGGGCAGGACGGCGACGATGTGTGCCCGTCGCCCGCCTCGAACGAGCCGTCCGACTTCGTGTTCCTGGCGAACGCGCGCGTCGGATGGCTGTCGCGGTTCTTCACAGTGGAGGCCTTTCCCCTGGGTCAACTGTCCGCGAACAAGGGATTCGCCGTCGTGACCGGGCTCAAGCACGGGTTCGTCGACGGGGCCCAGTGGGCGAGCCATTGCTACGTCGCGCCGCTCAACGAGCCGATGACGGCGTTCGTCCGCCTGCGGCAGGGCTACGGGGCGCCCCTCGGCGGCGTCTCGTGGGTGGCGCTCACGCCGCCCGCGATCGAGATGCGGCCGTACGTGCCGGACGTCTTCACGGCCGTCAACGCGCCGCCCGGCAACCATCGGGACGTGACCGCGTTCTTCGCGACTTCGATCCTGAACGGCGGCGGCCTGGGCGGCGGCGGCATCCTCCCGTTCTGCCTGATCGACAACCAGACCACCGGGCAGACGGCGTTCCAGATCGCGAAGTACCTGGACAACAACGACGAGAGCCGCGAGGCGCTCACCGTCGTGAGCCACCACCGCTTCGGCAAGAGGTTTTCCGTCGTTTCCGAGGTCGATGACGACTTCATGGAGCGTGAATCCAACTTGCATGTCGCCTACTTCCAGCACCCGGATCGCATCCACTGCCGCGTCGATTTCGAGAGCAGTCCCTCTCTCGCGACCTTCGATCTCGTGCAGATGCGCCTCCTGGATCCCGACAACGTGGAGGTGGCGGGCGGGCCCCACATCACCGAGTTCACCCTGGATCTCGGCGACAAGTCGCAGCGGTTTTCCGGGCGCAACGGCCGCTGGATGATCGAGGTCGCTCCCGACCGGGCGATCCTGAGCAGTGCCGGCCTGCACCAGGGCGGTCTCGAAGTGGCGAAGTACACCCTCACCTGTTCCAGCGGCAACGGCCACAACCAGCTCGAGTCCATCGGCCACTGCCTGATGCACTGCCGCAAGTCCGGGAACAAGGAAGCGCTGTGCGATTTCGCCCCGTTCCCGCAGCAGTTGTGTTTCTAATAGTGGCTGATGGACCGGGAGAGCGACCGTGCGCACTGGCAGCGGATCAGCGCCATCCTCGACGCGGCACTCGAGAGGCCGGCGGAGGGGCGGGCGGCGTTCGTAGCCGAGGCGTGTGGGAGCGACGACGACCTCCTCCGGCAGGTGCAGAAGCTCCTGGCCGCCGACCGGGACGCACAGGGCTTCCTGTGCGTCCCGGCTCTCGAGATGGCGGCGCCGTTCGTAGGCGAGATGATGGAGGCGCTCGCTGAATCGGACGGCGTCGCCGCGCGGGGCACGGTGGGCGCCTATCGGTTGATCGGCGAGCTGGGCGAAGGCGGGATGGGGACCGTCTACCTCGCCGAACGCGCCGACGGGCAGTTCGAGAAACACGTCGCCATCAAGCTGCTGCGCCACGGCGCCGGCGGGGAAGAGGCCCGCCAGCGCTTCGTGCAGGAGCGTCAGATCCTCGCGCGCTTGCAGCATCCCTCCATCGCCCAGCTCCTGGACGGCGGCGTCACCGAGGATGGCGTTCCCTTCATCGTGATGGAGAAGGTCGACGGCGCGCCCGTCACCGACGATTGCGCGCGGCGCCGTCTCGGCATCGAGGAGCGGCTGCGCGTCTTCCTGGAGATCTGCGACGCCGTGCAGTACGCGCATCGCAACCTCGTCGTCCATCGCGACCTCAAGCCGTCGAACATCCTGGTCGACTCCGCCGGCCGCGTGAAGCTCCTCGACTTCGGGATCGCCAAGATCCTGGCCGAGGCGGAAGCGGAGGAAGGGGCGCCGCCGCCACGCACGCTGCTGCGTGCGTTGACCCCGGAGTACGCGGCACCCGAACAGGTACGAGGGGAAACCGTCACCACCGCCACCGACGTCTACACCCTCGGAGTCCTGCTCTACGAGCTGCTGGCCGGCCAGCGTCCGTATCGTTGGGAGCGCGGGGTCTCGATGGAGCGCAAGGTCCTGGAGACGGAGCCGCGTCGTCCGAGCACGGGGATCGCGGCGTCGGGTCTGCCGGGAATCGAGGCCCGCGAGCTGAGCCGCCGGCTGCGCGGCGATCTCGACGGGATCGTCCTCAAGGCCCTGGAGAAGGAGCCGGAGCGGCGGTACCCATCGGCGGAGGCGCTGGCCGCGGACATCCGCCGCCATCTGGAAGGGCTGCCCGTGTCGGCGCGCGGCGAGGCCCTCCTCTATCGCGCCGGCAAGCTCGTGCGGCGGCATCGCCTCGTGGCGGCGGCGGCGGCGCTCGTGCTCCTGTCGCTCGTGGGCGGGCTCGTGGGCACGGCCTGGCAGGCGCGGCGCGCGGCGGCGGAGGCGCGGAAGGCGGAGGCGGTCAAGGAATTCCTGAAGAGCCTGTTCTCGGCCTCCGACCCCGCCCTTGCGCAGGGAAAAGAGCGCACGGCCCGACAGCTTCTCGACGACGGCGCACGCCGCATCGAGACCGAGCTCGCGGATCAGCCCGAGGTGCAGTCGGAGGTGGCGCGGCTCGTGGGCCGCGTCTACTTCCAGCTCGGTGACTACGAGCGCGCGCTGTCGCTGCTGCGCGCGGATCTCGAGAAGCGCCGTCGGGCCGGGGGGCCGCCGAGTGACACCCTGGTCGCCGCGCTCGGCGGGGTGGCCGACGTGCTCGAAGAACAGGGCCGCCACGAGGAGGCGGAGCCCCTCTACGAGGAGGCGCTGGCCATCGAGCGCCGGAGGCACGGCCCGCGCAGCGCCGAGGTGGCCGGGCAACTGTCGTCGCTGGCGGGGACGAAGTACGGGCGCGGTGACTTCGCCGGCGGCGAGCAGATGTACAAGGACGCGCTTGCGATCTACGTCGAGACGAAGGGCGAGGATTCCCGGGAGGCGGCGAACGTGCGCAACAGCCTCGCCATCGTTTACTCCCTGGCCGGGCGCCTCCCCGAAGCGGTGGAGCTGGGGCAACGCGTCGCCGACTGGGGCGTGCGTCACGACGGCCCCGACCATCCCGACACCCTCGTCGTCCGCTACAACCTCGCCTTGAAGCTGCTCCTCCTCGGACGTTACTCCGATGGCCTCGAAATCGTGCAGGACGTCGTTCCCCGGCAACGCCGCGTCCTCGGCGAACGGCACGCGCGCCTGGCGCTCTCGCTCCGGGTCACCGCTCGTGCCCTGGATGGCTTGGGCCGCGCCGAAGAGGCCCTGACCCCGATCGCCGAGGCGATGGCGATCCATCGCGCGAGCCTGGGCGACGACCATCCGCAGGTGGCGATGGATCTCATCTGGCAGGCCATGATCGAGGCCCATGCTGCGCGGCTGGTGGAAGCGGAGCGCCACACCCGCGAGGCGCTGAGGGGATTCGCCAAGGCCGACGAGGTCCTGCCCGTCGAGCGGGGCTGGATGGACCTCTTCGCAGGCGGTGTCCTCGCCACCGCCGGGCGGCTCGAAGAAGCCGACACGCACCTCACCGAGGCCGTCACGATCGGTCGATCCGAGGGCGGGGACCCGAGTCTCCTCGGCTCCTCGCTCGACGCCTCGAGCGACGTCGCCCGGCAGCGGGGCCAGGTGGCGCGGGCGGTGGAACTCGGCCGGGAAGCGCTGGAGATCCTGGAGCGCACGCTCGGCGCCGATCATCCTGCGGCGCACCTCGCCTCCGCCCACTACGGCGCCGCGCTGTGCGCGGAGGGACGGACGGCGGACGGGGAGCGACGCCTCCGCGCGGGCGTCGCGGGACTGGAGCGAAGCTTGCCTGCCGGCAATCCTGACCGGACGAGGGCGAAGCGGCTCCTGGCCGAAGCGCTGGCCCGCCCCATGTCCGGTTCTCCCCGCCTTTCTCGTGAATAGAGATAGGAGGGAAGGATTCATGAAGAGGACAGCGGTCGCGATGGTATGCCTGCTCACGGCGAGCGTCTCCGCCGCCGCCTGGGACAAGGCGGTGGGAACCTGGATCCTGCGCACGTCGGGGCAGGAGCAGCCGGGGCGCGTCATGAAGATCGAATCGTGGGGCCCATCGGGCAGCCGCATCAGCTCCTGGTTCCTCGGGCCACCGAAGGTGGATGTCGGCGTCCTGGAGACCAAGCTCGACGGCGCCGACGCGCCCGTCGTCGTCCAGGGCAAGCCCTCGGGGATGACGATGGCGATCCGGCAGATCGACAGCCGCCATGTCGTCACCGTGCACAAGCTCAACGGCAAGCCTATCGGGACGTCGAAGGGCGAGGTGTCTCCCGACGGCAAGCAGCTCCGCGTGCAGAACGAATTCACAGCCGTACCGGGCCAAGCGTCCCAGACCTCGACCGAGGTCTGGGACCGTCAGTAGCATCCACGGCCCGTTCGCCATCGATTCGGCAGAAGGAGGAAACATGGCGCTCTCGCGCGGAGTGAAGGTTGCGCTGGGCTGCGGCACCGCCGCGGTGCTGGCCGTTGTCGTGGTGGTGACGGCCGTCCTCGGCGTCGCCTGGTGGGGCTTCGGCAAGGCTCAGAAAGTGGCCGAGGAGTTCGAAGCGGACCAGAAGGGGGTGGAGGAGGCGCGGCAGAAGGCAAACGCCAACCCGTTCACAGTCCCGCCCGACGGCGTGATCCAGGAGGACCGGCTGCTGCGCTTCCTCGCCGTCCGCAAGGCGCTCCACGACGAGGTCTACCTGAAACACAAGGACATGATCGAGTCCCAGGCGCATAAGAAGGATCCGGACCTGTCCGCCCTGGCCCAGCTGCCCTTCATCATCGCGGAGCTGCAAGCGTCGAAGGCGCGGGCCCTGGCCGCTCAGGGCATGAGCGAGAGCGAGTTCGGCTGGCTGTTCCGGACCGTCTACTCCAGCCTGCTCATCGCCAGCGGAGGCGAAGACGCCAAACACGTCGCCGAGATGGCGCGCACCGGCAGCCATGAGGTCGTCGAGCAGGCGGAGAAGGCCCTCGCCGCCGCGGAGGCGAATCCGAATACGCCCCCCGAGCTGAAGGCACAGCTACGCGAGGCCGTCGCTCGGGCACGTGTGTCGGCGGCGATGGCGGACGAAGGGGGCAGGAGGGTCGACATTCCTGCCGCCAACCTCGCTCTCTTCGAGAAACATCGCGAGGAGATCCTGAAGTACACGATGGGAGGCCTGGAGCTGATCCCCTTCTGATACGGGACGGCCCGTGACAGCCCCGTCTTCGAAGCCGGACGGAGGCGTCAGGGAAACCTGACGCCTCCGGACGTGCGCTCGCGACGTCTCCCGCATCGCGCGACACGTACTTCAACCGCGACAGCACGTTGCGCACAAGTACGCACGAAGTGCTTCGTGGTACGCGCCTTGCCTCTCCTCCGAACGTCCACGGAGGTTAGGATTATGCGCTCGATGAACAGGAGTGCCGCATTCGCCGTGATGGCGCTGGTCGGACTGGGGTCGGCGCGTGCGCGCGCGCAGGAGGGCCCCGCCGAATCGTCGCCGCGGCCTTGGATCGAGTCGGTCGCCGTCGAGGGCACGCGCCACGAATCGGTCCGGCGCATCGTGACCAGTGAGGCACGGCTCACGGCCGGACGCGAGCTCAGCGAACAAGAGATCCGGGACGCGGTGCGTCGGGTGAAGCGGCTTCCGTTCATCCTCGACGCGCGGCCGTCGCTGCGCCGCGGCACAAGCCCCGGGCGCTACCAACTGGTCATCGAGGTCGAGGAGGACACCAAGGTCGGCCTGTCTGTCGACGTTTCCCACGATCGCGGGGGTTTCTACAGCTCGACCTTGGCCCTGGCCGAGATCGGGGTCGACCAGTTCGTCGGCGCCAGCTCGCAGATCTCGGGGTTCGTGAGCGCCTCCGGCCGCCGGAGCGCGCTCTCGAGCGAAGGGATCGACTGGCTCGTTCCGGAGGCAAGGCTGCAGTTCCGGCGTTACGACCTGGCCGGCGACGGCACGCAGCTGCGTTTGAGCGCGTCCGTCTCGCGGTTCAGCGGCGGGGGGGACGAGTCGGCCGGCGCGTCGTTCCTGCTCCCGCTCGGCGGCAATCACTCCGTGAGCTTCGGCGGCTCCGTGTATCGGTCGCACGGCTTCTTCCTGGATGAGGCATTCGCGCGCTCGGCCCACACGTTCGCCGTTGCGGGGGTCACCTGGGTCTACGACACGACGGACGATCCGGCGTCCCCTCTCGAAGGCACTCGCGTGGCCGCGACCGCCGCCGTGAATCGAAGCTTCGGCGGAATGCCCTCGTACATGGTGACGGGGTTCACGGCGCACGCCTCGGCGAGCGCCTCGCGGGCGGTTCCTCTCGGAAGGTCGCTGGCCTTCGAACCCCACGTCGCCCTCTCCCGCTACTTGATCGGGCCCTCGTTCGACGACCTCCACGGTGCAGGCGGGGGCACCCTGCGTTACGTCAAGGTCGGGCGGCGCAACCACTATCGGATCTTCGCCGAGGCCAGCCTGAGCGGGAGCCTCGCTCTCACCCCTGCCGGCGACCACCTCGGGTGGCGCGCGTCTGCCGCGGCCGGCCTGCGCAGCCGTTTCGCGGTCGTGACGTTCCGCCTGAGCCATTCGCTGGGCGACGGACGATGAAGGATCGCGCGCGTGTGCTCGTCACACTCGCTCTCACCGCCGCCGGGGCCGCCGCGGGGGCGACCGCGCCGCCGAAGATCTCCTGCGACGCCGCCGGCGTCTGTGTCGCGTCGCGCCTGCCGCCGCTCCTGGCCGACCGTGACGTGCTCGGATACGTGAAGAGCGGCCTGACCACCACGCTCCTGCTCACGCTGACGACCAGGGGCGAGGGGAGCCGGAAGCAGCGCGCCCACGCTCGCATCGAGCTTCGCTTCGAGCCGTGGGAGGAGTTCTTCGACGTCCGTGTGGCGGGCTCGGGTCCATCGCAGTCCCTGCGCGTCCCCTCGCTGGCCGCGCTCGAAACCTGGTGGCGCGACCTGGGCATCCGATTCGCGAACGGAGCCGCCGCCCGCGGGGCCGGCACGCTCGAGGTGGACGTAATCCCTTTCTCCGAGGAAGAGGAGGCCGACACGCGGCGCTGGTATGCTGAGGCGCTCAGGCCCAAGGTGGAGACCAACCGCTCGGGCAACGGGCCGGCGCTCGCCCAAGTGCTGGACGCCCTCACCCTCACCTCCATCAAGCGCCACGGCGTCTTGCGGTACTCGTGGTCGACGGAGGTGGAAGCGGCACGATGACCCGACCCTCGTTGCTCCCCGTGTTGTGGCTCGCCGCCGTCGGTCTCGTCGTCGGGCTGCTGGCCCACGAGCTGTCGCGAAGCTGGTTCCTGCCGGGCCTGCTGCCTGAGCTGCTGCAAGAGCTGGAGCAGTCGCTGGCCGACCAGCGCGAGCTGGCGCGGCTCGCGCCCGACACCGCGCCCGAGCGGCGGCGCCGATTCGATCAGACGCAGGCCCTGGTCCGGCGCCTGCGAGTGCTGGCCCTGAGCCGCGAGGGGTTGGCTCGCCGCCATATGGCCGTCCTTCTTGCGGGAGCGGTTCTGGTGGCGGGGGCGATGGGCGGCGTGCACGCGTTCCGTCAGTCGCGGAGGGACCGGCGGCTCTCTCGGCTGCAGGTCGCGCTCGCCGACCTGGCGCGGGGGGCACCTGACGTGCGGGTGGACGATCGCGGCCGCGATGTCATCGGCCGCTTCGCGCAGATGATCGAGCAGGTCTCCGCACGCCATGCGCGCGATCGCCGGCGGCTCGCCTCGCTCGAGGACTTGTCGCGCTGGCAGGAAGCGGCGCGGCGCCACGCGCACGAGATGCGCACGCCGCTCTCGGCCGCCCAGCTCGATCTCGAGCGCCTTCGCGAGGCGGCGGCCTGCACGGAGCCTACGCTGCGGGCGGCCATCGAGCCGGGCCTCGCCGACCTCGGCGGCGATCTCCGCCGGCTGGGCGAGTTCGCGCGCGCGTTTGCCGAGTTCGGGCGGTTGCCGCCGCCGCGGCTTCAAGAGCGCGACCTCGCCGCCGACGTCCGCGAGTTCTCCGAGCGGTTCGCGCAGGCCTGGCCGGAGCTGACGATCTCCGCCGACACGCCGGCGACGCCGTGCCCCGTCCGCCTGGATCCAGAGCTGCTGCGCCAGGTCCTCGTGAACCTCTGCGAGAACAGCGCGGAGGCGCGCAGCGATGTCCACGGGTGCGGCGGCGTGCGGCTCGCCGTCCGGTCCGCGGCCGGCGGTTGGCACGTCGACGTGGCCGACGACGGCCCCGGCTTGTCGGCCGAAGCGCGCGCCCGATTGTTCCAGCCCTACGCGACGTTCCGGCCGGGCGGCACCGGCCTGGGCCTCGCCATCTCACGCAAGATCCTCCTGGATCACGGCGGCGACCTGGAGTGGGTCCCATCGGAGGCGGGGGCGGCCTTCCGCTTGTCGCTGCCTCCCGGCGGCGGGCCTTCCGCATGACAGAAGTCCTCCTGGTCGAGGACGACGATCGCCTCCGGACGTCGCTCTCCCTCACGCTCCGCGACGAGGGCTACCACGTGACCACCGCCGCCTCGCTGGGCGAGGCCTGGGCGCGCTTCGAGGCCGCCGGCGCGCCGCCCGACGCGCTGCTGCTCGACGTCCGTCTCGGGGCCGAGGAGAGCGGCGTCGACCTGGTCCGGCGGCTGGCCGCCGCTGGCCGCCTTCCGCCGACTGTCGCCGTCTCCGGGGCGGCGACCATCGGGGAGACGGTGGAGGCGCTGCGCCTGGGCGTCTTTGACTTCATCGAGAAGCCGGCGTCGAAGGAGCGGCTCCTCCAGTCGATCCGCAACGCCCTCGAGCACCGCCACCTGCAAAGGAGGGTCGTCGATCTCGAGCACCGCCTGGACTCGGCCCGCGAGATGCTCGGCCCGTCGGCGGTGATGCAGGCCCTGCGCGACCAGATGGCGCGCGTGGCGCCGACCGACGCGCGCGTGCTGATCCTCGGCGAGAGCGG
>Ga0075429_100001443_pt1 | contig 19513 bp, 18 predicted proteins | sample RhiMetdeltSRZDD3_FD_75295 | JGI IMG/M metagenome (GOLD analysis project Ga0075429, IMG submission 75295) | Populus rhizosphere microbial communities from Tennessee, USA - Rhizosphere MetaG P. deltoides SRZDD3 | ecosystem: Host-associated > Plants > Roots > Rhizosphere > Soil | place: USA... | reverse complement strand
ACGTCGGCAGTGTTTGCCGGCGCGGTCCTGGGCGGCTGGGGCGGCTGGCTCATGGCGGGGCGGCGCACGCAAAGCGCCTGCCTGGCATCCAGCAAGGAAAAGGCCCGCCGAAGCGGGCCTTTGCCGGGGAAGGCGGGAGGACGCCGCCGTCTAGCGCGAAGCCGCCGGCGCGGGCGCCGGGACCGCGGGGGCGGCCGCGGGCGCGGTCACCGCCGGCGGCGCGACGTGCGCGCTGGTCCCGCTGGTCGCGGAGGTCATCGGCAGCAGCGGCACGATCAGCAGCGCCACGATGTTGATGATCTTGATGAGCGGGTTCACCGCCGGGCCGGCCGTGTCCTTGTAGGGATCGCCCACGGTGTCGCCGGTCACGGCGGCCTTGTGCGCCTCCGAGCCCTTGCCGCCGTGGTTGCCGTCCTCGATGTACTTCTTGGCGTTGTCCCAGGCGCCGCCGCCGGTGCACATCGAGATGGCGACGAACAGGCCGGTCACGATGGTGCCCATCAGCAGGCCGCCGAGCGCGGCGGGGCCGAGCGCGAGGCCGACGACGATCGGCACCACCACCGGCAGCAGGCTGGGGATCACCATCTCCTTGATGGCGGCCGAGGTCAGCATGTCGACGGCGCGGCCGTATTCCGGCTTGGCGGTGCCTTCCATGATCCCGCGGATCTCGCGGAACTGGCGGCGCACTTCGGTGACCACGCTGCCCGCCGCGCGCCCCACCGCTTCCATCGCCATCGCGCCGAAGAGGTAGGGGATGAGGCCGCCGAGGAACAGGCCCACGATCACGCGGTGGTCGGAGAGGTCGAAGCTGATGTGGATCCCGCGCGCTTCGAGGGCGTGGGTGTAGTCGGCGAACAGCACGAGCGCCGCGAGGCCGGCCGAGCCGATGGCGTAGCCCTTGGTGACGGCCTTGGTGGTGTTGCCGACGGCGTCGAGCGGGTCGGTGATGTCGCGCACGCTGTCGGGCAGATCGGCCATCTCGGCGATGCCGCCGGCGTTGTCGGTGATCGGGCCATAGGCGTCGAGCGCGACGATGATGCCGGCCATGCTCAGCATGGAGGTGGCGGCGATCGCGATGCCGTACAGGCCCGCGAGCCAGAACGAGATCCAGATCGCCAGGCAGACGAACAGCACCGGCCAGGCGGTGGACTTCATCGACACGCCCAGGCCCGCGATGATGTTGGTGCCGTGGCCGGTGGTGGAGGCCTGCGCCACGTGCTGCACGGGCTTGTAGTCGGTGCCGGTGTAGTACTCGGTGACCCACACCATCGCGGCGGTGAGCACGAGGCCCACGATGCACGCGCCGAACAGGCGCATCTGCGAGCCTTCGGCGAAGATGGCGTTGTCGGGCATGATCGCCCGCGTGATGAAGAAGAAGCCGACGAGCGAGATCACGCCCGCCACGATGAGGCCGCGGTAGAGCGCGGGCATCACGTTCTTCATGCCGGGCGCGGCCTTGACGAAGCTGCAGCCGACGATCGAGGCGATGATCGAGAAGCCGCCGAGCGCCAGCGGATACACCACCGCGTTCATCGGCGCCATGCCCACCATCAGCGCGCCGAGCGCCATCGTGGCGATGAGCGTGACGGCGTAGGTCTCGAACAGGTCGGCGGCCATGCCGGCGCAGTCGCCCACGTTGTCGCCCACGTTGTCGGCGATGACCGCGGGGTTGCGCGGGTCGTCTTCCGGGATGCCGGCTTCCACCTTGCCCACCAGGTCGGCGCCCACGTCGGCGCCCTTGGTGAAGATGCCGCCGCCCAGGCGCGCGAAGATCGAGATGAGCGACGAGCCGAAGGCCAGCCCGAGGAGCGGCTTCAGCACCTGCGAGAGGTCCTGGTTGGGCGTGAGGTTGCCGTTGCCGGTGATGAACAGGAAGAAGATCGTCACCCCGAGCAGGCCGAGGCCCACCACCAGCATGCCGGTGATCGCCCCGCCCTTGAACGCCACCGCCAGCGCGGGCGCGATGCCTTGCGTGGCGGCCTGGGCGGTGCGCACGTTGGCGCGCACCGAGATGTTCATGCCGATGAAGCCGCAGGCGCCGGAGAGCAGCGCGCCGACGACGAAGCCGACGGCAGTGGTGACGTCGAGAAAGACCCCGATGAGGATCGCGAGCGCCAGGCCGACGACGGCGATGGTGCGGTACTGCCTGGCCAGGTATGCGGCGGCGCCTTGCTGGATCGCGCCGGCGATCTCCTGCATGCGGGCATTGCCGGCGCCCTGCGCCAGGATCCAGCTACGCTGAACGAAGCCGTAGATGACGGCGGCCAGGCCGCATGCGAGCGCGAAGTAAAGCGCTGCGTTGGTGGATATCAACGGGTTCTCCTTCTGTCCGGGATTGCATTGGAATGGGAATGGCGCACCCAGGGGGACATCTCGGAGCACTGGGCGCTCGGATCAGCGTGCGGCATGCTACGGGAAGGCCCGTGGCAATACAACGACGCCGGTCCGGGCGATGATGCCGGGCGACAACGGTGCTGACGTGCGTCAGGGCCCCGCAAGTCCGGCCCGTAGAATCGAGGGTTTTCCCCGCAAAGCCGCTTGACATCATCATGAGCCTGCACAACGTGACCCCCGGCGCCGACGCGCCCGAAGAGTTCAACGTGATCATCGAGATCCCGATGAACGCCGACCCGATCAAGTACGAGGTCGACAAGGAGACGGGCGCGATGTTCGTCGACCGGTTCATGACCACGGCCATGCACTACCCGTGCAACTACGGCTACGTGCCGATGACGCTCGCGGACGACGGCGACCCGGTGGACGTGCTCGTCATCACGCCGTTCGCGCTCACGCCCGGCGTGGTCGTCACGTGCCGGCCGGTCGGCGTGCTGAAGATGGACGACGAGGCCGGCGGCGACGCCAAGCTGCTCGCCGTGCCGATCGAGAAGGTGCTGCCGATGTACAAGCACTGGCGTAAGCCCGAGGACGTGAACCCGATGCGCCTGAACGCCATCCAGCACTTCTTCGAGCACTACAAGGACCTGGAGCCCGGCAAGTGGGTGAAGGTGCGCGGCTGGGAGGGCCCCGAGGCGGCGGTCGCCGAGGTGGCGGCCGGCATCGCCGCGTACGCCCGCATCAAGGAAGAGTGACGCGCGCGGCGCGCGCGCCGTCGCCGAGGGAGCCCGCGGGCTCCCTTTTTCGTGCGCATGTCGTGCGGAACGCAGGGCGGCGGGGGCGGCTCTACACTGCGCCGCTCACTTCCGTCGCCCGCCATGCTCCACCGCATCCTCCGTTTCGTGTGGCTTTTCGCCCTGGTCGCCGGCCCGGCGCTGGCGCAGCCGCTGCCGCCCGGCGTGTCCAAGGTGACCTCGGTCGAGGGCATCGACGAATACCGCCTCGCCAACGGCCTGCAGGTGCTGCTGGTGCCCGACGCGTCCAAGCCCACCACGACGGTCAACCTCACGATCCGCGTGGGCTCGCGCCACGAGAGCTACGGCGAGACCGGCATGGCGCACCTGCTCGAGCACATGATGTTCAAGGGCACGCCGAAGCATCCCCAGGTGTGGGCCGAGTTCCAGAAGCGCGGGCTGCGCGCCAACGGCACCACCTCGTTCGACCGCACCAACTACTTCGCGAGCTTCTCGGCCGACCCGGCGAACTTCGACTGGTACGTGGGCTGGCTGGCCGACGCGATGGTCAACAGCTTCATCTCGCGCAAGGACCTGGACACCGAGATGACGGTGGTGCGCAACGAGATGGAGATGGGCGAGAACAGCCCGGAGCGCGCGCTCTACAAGAAGACGCTCGCCACGATGTTCGACTGGCACAACTACGGCAAGGATCCGATCGGGGCGCGCGCCGACGTGGAGAACGTCGACATCCCGCGGCTGCGCGCGTTCTACAGGACGTACTACCAGCCGGACAACGCCACGCTCGTGGTCTCCGGGCGCTTCGAGCCGGCCAAGGCGCTGGCGGTGGTCCAGAAGAGCTTCGGCAGGATCGCCAGGCCGGCGCGCAAGCTGCCGGTGCTGTACACCGTGGATTCCCCGCAGGACGGCGAGCGCAGCGTCACGGTGCGCCGCGTGGGCGGCACGCCGATCTTCTTCATCGCCTACCACGTGCCCGCGGGCCCGGACCCCGACTTCGCGGCGGTGGAGCTGATCGTCCAGGTGATGGGGGACACGCCGTCGGGCCGGCTGCACAAGCGGCTCACCGAGAAGCAGCTCGTCGCGGGCTCCTTCGCCTGGTCGCAGGCGCTGGCCGAGCCCGGCTTCGCGATCTTCGGCGCACAGCTCGCGCCCGGGCAGGACCCGGACAAGGCGCGCGCCGAGATGGTGGCCACGCTGGAGGGCGTCGCGGCCGAGCCGATCACCGCCGAGGAGGTGCAGCGCGCGAAGGCCAAGTGGCTCAAGTCCTGGGAGCTGTCGTTCACCAATCCCGAGACGGTGGGCACCGCGCTCAGCGAGTCCATCGCGCAGGGCGACTGGCGGCTGTTCTTCCTGATGCGCGATCGCGTGCGCGAGGCCAAGGCGGCCGACGTGCAGCGCGTGGCCGCGCAGTACCTGCTGCCCACCAACCGCACCGCCGGCGTGTACCTGCCGAGCGACAGGGCGCAGCGCGCGCCGGCGCCGGCCATCGCCGACGTGGCGCAGCAGCTCAAGACCTTCCAGCCGCAGCAGGCCGCGGCGGCGGTCGAGGCCTTCGAGGCCACGCCGGCGAACATCGACCGGCGCACGCAGCGCTTCGCCGTGGGCGGCGTGCAGGCCGCGGTGCTGCCCAAGGGCACGCGCGGCGCCGCCGTGCAGGCGGTGCTCACGCTGCGCTTCGGCGACGAGAAGACGTTGCTCGGGCAGGTCGAGGTGGCCGACATGGTGGCCGCGATGCTGGACAAGGGCACGCGCACGCTGTCGCGCGAGCAGTTCCAGGACCGGCTCGACCAGCTCAAGACCGAGCTCGCGGTCTCGCCGGGCCCGGGCCAGCTGAGCGTGCGCCTGGTGTCGCGCCGCGAGCACCTGCCGGCCGCCATCGCGCTCGTGGGCGAGATGCTGCGCCAGCCGGCGTTCCCCGCGGAGGCCCTCGACGAGGTGAAGCGCCAGGCGCTCGCGGGCATCGAGCAGCAGCGCAAGGAGCCGGGCGCGGTGGCGCACAACGCGGTGGAGCGCATCGGCAATCCGTATCCGCGCGGCGACGTGCGCCACGCGCGCACGTTCGACGAGATCGTCGAGGACGTCAACGCGGTGACGCTCGAGAAGGTGCGCGACTTCCATGCGCGCTTCTACGGCGCGCGCAAGGGGGAGTTCGCGGCGGTGGGCGACATGGACCCGGCGGCGGTGCGCCAGGCGCTCGACAAGGCGCTGGGCGACTGGAACCAGGCCGGCATGCCGTACACGCGCGTGCCGCAGCCGATCTATCCGATGCCGCCGCAGCGGCTCGTGCTGCAGTTGCCCGACAAGCAGAACGCCACGATGCTTGCCAAGCTCGACATCCCGCTGTCCGACAACGATGCCGACTACCCCGCGCTGATGATGGCGAACTACCTGCTCGGCAGCGGCGGCAGCTCGCGACTGTGGAAACGCATCCGCGAGGGCGAGGGCCTGTCGTACGACGTGCGCAGCCTGATCCACTGGGACACCATCGATCCGCATTCGGAGTGGATGTCCACGGCGATCTTCGCGCCGCAGAACCAGGCCAAGGTCGAGGCCGCCTTCAAGGACGAGCTCGCGCGCGCGCTGAAGGAAGGCTTCACGGCGCAGGAGCTGGCCGAGGGCCAGCGCGGGCTGTTGAGCGCGCGGCGGCTGTCGCGCGCGCAGGACGGCGGCGTCGCGGGGCTGATGGCGATGAACCTGTTCCTCGGCCGCACGTTCCAGCGCAGCGCGCAAGTGGATGCCGCGCTGGAGAAGCTGACGGTGGCGGAGGTCAACGACGCGTTGCGCAAGTACCTCAAGCCGGAGCAGTGGGTGTCGGCGTTCGCCGGCGACTTCAAGCAGCCGTGACCGCACCGATCGGCGCGTTCAAGCCGGCTTGAACGGTTGACGCTCGTTCAGCTCGTCGAGGTATTCGGCCATTCCCGCGCCTTCGCGCTCGAGGAAGTCGGCCACGGCGGCCGCGAACTGGGGATGCGCCAGCCAGTGCGCCGACCAGGTCTGCACCGGCAGCAGCCCGCGCGCCATCTTGTGCTCGCCTTGCGCGCCGCCTTCGAAGCGCTGCATGCGGTTGGCGATGCACCAGGCGAGGGGCTGGTAGTAGCAGGCCTCGAAGTGCAGGAAGGGGATCGGTTCCACCGCGCCCCAGTAGCGGCCATAGGCGGCGCCCCGCGGCACGTCGAGCGCGATGAGCGACGAGGCCACGCGCCGCTCGCCCTGCCGCGCGACGAACAGCAGCCAGTGGTCGGGCAGCGTGCGCGCCATGCGGCGGAAGAAGTCGCGCGTGAGGTAGGGCGTGGACTGGTGCGCGCGGTAGGTGAGGGTGTAGCAGCGGTGGAAGAAGTCCCAGTCGCGCTCCTCGATCGCGTCGCCGCGCAAGGCGGTGAACTCGATGCCCGCCTCGGCCACGCGGCGCCGCTCCTGCTGGATCTTCTTGCGCTTCTCGCGCTGCATCCCGGCGAGGAACTCGGCGAAGTCCGCATACGGCTCGCCCGCGCGGTTCGTCCAGTGGAACTGCACCGTGCTGCGCAGCATCCAGCCCGCGTCCCGTGCGGCCTGCGCGTCCTCGTCGTCGAGGAAGAGCACGTGGGCCGACGACAAGCCGGCGTCGCGCGCGAGCTGCGACATCGCGCGCAGCAGCATGTCGCGCCCGGCCGCGTCGCGCGCGAGCAGCCTCGGGCCGGGCACGGGCGTGAAGGGCACGGCGGCGAGCAGCTTGGGGTAGTAGCGCAGCCCGTGGCGGCGGTAGGCGTCGGCCCAGGCCCAGTCGAAGACGTACTCGCCGTACGAATGGTCCTTCAGGTACAGCGGGCACGCCGCCTCGAGCCGGCCGGCGCGCTCGACCTGGAGGAACTGCGGCGTCCAGCCGGTGCCGGCCACCGCGCTGCCCGAGTCGTGCAGCGCGGCCAGGTATTCGTGGCGCATGAAGGGCGCCGCGCCGGGGCGGGCGTCGACCAGCGCATTCCACGCCCGCCCATCGACGGCGCCCGGTTCGCCCGCGACCCGAATGACATAATCGTTCGAGCCTGTGTGCCCGCGCATGCGGCGATGTTAGGTCCTGGACCGCAGACCCCAGGCCTCCCCGGGCATCTCCGTTCAACTCCACCGGCCGAGGAGCCGCCGCCATGAAGCAGATCACCGCCATCGTCAAACCGTTCAAGCTCGAGGAAGTGCGCGAGGCGCTGGCCGAGGTCGGCGTGACGGGCCTGACGGTCACCGAGGTCAAGGGCTTCGGGCGCCAGAAGGGCCATACCGAGCTGTACCGCGGCGCGGAGTACGTCGTCGATTTCCTGCCCAAGGTGAAGGTCGAGGTGGTGGTGAAGGACGCCGACACCGAGCGCTGCGTCGACGCCATCGTGAAGGCCGCGAAGACCGGCAAGATCGGCGACGGCAAGATCTTCGTCACCGCGGTGGAGCAGGTGGTGCGCATCCGCACGGGCGAGCTCGACGAGGACGCGGTGTAGAGCCGCGGCCCCTTCGCTCGACGTTTCAGATGCGGCGATAGTCGTCGGGTGCGGTGGCCTCGAGGGCCGACTCGGCCAGCGCGTCGAGCAATCGGGCCGGGTCGGCATTCACTTGCAGCAGCGCGCGCTGCTCGCCGCTCACGAAACCCTGCCGTTCCACCTGCTGCAGGAACTGCAGCAGCAGCGCGTAGTACCCGCCGACGTCCAGCAGGCCGAGCGGCTTGTCGTGGTAGCCGAGCTGGCGCCACGTCCAGGCCTCGAACAGCTCCTCGAACGTGCCGATGCCGCCGGGCAGCGCGAGGAACGCGTCGGCGCGCTCGGCCATCAGCCGCTTGCGCTCGTGCATCGTCTCGACGACGTGCAGCTCGTCCAGCCCGGCATGGCCCAGCTCGCGCTCCATCAGGCTCGACGGGATCACGCCCACCGTGCGCGCGCCCGCGGCGAGGGCCGCGTCGGCCACCGCGCCCATCAGCCCGGCGCGGCCGCCGCCGTACACGAGCTGCCAGCCGCGCTGGCCGATGAGCGTTCCCACGACCTCAGCGGCGCTGCGGTACGCGGGCTCGGCGCCCGGTCGCGAGCCGCAGTACACGCAGATGGACAGGCGCTGCGCGCTCATTTCGCGAACCGGCACCAGAAGGCCGCGAGCCAGATGCCGCCGCACAGCACGAGCGAGAGGAACACGGCCGCGCTCGCGAGGTCCTTGGCGCGCTTGGACAGGTCGTGCAGCTCGAAGGAGACGCGGTCGATGGCCGCCTCGATGCCGGAGTTGAGCAGCTCGACGATGAGCACCAGCAGGACCGAGCCGGCGAGCAGGGCCACCTCGGTCCAGCTGCGGCCGAGCCAGAACGCCGCGGGCAGCATCACGATCGCGATCCAGGCCTCCTGGCGGAACGCCGGCTCGCCGCGATAGGCGACCTTGAGCCCTGCGATCGAATAGCCGGTGGCGCGCCAGACGCGCTCGAGGCCCGTGCGCCCCTTGAATGGATTCGTCATCGCCCGCGATTGTGCCGCGCGGCTTCCTCGCCTCGACGCACCGCACGCCAGGACACGAGCCGGGTTCCGGCGATGAGGTCGTGGGGCAGCTGCCTCGAGGGATGCAGCCGGGCGGTCGCCGCGTAGGCGAAGACGTAGCCGGCGAGCAGCACGAACATGCCGGCGCCGCCGAGGCGCTGCACGCCGACCCACGAGGCGACCGCCAGCGGCGGCAGGAACCAGAGCCAGGCCGCCAGGTAGCGCAGCAGGGCCCGCGCCTGCGTCAGCGGCCGGCCCTCGCGGTCCACGACGCGGATGTGCCACGTCTTCATCGCGAGCGTCTGGCCGCCGTGCGACCAGAACCAGGCGAAGTAGATCGCCAGCACCAGGAACAGGAACGCCATGCCGGCCTCGCGCCGCACCAGCGCGTGGCGCTGCTGCGTCAGGCTGGCGAACAGGTAGTCGGCGATGACGAGCACGCCGAACAGCAGCACCCCTTCGTACAGGAAGCTCGCGAGGCGGCGGCGCAGGCTGGGGGCGGTCAGGTCGGAGGGGACGGCCGCCGCGGGCTCATTCACGGCCGCTTCCCGACGCGGGCGCGCCGGGCGGACGGGTCGCCGCGCCCTGCGGGCCACGCTGGGGCAGCAGGGTGTGGCGGTCGACGAAATCGGGCATCGCCGTGATCTTCGGCAGCCCGATCTGCTGGTGCGGCGGCGGCGTGGGCCGCTTGGACATGAGCTGGGTGGACACGCCGGGCTGCGCCTGCATCACGGTGGGCGCGATGGCCTTGGGCGGCGCCGCGTATGCCGGATTCGGAACGATGTTCGACTTGGGCTGCGGGCGGTCGTTGCGGTCCCGGTCGGCGCGCGGCGGCGGCGGCACGGCACGGGGGTTGTTCGGCGTGGCCGCAGGCGGTGGCGCGGCACGCGCCTGCAACTGCCGCTTCTGCTCGGGGGTGAGCGTCTGGTAGGCCTCCCAGCGCTCCTGCCGCTGCTGCGGAGCGACCTGCTTGGCCTCCTGGTAGGCCAGGCGCGCCCGGCCGCGCTCCTGGGGCGACAGGCGCGTCCACTCGGTCATCCGGGCCTGCAGGCGTTCGCGTTCCGCGGGCGGCATGCCGGGCATGCGGCGCGCGATGTCGATCCACTTCTGCTTGCGGTCGGCGTCGATGGTGGCCCAGTCGCGTTCGAGCGGCTTCAGGGCGGTCCGCTGGGCCGGCGTGAGCTCCGACCAGCGGGGGCCGGCTTCCGCCCAGGCCGGGACGGCCGGCAGCAGCAGCGCGCACGCGGCGGCGAGCGCCGCGGCCAGCACGGTGCCGCGGAATGTGACGACGGGTGAGCGGCGGCTCGCCATGCCGGGCCGCGTCACTCGCGCGGGGTCTTCAGGAACTCGACGAAGCCGGGGTCGCTGTACGCGGCCGGCGGGACATCCTCGGAGAGCAGGGCGGCGTCGATCTCGGCGGCGGTTTCGATCTGCGAAGCGGTGTGGATGCGGTCGATCAGCAGGAACCCGGCGACGAGCGCGGCGACCGGCGTCAGCGCGGCCAGCTTCAACCACCATCCGGAAGCCGGACCGCGGCCGATCGCCACCGTGCCGCCGCCCATCGGGTGCGCCGCCTGCGCGGACTCGGTGCGCCGGACCTCGCGGGCGCGCGCCAGCGCCTGCTCGCGGGCGGACTTCAGGCGCTCGGTGATGTCGTGCGGAAGTTCACGGGAGGCGGCGTCGAGGCGTGCCGTCACGCGCAGCGCGAAGCGCGCCTGGAGCGCCTCCAGGCTGCCGGGGGACAGGACGACGGTGCGGTGGTTCATGGCTCGATACCCTTTGCCTTCAGCGCCTTGGCCAAGGCATGCACCGCCCGTGAGCAGTGCGTCTTGACGCTGCCCTCCGAACAACCCATGGCGGCGGCCGTTTCGGACACGTCAAGTTCCTCCCAGTAACGCAAAAGAAACGCCTCTCGTTGACGGGCCGGCAATTGTTCGATGTGCGACTCGATGACTAGCAGGATCTGCGCCCGTGACACGCTGTCCGACGCGCTTTCGGACGCCGTAGACCCGTTCAGCGACTCCAAAGTTTCCAGGATGTCGAAGTCGCCTTCCTCGCCGGCGGCCTCGAAGTCGGAGAAGTTGCGCACCAGGGCGTTGCGCACCTTCTGGCGCCGGAACCAGTCCATGGTGGCGTTCGACAGGATACGCTGGAACACGAGCGGCAACTCGGCGGCCGGGCGGTCGCCGTACTTCTCGGCCAGGCGGATCATGGCGTCCTGGACGATGTCGAGGGCGGCCTCGTCGTCGCGGACGGCATAGAGCGCCCGCTTGAAAGCCCGTTTCTCGACGTTTTTCAGGAAATCGGAGAGTTCTTTTTCGGATGCCAAGAGAGCGTGCCCCGGGCGAAGGCCCCAAGAAGGCGGGCGCGATTATCCCATCGCACCGCTTCGGACCCTGCCGCGGGCGCGAAGCGCGCCGAACCGGTGCCATAATGCTGCTTCGCACAAAGTACTGGTCACTGGCTGGCCGCCCGACCCCGGGCGCCTCAGTTTTTTGACCGCGCAGGCACCGCACCCGCTTCACGAGAGCGCGGAAAGGTGCACCGATGGTTTTTCGTCAGAGATCAACCCAAAGGTTCAACATGGATCTGTCTGCCGCGGAAATCAAGCGCGCCGCCTCGGCGCAACCGAATTCCCCCGCCTCCTCCGCCACCGAGCCCAACGGCTCGGAAATCCTCGTCAAGTGCCTGCAGGCCGAGGGCGTCAAGTACCTCTGGGGCTACCCCGGCGGCGCGGTGCTCTACATCTACGACGCGCTGTACAAGCAGGACACCATCGAGCACGTGCTGGTGCGCCACGAGCAGGCCGCCGTCCACGCGGCCGACGGCTACGCCCGCGCCACCGGCGAGGTCGGCGTGGCGCTGGTGACCTCCGGCCCGGGCGTCACGAACGCGGTCACCGGCATCGCCACCGCGTACATGGACTCGATCCCGATGGTGATCATCACGGGCCAGGTCCCGACGCCCGCGATCGGCCTCGACGCCTTCCAGGAATGCGACACGGTCGGCATCACGCGCCCCATCGTCAAGCACAACTTCCTGGTGAAGGACGTGCGCGAGCTCGCCTCGACGGTCAAGAAGGCCTTCCACATCGCGCGCACCGGCCGCCCCGGCCCGGTGGTGGTCGACATCCCGAAGGACGTCTCGCTCAAGACCGCGCCGTTCCACTACCCGGCGACCGTCGAGATGCGCTCCTACAACCCGGTGCGCAAGGGCCACGGCGGCCAGATCCGCAAGGCCGTGCAGCTGCTGCTGTCGGCGCGGCGGCCGTACATCTACACCGGCGGCGGCGTGGTGCTGGGCAATGCGTCGGCGGAGCTGCGCGAGCTGGTCGACCTGCTCGGCTTTCCGTGCACCAACACGCTGATGGGGCTGGGCGCCATTTCCGGCAGCGACCCCAAGTTCCTCGGCATGCTGGGCATGCACGGCACGTACGAGGCGAACATGACGATGCAGCACTGCGACGTGCTGCTCGCCGTCGGCGCGCGCTTCGACGACCGCGTCATCGGCAACCCGAAGCACTTCGCGTCGGTCGAGCGCAAGATCGTGCACATCGACATCGACCCGTCGTCCATCTCCAAGCGCGTGAAGGTCGACATCCCCATCGTCGGCGACGTGAAGGACGTGCTGCAGGAGCTAATCGCGCAGATCAAGGAAGCGCAGGCGCGCCCCGACGTGCAGGTGCTCTCGCAGTGGTGGGCACAGGTCAACGAGTGGCGCAAGCGCGAGTGCCTCAAGTACCGCAACAGCAGCGAGGTCATCAAGCCGCAGTACGTGGTCGAGAAGCTCTGGGAGCTCACCAGGAACCGCGACACCTACATCACGTCGGACGTCGGCCAGCACCAGATGTGGGCCGCGCAGTTCTATCCGTTCATGGAGCCGCGCCGCTGGATCAACTCCGGCGGCCTGGGCACGATGGGCGTGGGCCTGCCCTACGCCATGGGCATCAAGCTGGCGAAGCCGGACTCCGACGTGTTCTGCATCACCGGCGAGGGCTCGATCCAGATGTGCATCCAGGAGCTGTCGACCTGCCTGCAATACAAGACGCCGGTCAAGATCGTCTCGCTGAACAACCGCTACCTCGGCATGGTGCGGCAGTGGCAGCAGATCGACTACGGCGGCCGCTACTCCCACAGCTACATGGACGCGCTGCCCGACTTCGTGAAGCTGGCGGAGGCCTACGGCCACGTGGGCCTGCTGGTCGAGAAGCCCGGGGACGTGGAGCCGGCGCTGCGCGAAGCCATCAAGCTGAAGGACCGCACGGTCTTCCTCGACGTGCGCACCGACCCCACCGAGAACGTCTGGCCGATGGTGCAGGCCGGCAAGGGCATCACCGAGATGCTGCTCGGATCCGAAGACCTGTGACGCGCGAAACGGCGGCGAGGGGCAGGGCGTTACCGCGCCCGCCCAGGAGCCGCCGGGACGCGCCGAACCGCTTCGGCACTTCCAACCTCTGACGACACGGAACAGCGTCGCCACAGGCCGCCGGTTACCGCCGCCGGCCCCAGGAGCGCGCTTCACCACACATGAAACACATCATCGCTTTGCTGCTCGAGAACGAGCCGGGCGCGCTGTCGCGCGTCGTTGCGCTGTTCTCCGCCCGGGGCTACAACATCGAGAGCCTCACGGTCGCGCCCACCGAGGACTCGTCGCTGTCGCGCATGACCATCGTCACCACGGGCAGCGACGAGGTCATCGAGCAGATCACCAAGCACCTGAACCGCCTGATCGAGGTGGTGAAGGTGGTCGACCTCACCGAGGGCGCGTTCACCGAGCGCGAGCTCATGCTCATCAAGGTGCGCGCCGTCGGCAAGGAGCGCGAGGAGATGAAGCGCATGGCGGACATCTTCCGCGGACGCATCATCGACGTGACCGAAAAGAGCTACACGATCGAACTCACCGGCGACACGGGCAAGCTCGATGCCTTCCTGGAGGCCATCGACCGCGCCGCCATCCTCGAAACCGTTCGCACCGGCACCAGCGGGATCGGTCGCGGCGAGCGCATCCTGCGCGTTTGACCAGGCCCGCGTTTGACGAAGGAGAAATCATGAAGGTGTACTACGACAAGGATGCGGACCTGAGCCTGATCAAGGGCAAGACCGTCGCGATCATCGGCTACGGCTCGCAAGGCCATGCGCACGCGCAGAACCTGAACGACAGCGGCGTGAAGGTGGTGGTCGGCCTGCGCCGCGGCGGCGCCTCGTGGCCCAAGGTGGAGAAGGCCGGCCTGCGCGTGGCCGAGGTCTCCGAGGCGGTGAAGAGCGCCGACGTCGTGATGATCCTGCTGCCGGACGAGCAGATCGCCCAGGTCTACAAGAGCGACGTCGAGCCGCACATCCGCCAGGGCGCCTCGCTCGCGTTCGCGCACGGCTTCAACGTCCACTACGGCCAGGTCGTGCCGCGCGAGGACCTCGACGTCTGGATGGTCGCGCCGAAGGCCCCGGGCCACACGGTTCGCAACACGTACACGCAGGGCGGCGGCGTGCCGCACCTCATCGCGGTCTACGCGGACAAGTCGGGCAAGGCGCGCGACCTGGCGCTGTCGTACGCGGCGGCCAACGGCGGCGGCAAGGCCGGCATCATCGAGACCAACTTCCGCGAGGAGACCGAGACCGACCTGTTCGGCGAGCAGGCCGTGCTGTGCGGCGGCACGGTCGAGCTGATCAAGGCGGGCTTCGAGACGCTGGTGGAAGCCGGGTACGCGCCCGAGATGGCGTATTTCGAGTGCCTGCACGAGCTGAAGCTGATCGTCGACCTCATCTACGAGGGCGGCATCGCCAACATGAACTACTCGATCTCGAACAACGCCGAGTACGGCGAGTACGTGACGGGCCCGAAGATCGTCAACGAGCAGACGAAGCAGGCGATGCGCCAGGCGCTGCGCGACATCCAGACCGGCGAGTACGCGAAGAGCTTCATCATCGAGAACCGCGCCGGCGCGCCCACGCTGCAGTCGCGCCGCCGGCTGACGGCCGAGCATCCCATCGAGCAGGTCGGCGAGAAGCTGCGCGCGATGATGCCGTGGATCAAGGCGAACCGCCTGGTCGACAAGTCGCGCAACTGAGCGTCGCCGGGTTCCCGGCGCGGACGCACCGCTGCCGCCGCACCCCTGCCGCGAGGGGGCGCCCGCATGAAGGACGAACGCCGGCTTGCAGCCGGCGTTTCGCCATGCGTGCGCTATGCTCCCCGCGATGAACGACCTGACCGACGGCAGCGAGCCCCTCCACGACGTGGAGGAAGCCCCGGTCCGTCCGCGCCGCAAGGGCATCTACATCCTGCCCAACCTGTTCACGCTGGCCGCGTTGTTCGGGGGCTTCTATGCGGTCGTGATGGCGATGAACGGCCAGTTCGAGCAGGCCGCCTACGGCATCTTCATCGCCGCCGTGCTGGACAGCCTGGACGGCCGCGTGGCGCGCATGACCAACACGCAGAGCGCGTTCGGCGAGCAGATGGACAGCCTGTCGGACATGGTCAGCTTCGGCGCCGCGCCGGCGCTCATCGTGTACGAATGGGCATTGAAGGGCATGGGCAAGCTGGGCTGGATCGCCGCCTTCGTCTACTGCTCGGGTGCCGCGCTGCGGCTGGCGCGCTTCAACACCAACATCGCGGTGGTGGACAAGCGGTTCTTCCAGGGACTGCCGAGCCCGGCCGCCGCGGCGCTCATCATCGGCTTCATCTGGGTGATGGACGACGCCGGCTTCAAGGGGGTGTCGCGCATCGACTGGCTCGCCTGGGCGGCCTTCGGCCTGACGCTCTACGCCGGCCTCACGATGGTGACGAACATCCCGTTCTACAGCTTCAAGGACGTGAGCTTCAAGCGCACCGTCCCGTTCATCGTGATCGTCGCCATCGCGCTCGGCATCGCGCTGATCAACGTCCATCCGCCGCTGGTGCTGTTCGGCATCTTCCTCGTGTACGGCTTCTCCGGCTACGCGGTCTACATCTGGAAGCGCATGAAGGGCAAGCCGGTGAGCGTGATCGCCACCCAGATCGACGACCCCGACGAGCAGGGCCTTCACCATTGAGGCCCCTGCGGCCCGCATTTCGCGTGCTATATTGCGCCGCATGTCCACGGTGTCGGTCGCCCTCCTGCTTCTTCTAGGAGAACCACGGGTTCGCTGATCGACCGCGTCCATACGTTTTTCGCCACGTCTTCGATCCAACGGCCCGTTTGCAACCAGCATCGGGCCGTTTCGCTTTTCTCACTGCTGGTTGCCGAGGAACACCATGACCGACAAGCTCATCATCTTCGACACCACCTTGCGCGACGGCGAGCAGTCGCCCGGCGCTTCCATGACCCGCGAGGAGAAGCTGCGCATCGCGCGCCAGCTCGAGCGCCTGCGCGTCGACGTGATCGAGGCGGGCTTCGCGGCGTCGAGCAACGGCGACTTCGAAGCCGTCAAGTCCATCGCGGACCACGTGAAGGAATCCATCGTCTGCTCGCTGGCGCGCGCCAACGACCGCGACATCTCCCGCGCCGCCGAGGCGCTGAAGGGGGCGGCGCGCTCGCGCATCCACACCTTCATCGCGACCAGCGCGCTGCACATGGAGAAGAAGCTGCGCATGACGCCCGAGCAGGTGCACGAGCAGGCCCGGCTGTCGGTGCAGTTCGCGCGCAACCTCACGGACGACATCGAGTTTTCCCCGGAAGACGGCTACCGCTCGGAACCGGACTTCCTGTGCCGCGTGCTGGAGACCGTGATCGCGGCCGGCGCCACCACCATCAACATCCCCGACACGGTCGGCTACGCCGTTCCGGAGCTGTACGGCAACTTCATCCGCCACCTGCGCGAGCGCGTGCCCAACAGCGACAAGGCGGTGTGGTCTGTGCATTGCCACAACGACCTCGGCATGGCGGTGGCCAACTCGCTGGCCGGCGTCAAGATCGGCGGGGCGCGCCAGGTGGAATGCACGATCAACGGCCTCGGCGAGCGTGCCGGCAACTGCTCGCTGGAGGAGGTGGTCATGGCGGTGAAGACGCGCCGCGACTACTTCGGCCTGGAACTCGGCGTCGACACCACCCAGATCGTGCCGGTGTCCCGCCTGGTGGCGCAGACCACCGGCTTCGTGGTCCAGCCCAACAAGGCGGTGGTGGGCGCGAACGCCTTCGCGCACGCGTCGGGCATCCACCAGGACGGCGTGCTCAAGGCGCGCGACACCTACGAGATCATGCGCGCCGAGGACGTGGGCTGGTCGGCCAACCGGATCGTGCTCGGCAAGCTCTCGGGCCGCAACGCGTTCAAGCAGCGGCTCCAGGAGCTGGGCATCGAGCTCGAGTCCGAGGCCGAGATGAACGCGGCGTTCGCCAAGTTCAAGGAACTGGCCGATCGCAAGAGCGACATCTTCGACGAGGACATCGTGGCCCTCGTGATGGACGAGTCGGTGACGACCGAGCACGAGCACTACCGGCTGCTGGCGTTGTCCCAGCGCTCCGAGATGGGCGAGCGGCCGCACGCGAAGGTGGCGTTCTCGGCCGGCGATGTGGAGCAGCACGCGGAAAGCGACGGCAACGGCCCGGTGGACGCCAGCCTGAAGGCGATCGAGTCGCGGGTGAAGAGCGGCGCCGAGATGCTGCTGTACTCCGTGAACGCCATCACGTCGGGCAGCACCGAGTCGCAAGGCGAGGTGACGGTTCGTCTGCAGTTCGGCGGGCGGGTGGTCAACGGCGTCGGAGCCGATCCCGACATCGTCGTGGCGTCCGCCAAGGCGTACCTGTCGGCGCTGAACAAGCTGCACAGCAAGACCGAGCGGGTGGCGGCGCAGGGCTGAGATTTCCGTCACGCGCGGGGCCAATCAAGCGTCGCTTTAGGAGGGCGACGCAAGTCTTTGATCTTGCGCCACATTTTTTGCTGCCTTACACTGTCTCGACCGTGTCTGGAAGCATCAACGTGCCCTACTTGTCGAGATTTGCAACCGCCCTGCTCATGCTCATCGTGGCGGCCCTCGTCGTTCCCGCCCCATCCGAGGCGGCGACGCGTGTCGTGCGCAAGAAGCATGCGGTGCGGTCGGCCTCGCTTGCCTCGCACGAATCCGCCCGCAGCCTGAAGCGCCGGGCGGTATTCCGCGCTCCGCTGCGCGCATCGTTCGGCCAGATCGCCGGCTTGCACGGCACGCAGGATGCGCTGGCGCTGAAGTCCAGCGCGGCGCTGGTGCTCGACCAGGACACCGACGAGATCCTGTTCAGCAAGAACTCGCAGGCCGTGCTGCCGATCGCCTCGCTCACCAAGCTCATGACCGCGCTGGTCGTGACGGAGGCGCACCTGCCGCTCGACGAGCTGCTCACGATCACGCAGGACGACGTCGACACCGAGAAGCACAGCGGATCGCGGCTGCGCGTCGGCACCCAGCTCACCCGCGGCGAGATGATGCACCTCGCGCTCATGTCGTCCGAGAACCGCGCGGCCAACGCGCTCGGCCGCCATTACCCGGGCGGCTTCGACGTCTTCGTGGCCGCGATGAACCGCAAGGCGCAGCAGCTCGGCATGGCCGACACGCGCTATGTGGAGCCCACCGGGCTGTCCAGCCGCAACCAGTCCAGCGCGCGCGACCTGGCGACGCTGGTGAAGGCGGCGCACCAGCACGAGATCATCCGCGAGCTGTCCACCACGCCCGAGCACCAGGTGGCCGTTGGCCACCGCCAGCTGCAGTTCCGCAACACCAACCTGCTGGTGCGCAACCCCACCTGGGAGATCGGCCTGCAGAAGACGGGCTACATCGCCGAAGCGGGTCGCTGCCTCGTGATGCAGGCCGAGCTCGCGGGCCGCAAGCTCATCATGGTGTTCCTCGATTCGGCCGGGAAGTACTCGCGCATCGGCGACGCCGAGCGCGTGCGCAAGTGGATCCACGAGACGGCGCCGGTGGTCACCGCCGCGCCGAAGATCGCGTCCTGAGCGCCGCCGCGGCGCCGCAACCATCGAGGCCCGGTTCGTCCGGGCCTCGCGCGTTTCAGGACGCCTTCGGCGCTGCCACGGCGGCCGACGGGCGGTGGCCCAGCGCGGCGGAGATCTGGGCCGCGGTGGCCTTCAGGCGATCGAGCCAAGCCTCCTCCAGCCGGTCGGCGGGCGCCGAGATCGACAGCCCTGCCACGAGCTTGCCCTGGTCGTCCAGGATGCCCGCAGCCATGCAGCGCACGCCGAGCTCCAGTTCCTCGTCGTCGCGCGCGGTGCCGTGGTGAAGGACCTTGGACAGCTCCCGCTCGAGCGTCGCCAGGTTGGTGATGCTGTTGCGCGTGTGCCCGGCCAGTCCGGTGCGCGTCGCGTAGGCCCGCACGCGCTGCGGATCGTCGTGCGCCAGGAACAGCTTGCCGACCGACGTGAGGTGCAGCGGCGCCCGGCCGCCGATGGCGCGAACGACCTGCATGCCCGAGCGCTCGCTGTACGTGCGCTCGATGTAGACGATCTCGTCGCCCTGGCGCATCGACAGGTTCACCGGCTGGTGCGTGATCTTGTGGAGCTCGCGCATGGGGCCGAGCGCCGCGTCGCGCACGTCCAGGCGCGCCTTGACCAGGTTGCCCAGTTCCAGCAGGCGCATCCCGAGGCGGTAGCTGCCCGCTTCGGGCCGGTCGACGAAGCGGCCGATCGCCAGATCGTTCAGGATGCGGTGGGCGGTGGACGGATGGAGTCCCGTTTGCTCGCTGATGATCTTCAACGACACCGGTTCCTGGTAGGACGCCAGGACGTCGAGCAGCGCGAACATGCGCTCGAGCACCTGGATGGTGGGGGCCTTCTCTTCCACGGTCTTCATGGTGCGGAATTGTGACTCAAGAGGGCCTCTATTTTGCATGGCGAAAAGGAAGATTGCATGCCGGGATGAAAGGCGGGCGTCGGTGCCCGTCGCGGGCCCGGGCGCACGCGCGCTGGCGTGCGTGGTCGCGGCATCCGCCTGCCTCGCCGGCCTCGTCGGTCTGCCGGCGGGCGCCGCGTCGGGGACGCGGGCCGATCTGCCGGCCGGCGCCGC
>Ga0075429_100001442_pt1 | contig 19520 bp, 17 predicted proteins | sample RhiMetdeltSRZDD3_FD_75295 | JGI IMG/M metagenome (GOLD analysis project Ga0075429, IMG submission 75295) | Populus rhizosphere microbial communities from Tennessee, USA - Rhizosphere MetaG P. deltoides SRZDD3 | ecosystem: Host-associated > Plants > Roots > Rhizosphere > Soil | place: USA... | reverse complement strand
TCAGACTCCATCCAAGCAGGCCCAGCAAGTTCGTGGCTAAGATAAATTTTTCTCCATAAAGAACATGTATGACGAATTTGGAAAAGACAGAGAGGCTAACTGCTATCAAAGAGCACAGACTCACAAGCAAGACAAATCCTTTTCGGAAACTTTGTCTTGACTCAGGATCCTCACGTGAAATAACAGGCAATAACGCTCCAAGGATCGCATAATGTCCGAGTTTCAAACCGTCTACGACGCGGGTTACGGACGAGAAGATGCCTGTAGCTGAGTCACCTAGTAATGCCGAAACTGTCAAGACGCCCAGACGTTGTGATAGGACAAGAAGCAATGTCAGCGCCGCGAACGGGAAAATCATTTTGAAGAGGGGGAAAATGTTGTTTATCGGGAACAGGCTCAAGTTGCGAAGGGACACGCGGGCAATCCAGTAGGAAAATGCCGTAGAGAGAAATTGTCCGATGAGGAGATAAAGACAGAGAGTCCACAAATCTGAAGCGATGGTTGCCGAAATCAGTTGGATAAATCCATTGATCAGGCTAAGCCTCCAAACCAGGTCCATGCGTTCAAAGGCTCGCAGGCTTGCGGTGATAACTGAAAAAATTGCCAGAGGAAATAGTGAAAGAGAATAGAGGAGCAGTGGAGGGCTGGGCGCAAGGAATAGCGTTGCGATGATCCAAATTATGGAAAGAAAAAGTTGCAAACCCACCGCATGGGGAACGAGCGGAGAGAGTTGTTTTGTGCGCGCGACTTCGCGAATGATGTAAGTATCGCTGCCAAAGTTGGTGAATGTGTTTCCAATAAGTACCAGCGTGCTAATCAACGTGAATTGACCAAACGACTCAACACCCAGACGACGGGCAATTAACGCGATAAAAAGTATGGCAAGCCCTTGCGCGGTGAGGCGGGCGCATAATAACCAGAATGAATTACGGCGAACAGAGTTCTCTTTATGCACTGCGTCGAAGTGTCACGATGGTGAAATCACCCCAATACTTGAACGGATAACGCGACTCGAGCGCGTCATCGAGTTTGCTCAGGAATTCAAACAGCGCCGGGCGCCTAATGGCAAAGTCCTTGTTGGTGGCGGGTGGTGTGATAACTGAAAGCGCGCGAACAGAATCGAGTTGAAAATCTTTTCCCCATGCATTCGCTACTTGTTTTGGAGTGTAATAGTAAACCGGATAATTAAGCCCTTCTTTGTAGACAGTTGATTTGCCTGAAAATCGTCGTGTTGCCAATCGGAATCGTCCACGTAAGAGCATGGCGGATTCCCAAAGACAAAATGGCGGCATGAGCGCCCAAATGACGCGTGCATTTGCTTTGAGTAACGGGCGGACTTGTTCGGCAACTACATGCAAATCTGATACACAGTTCAATCCGCCAAAGTTCGAGAACGTGCAATCGAATTTATTCTTCTCCAATTTTCCAAGTTCTGTATAGGAAAGATGCTCGAACGCGGCGCGGGATTCCAGGCCAAGTTGTTTGGCTTTTTCACGGGCGCGTTGTAGCATGCCGTCTGAGATATCAATACCATGAACTGTATAGGTATGCTGCGCGAACCAAAACGCATCTGTACCTGTGCCGCAGGCAAGATCTAGGATTCGTGAGCCTTGCGGAAGCAGTGCAGTCACATGAGCATAGACCTTTTGCCGCATCCGCATCAAGTTAGGATTGTTTTCGATGAACTCGTCGTATTTGTCGGCATTGCGGTTGTAGGCTTCTGCGACCGTTTCGAAAGACGAGCCGGAAAGAACTTCAGTAGACATAAAACTCCTGCTACCAACCTAATTAGATAAAACTTCTCAATTGTATTTCGCTTCGCAACAGACCAACCAGATTGCGTGGAATATTCATCCATCCCCGCAATGATGGCCGACGTAACGCCTTGCGCGCGCGAAACTCATAATGGACTCGTCCATGCAAAACCCGGTAAAACTCCGTGGGGAATGGACCGCGATACAACATTGCCAGATCTTCTGAATCAACCCAGTTTTGTTTCTCGCCCAATTCCAATTTGACGCGCTCGAAGAACTTTGTCCCAGGCAATGGGTACGATACCGAGATGCCAATGTCGTCAGGCGCACACTCACGCACCATCGTCAACGTTTTTTGTACATCCTCCCATGTCTCGCCGGGGTAGCCAAACTGCAGAAAGAATCCAACCTCAATTCCATTCTCCCGCAATAACCGCGCCGCATTGTAAATATCTTCCACGGTATCACCCTTGTCCATTGCATCCAGAATCTTTTGCGAACCGGACTCCGCGCCGACCCACACGGTTTTACAGCCTGCCTTAGCAAGGGCTGCGGCGGTGTTCTCATTGACCAGATCCGCGCGCTGTAAACACTTGAACGGAATGATTGCATCGGCCTCCACCAGTAGTGCAGCAAACGTCTCGATCCACTTTGGCTTCAGCCCAAGAATATCATCGGCAAACCAAATATGGTCCGGTGAGAAATTCTCTTTTATCCACTTCATCTCAGCAGCCACATTTTCCGGCGAGCGTGAATTGTAACGCTGTCCCCAAATCGGTTTGGCGCACCAATTGCAATGATACGGACAGCCACGCGTCGTTACCATGTTCATCGAAAAGTAGCCGTGACGTTTCATCCAGATCGAACGGTACTTTCCGATATCCACCAAATCCCAGGCTGGGAAGGGCAGCTTATCCAGGTTTGTGATGTCAGGCCTGCGGGTTGGCCGGACTGTGCCGCGCGAGGCAACCCCAATAATATGATTCGTTTCTCGCTTGCCTGATAGCTGATTCATCAATTCGATCAGGGTTTCCTCCCCTTCGCCCAGTAGACAGTAATCCGCGCCTTTTTCAAGATATTCCGCATAATGATCAGTCGCATCGGCACCGCAAAGGATGACAACGCATCCTCGTGTTTTTGCCATTTCAATCATTTTGAAGGCGGCTTCCCGCATTCGCAGCAGGCACATCTTGGAAAGATAATTGAAATTATCCTCGTATATGATCGCGTATCGCGGCTTATGTTCGTCAAGAGCGACTTCCCATTCTGCCTCAGACTCTGCCAGCATCGCGTCGAACAGCGCCACTTCATAGCCATGCTGCCGCAGCCAGCTCGCGGCATACAAGGTCCCTAGTGGGGGATAGGGCTGCAGCGCCTCCCAGAGTTTGGGGTCAAAGCGCAGGTAGTAGGACTGGCCAAGGAGAATTTGGGTCATAATAAGCTTTGGAATCAAGGACTGCCCGCATGATGGCGTGCGCCCGAAACGACCGATGGCTCGCTGTCGGACTCAAAATCTAATCTCCGCAATCGTTCAATGAAAACCTCTTTCGTCCATTTACGATGATGGTGGAAATTTCCCTGGCAGACTTCCGCATTAAACACGGTCTCTTCGCCAAAGCCAGCCTGTTTCGAGAAGCGTGCGATCTTCCGATTCATTTCCCATTGTTCGAAGCTGTCTCCAGATTTGCCGCGCAATGGCAGTTCAAGGAAATCTTGGAATATAGAAGAGAGTTTCTGCGATTTCGGCGGCAAGCCGCCGGAGTCCAGAGAGACGTTTGGCAAAAAGTCTTTTGCCCAGTGATTGGCTTCCAAAAGCCGCTGGTAGACGTTCAGCCCTGTGATTGGAATCATCTGGCACAACTCTCTGGCTGAGTATAGATCATGCAGCGGCCACTCCAGCGCAGTTTCAGAGACGATCAGATTCGGGCAAATTGTATGACCGAATGACCTCATCACTCGATTGAGCAACACAGCAAAGGCCCGCGCGGTCCATACTCGGCCTGGGCTTGTCACCAGCATATAATCAAAGTCTGCATTCTTCGAGACGTTCAAAACGGCCAGCGAGCCGGTTAGCGCCACCATGCGGATGTAAGGCAATCCCCCGAGGATACGTCCATATCGAATGGCAGTCGGCAGGAGTTCGCGCGAACGCTTTTCCCGTTGCAAGCGAATTTCGCCGATGGTTTCCCGGCCCGGCAAGGTGAAATATTTTCCGGCCCGACTGAGAATCCCCTCTTCCAGGGTCAGAGTTACTTCCTCCAGCGTGGCTTTCACACCGCTAAGATAACGGTGAATTTCGCGGGCTGTCAATGGATAATCGAAAATATCCGAGTAGGTGACTGTTTGCAATACAGCCCACGTTAGTTTGTCAGGAGAACCATCGAGCATGACAGTAAATCCAATCGATTAGAATTAACGTAGTAGTTTATAGGACTATACAACGCTCAGGAAGATCTGTCAAACCGGCTCATGCATCTTGTTATTGTCAGTCCATTTCCCCCTGCAATTACTGGAATTGGACAATATGGCTATCATGTCACTCGTGCGCTTGCACAATCAGGCGCGTTTTCGCGCGTCACTGTGCTAGCAGGTTCATTTGTCAATGGAAACACCCCCAACCATCTCGGAATTACAGAATTAGACTATTGCTGGCAACCAGGTCAATGGAACGCTCGAACAGCCATTTTGTCACGCGTGAAGCGTTTGAATCCTGATTTGATCTGGTTCAACCTGGGCGTGTCTGTCTTTGGCAAATCGCCCTGGATGAATGTGTCTGGTTTACTTGCACCGATGCTGGCAAAACGCACGGGATACCCGACTATTGTTACCCTGCACGAATTGATGGAACTATCCGATCTACGTGCTCTTGGTGTACCGGGCGGACCATTCGCACCCATGGGGGCACGTTGGTTGACCGATATAGCCACGCAGGCAGATGTGATCTGTCTTACAAGAAAACATTACGTAAACTGGCTGACAAAACGGATAATAGATTGTACACATATTCCACATGGTACTTTCCATGAACCCACTTTGCTGGATGAGAACAGCCAGGCTGAACTGTTAATATTCAACTCGATGGCGCCCTTCAAAGGTGTGGAGTTGCTTCTGGAAGCGTTTCCCGCACTCAAGAAAAGGGAATACCCTCATCTTCAATTGACTATCGCAGGAGCAGAGCATCCTCGTTTTCCAGGATACACACAATCCATAAAAAATAGTTTTGCCGGTATGGAGGGAATCAGATGGCTGGGCGAAGTACCAGATGAAGACGTCATTGAATTATTTCGCGATGCTAAAATAATTGTTCTGCCATACACCGCTTCGACGGGTTCCTCCAGCGTGTTATATCGCGCTGCCACCTGGGGACGCGCTGTTGTAGCCTCCGATCTGAGCGAGATGCGCTCTCTGGCAGAGGAGGGAAATTTTCAAGTCGAATTCTTCGAAAATGGAAATGCCGCAAGTTTACAAAATGCGATTCATAGCCTTCTTGTCTCACCTGAGAAACGACGCGCACAAATACAAAATAATTTTCAGGCGATTCAAAATGCGCGCATTGAACTCACCTGCCATCGTTACCTGCATGCTTTCAATCGCGCCCTCGAAAAGCGGAAAAGCCTGAAACGCCTCCCCATCCCATACCTCGAGATCGAGTCTGCATGATTCCACGTCGCGTACGGCTGGCGGTCTTGATCGCATTTCTCTGCCATGGATTTTTCATCCTCACCGCCCGCTATCGTTTGAGTTATGACGCGTACACACATATGCTGTTTGCAAACCACTACGCGGAGAATTGGTTTTCGCTATGGGAACCGCGTTGGTACACAGGTTTTACGGTAGTCTCTTATCCTCCGCTTGCGCATCAACTCATTGCACTATTCGTCCCTTTCCTGGGGTTTGAAAAAGCTTATGCGCTGATTCTTTGGTTAGTCACAATCCTCTATCCACTTGGCATCTATATCTTCAGCCGAGTTTTTATGGGTAGGGCTACTGCATCTTATGCGGCACTAACCTCTGCGATTTTTTTGCCGATTTACGTCACTGCACATATATTCGGGCAATTGCCATTTCTTTCCAGTACACTGCTGGCGTTGTGCAGCGCGGCGAGTCTCAATCGTTATCTGCGCGACGGCAGGCTGCATGATTTCCTTCTTACTATTTCGCTCTACACCACGGCGATGGCCCTGCACCATGCTACCCTGCTTGTTCAGCCATTCCTTGTTTTTGCTGTGATCTGGAATCATATTGTGCGTGCCCCACACGCAATTGCATGGCGGCAATTTGCGTTACGGTGTGCGTTGATTGGTTGCTCCGCCGTATTGTTTGGCTTGTTTGTCATTTGGCCCTTTTGGCAGTGGGGTGCAAGCCAAACCATGCAAACGCCTATTGATCATCTTTCACGCCATAATTTCATCGAAGATACACTGGCGCTTGCCATATTTTTCTTCCCTCTGTATGGGCCACTGGTCATTTTTATTCCATTCCTCTTTCGAAAATGGCCTCCTCGTTTCCTTGGGCTGCTAATTTCATTTATCATCCTCTTTCTGCTTGGGCTTGGCGGCACTACCTCTCTACCACGCCTTTTCTTCGGCAACTCATGGGAATGGCTCACCTATGACCGCTTCGCCTTTTGGGCCAGTCTGACTCTGCTTCCTCTCTTCGGGATAATATTTATCAGATTCAAGAGAAAGTTCCGCATCACTTCCACACGGATGCCTGCCACGCTCCGAAAGGGCTTAATCCCATCGCTTATCTTTTCCGTCTTTGTAGCAACCGCTCTGGGAGCCTGGTTCACGCCATACTTTTTCCCGGTCCAGCCTGACCCTATCAACATGCAGCCAATCGTGGATTTTCTCAGCGCAAATAATCGTTCGCAATATCGTTACCTCACCTTCGGCTTTGGCGACCAGTTTGCTTACTTAAATCTCCTTACTCAAGCTACCACCATAGATGGCAGCTACCACACCGCGCGGACTCTCCCTGAGCTGCGCGAGAGCGGAATCGGTCAGATCGACACTGTGTACTGGGCATTAAAGGGGATTCCCGCCATCGAGACGATTTTGAAAAGATCTGGCGAGTACGGTGTGCGCTGGGGATTTGTCAATCGAAAGGAATTCGTGCCCGCATTGCAAAAGACTGGCTGGACCTATCTCAAGACCTTTCCAAACGGCATCCAGGTTTGGGAGAATCCTCAGGCGATCATCCCCGAGCTGCCGCAGCCTCCAAAAACTGATCCATTTACAGCGTTTTCATGGGGTGTGTTTCCTATTCTGTCATTGGTCACAACATTATCTTTGGGAGCGCTCAGGGTTTATCCTGTGTCAGCACAATACATCATCCGTAATCTCTATGCCTTTGCGGTCGCACTCATACCCCTCAGCCTCTGTCTTTGGTTTTTCAAAACCATCGTGGAATTTCCGCATCGCCGCGTTTATTTCACTTATACGGATGCCGTCTTCTTTTTCAGTGATGCGTTGATGCTGCTGGCGGTTATTCTCTGGTTGGTTGTTAGCGTTGCCTATTCGTCGAACGATCGCACGCGACCTTCTGTTCTCAGTTACCTTTCATCGATTCGAAATTACTCTGCCAAACGATTCCTCTTCCATCCCTCTTCCTTCATGCTTGCCTTACTTCTCATCTTTGTTCTTGCTTCTCTCAGTGGGCTCTGGTCATGGGATGGGCGGGTCTCGTTGTACATAAGCCTGCACTTTTGGTTCATCTTTCTTTTCCTCCTTTCCCTTCGTGATTGGAACGAAGTATGGAGGCTCGCTGCATTCGGTTTTTGTGCGGCGTTGGGAATGGAGATCTTCGCGGGCTTTATAGGTTTTGCCTCACAATCCACAGGCTTTCTCGAGTCACTCCGTATGGAATGGCCCGGCACCCTTGACCCGTCCGTGCGTGGCGCAAGTGTGGTTCAACTATCAAATGGCATGCGATTTCTCCGAGCCTACGGCACTCTCCCTCATCCAAACCTTCTCGGCGGCATTGTACTGGTCTCGTTGCTTGGAACAGCGAGTCTATTCTTAACGAGCAAGAAGACCAGTTACCCAATATTGATTCTGCATAGCCTGGGCATCATTCTCCTCGTCATAACTTTCTCCCGTTCCGCCTGGCTGGGGCTCCTTGCCAGCTTGGTTTTTTTGATTTTTAGATCCAGATATTTTGACCGCAAACGGCTCTTCCTCTTCCTGGCGGGGAGCATTTTGACAATCATATTGACATTGTATCCACTTCGTGAATTGGTGTTGACTCGCGTGAGCAACGCTCCGGTTACCACCGAGCGACTTGCCATATTTGGGCGCGAATGGCTCGCTCAACAGGCCATGGATATGTTCCGTGCCCAACCCTTAACAGGCGTTGGCATTGGTTCGTTTATCCTTGAACTTTCATCCTATGCCGTTGACGGGGCAATCATCGAGCCGGTCCACAACATATTTTTATTGGCTTTGTCAGAGTTGGGGATTCTTGGCTTGCTGCTTGTGCTGGTTCTATTTGTTCTGATCGGCTTCCATATCTTCAAAGCACGAAAACCACAGGCAATACTTGCCAGCACTGCCGTTATTGGGCTTGGCGTAATTAGCGTCTTCGATCATTATCTTTGGACTCTGGCCCCGGGCCGCGTCCTGCTGGCGTTAACCCTCGGCCTGTGGCTTGGACAAATGACTCATGACGCGTGACATTGTAGTGAACGGACGCTTTCTCTCGCGCCGCGTAACAGGTGTCGAAAGGTATGGTCGTGGAATTTTGTCCGTAATCGGCAGCCGGTCGCGGGTGGAACAGACGCGGCTGAACGGAATCGCCGGTCACGCCTGGGAGCAGTTTATTCTTCCCGCAAAGATCAATCCAAAATCCATGCTTTGGTCGCCTGCCAACACCGGACCCTTATCAGTCCGCAATCAAGCATTAACCATCCATGATTTGAGTCCGCTCGAACACCCCGAATGGTTTCAAGCCAGTTTCGCAGCTTGGTATCGCTTCTTGTTACCTTTGTTGGCGAAACACGTCCGCATAATTTTTACGCCTTCAGAGTATATGAAAAAGAAAATTATTGAGCGTTTTGGCGTGGACAATGTGACCGTTACACCGAATGGTGTTGATACTTCTGTCTTTCATCCTGACGCCATACAGACCCGTTTTGAAATTTCGGGGAAATATATATTGTTCGTTGGTTCGATTCAACCGCGCAAAAATCTGGCTGGACTGATCGCGGCATGGCATGAAATCAAAGATGAGTTCAAGGGTATCTATCTTGTCATTGCAGGCGACGCCGGGCGTGTATTTCGCACCGAACAGCTTTTTGAAGACAAGCAAGTTCGCTTCTTGAGTCATATCCCAGATGCCGATTTACCAGGCTTGTATGCCAGAGCGGAATTGTTTGTGCTTCCATCTTTCGATGAAGGCTTCGGTTTACCGGTGCTTGAGGCAATGGCCAGTGGTACACCGGTTCTGGTCTCCAATGCTGGCGCATTACCTGAGGTTGCAGGTGATGCAGCCGTGATATTCGATGTAACCAACCCCGCTGAACTAACAGCTTCATTGAAATGTTGCTTGCGCAATAATGCTTTGCGCATGTCATTGAAAGAGAAAGGACTCGCTCGCGCTAAGAATTTCTCGTGGAAACACACTGCCGAGATGATTTGGAATATGCTGAATGAAAATTGAACCTCGCGTCGCGTTCATTATCGATTCGCTTTTGGTGCTGGGCGGCGGTGAGAAAGTATTAACCACCGCGCTCGAGTTGTATCCGTGCGCCGATATTTTTACACTTGTTCACAATCCATCTGTCTTTGTCAATACGCCGATCGCACCGCGCACGGTCAAAACCTCTTGGCTCAATGCGCTGCCTCTCGCACATACCTATTACCGTTGGTTTCTTCCGGTGATGCCGGCTGTTATCGAGCGCTTCGACTTGTACACGTACGATTATATTGTTTGTTTCAGTTATGCAGTAGCGCACGGCGTCGTAAATCATAACGGTGCGCGTCACGTCTCCTATACCTACACTCCCATGCGTTACGCCTGGACAGACCTCAATCTAAATGGCACTAACACGCGCAAGAATTTGATTTTGAATGGATTCATGCATGCCTTCCGCAAATGGGATAGAGAAGCTGCCTCACGCGTCCATGCATTCGCTTCCATATCCCAAACCATTTCCAAACGGATTGCGGATGCGTATCAACGCGCGGCTCCTGTAATTTATCCACCTGTGGAAGTGGAAAGGTTTACGCCGGTTCACCCGCGAGAGGCTTATTACATCACCGTTACTCGTTTAGTTCCACACAAACGAGTGGACCTGATCGTCGAAGCGTTCTCGAAATTGAACCTGCCTCTGATCGTGGTTGGCGATGGACCAGAGTTGACCCGCCTGCAACGGATGGCGACGTCAAATATTCAACTCCTGGGATATACCCCAGATGAAAAGCTTGTGGAATTGCTTGGACGGGCCCGTGCTTTCGTGAGCGCGGCTGCGGAAGATTTCGGTATCGCCATTGTGGAGGCCCAGGCTGCGGGGTGTCCCGTCATTGCCTACGGCAAAGGTGGTGCCCTGGAAACGGTCATCCCAAATGTGACAGGCGTACACTTTGCGGAACAAACGGCGGAAGCTCTCATCCAGGCAGTGCAGGAATTTGAGCGCACTCACCCTTATTTTCAAGTAGATGAGCTTGTGCAAAACGCCCGAAGATATAGAAAAGACCGCTTCTTGTCTGAATTTAATAAGTTTGTTATGGGTGGCTGAGAGGCGCTTACCACAAAGATTGCTTTGTGGTCCTTTGCCTGAGTGCCCCTTAGTTTCCTTGGGGTTGAATACAGGCTCACAATATCCCAGAATCTTATTGCTCAGGGCTGTAAATCATGCGATACGTACCAAAGATTTCATAAATTAGCCGGATGTAATTACGCGTTTCCTCAAAGCGAATAATCTCCACTAACAGGTCGGGGTCGTTACCTGCGAGATTGTTCCAAATGGCGGCACTACCTGGCCCCCCGTTGTAGGCAGCCAAAGCTGCGTACATATTGCCCCCAAACTCATCGCGGTTTGTAGCCATATAATAGGAACCGAACCTCACACTTACATTGGGACGATAGAGATCATTGGAATCGTAACGTTCAGGCCAGCCCAGCTCACTGGCGATCTGTTCGCCCGTCGATGGAATCACCTGCATCAAACCATGTGCACCCGCCGTGGATTGGACGAAACCTTCGAACAAACTCTCCTGCCGGATTACGCTGAACATGAAAAGTGGATCAAGCCCATAGTTCTGTTCCTCCTGAAGGATGAGGTCGTGATAATACAGCCCGTAGCGGACGTGGTTGAAGTAGGGTGGAGCCTCCAGCGACTGGGCCTGGCTTTCTTTCCCGGCCAGCGTGAGTACTTGTCTCATACAGAAAATAGCAGAACGATATAACCCAATACCCAACAAATGATTACCCAAACGGAAGGTATCGACAGCGCTTGGGCTCACAGATTCGCGCAATGCTTCAAATTCGGTGCGCGCTTCGTCGTACAGGCCCAATTCCCATAGTTCTGTGCCGCGGATGAAACGTGGATCCTGCGCCACCGGGCCTGGACCGGACAGGTCGGTCTCGGTCGGAAGATTGAAGGTGATGCGCACCCAGGCCTCCGCTTCCTGTCGTTCCCGTGCCAGATCCGGTTGCAGGTTCACGAGGGAAGGAGATTCAAACAATCCGCGTCCCAGCAAAACATCGCGAGCGCGCTGGCTGTAATATTCGGTTTTATCGATGGCCTGACCCTGTTGCCAGGCTTGTTGTGCTGCGGCCTGGTCGCCGAGTATGGCTTGAGTCTTGCCGATCCAAAATTGCGCACGCGCTTGATCCTCAGGCAGAGTAGCCAACAATAGATTGCGGTTGAAGAACGCCAGAGCATTGGCATAGTCGTTCTGCCGGTAGCGTGTGATGCCTGCCCAGAACAATGCCAGGGAGGTCTGTTCACTGCCCGGATATTCATTTGCCACGCGTTCCCAGGTCTGCACGGCCAGATCGAGCTGGTTATCGCGTTCGTAGATGCGCCCGGCTCCAACAAGAAACTCAGGCGCGTTCCCTGCGTCAGGCACCAGAGCAACGTATTCCAGCATGGTCTGGGCCGCTGCAGTGTAATCGCCTAGCACGGACCATTGTAGGAGGGCTTTTTCATTCCAGGCATCCACCCAATTCGGGTTATCTGGAAAGGCTTTGATGAAATAATCCAATTCCTGGACGGCCTCGGCCGTGCGTTGCATTTCACGGAAGGTCAATGCCCGAAAATAATGCACGGAACCGCTGTTGGTTGGGTTTGCCGCAATGTAACGTTCAAAAGCGACCAGCGCGACATCAAACTGGTCCGCGTAGTAATCCACCAGCCCACGTTCGAAATCATCCACTTGAAGGCCTGCGTCCACGAGATCAACCAGCGCAAGGTATGAGTAGTATGAAAGCGGATAATTCTGCACGGTGTGCAAATAGCGTTCATGAGCTCTATCTGTTTGACCCAAGGCAATATAAGACTGACCGGCGAGATAATCCATTTGCGCTTTGATGTAATCGTTGGTGGCGGCAGCGAAGATCTGATCGAAGAGGGTCAGGGCCCCAGCGTGGTCGCCAAAGGAGGCTCGGGTTTGGGCCGTTTTGATTTGCAGGAGCAGGCCATCATCGAGGCGCGAAGCGGCCAGCGCGGCATTGTAAGCGTTTATGGCGCCGGTGTAATCACTGATTTCGTTGAGAGCGTCGCCGCGATACTCCTGTACGTATGCGTCCAATACGCCCGGGACGCGCGTCAAATAGGTATTGTAGGCATCTGCAGAAGCCTGGAACTGTCCAAGCTCAGCGTAGGCTCGACCCATCAGAAAATATGCACGAGCCGCATAGGTAGAGTCCGGATATTCATTGATCAAGTTCGTCAACCGGTCGATGGCAAATTGATACTGTTCATCGGCCAGCTCGGTTTGGCCCAGTCCCCACAGCGCCGCGGCCTTGACGGCGTTATCCGTGGCATCATTGAATGCGCCCTGATACTGCTGGCGTGCTAATTCGTAATCACCATTGAATAGTGCTGTATCGCCCGATTCGATCCGCAGGATTGGAGGGGCAGCTGGGAGAGGTGTTGCGACAGATGGTGGAAATGCCGTGGGACTCGGGGCAGCACCAGGCTGCCCTGCCGCAACGGTTGGGATGGGGGTGGGTAAATTGATGGGGAGAGGGAGAGCCTGACAGGCTGACATCATCAGGATGAAGCACAGCCCGATAATTTTATTGATTGAATTCATCTGATTCATTTGAAGTATTACATACGGATTTCCACGTTCATTCCCAGCTGGAGGCTGCCCCTGTTTAATGGAATGACGTTTTGCCCGAAAATCGCTCCGAGTTCATGCTTGCGGTACTTACCCAAGGTTTTTAGTGGTTCCTTGCTTTGCTCGAGTGTTTCCTTGTCGATGGTCGTGACCACACAGCGCGGACACGGCTTAACGACTGCTAATTCAACGTCACCGATTTTGATTTTGTTCCAGGTATCTTCGGCGTACGGTTTGCAGCCTCGGACGACCAGATTCGGGCGGAATCGATTCATTGGGACCGGCCCTTCGACAAGGCGTGTATTCAAATCCTGCAATGATTCCTCGGAGATTAATAAAATTGGGTAGCCATCCGCAAAACCGGTGTGGTCATCTTCATGGACAGCATACTGCGGATTCAATTTGCGTTGGTATCCATCGGCGATATGTACCAACCGCACCGATGCGCGGAGCCAATCGGAAAACCATTGAGCCGCTTCGTCGCCCTGGTCGATGGCATGGACGCCCCTGCTGCGCCAAATATCAACTGGCCAGGGTGTTCCGCTAGACCGAATCGCAAGGTGGATCGAGTCATAACCCGCAGCAGACAGTATCAAAGTGCCATCCTTCAAAGCAGGTGTCACATGCGCCAACCTTGGATATTCACGTTGGGTGAGAAATTTACCCTCCGTTGTGACAACCATCATCCGGCGATCATGTTCGAGTCCCATACATTCCACCTGCGCAGATTGGACTTCAAATCCGCGGCAGGCTTTGATAGGGTAGTAGATGAGAGACGACAGCGTTGTCATCGAATTTGCTCGTAAACCATCTTCGAGACGGTCGCCATGCAGGCATGCGCGTCATCGGCTTTATCCTCAGCAAAACCACGCGTCATGATAGAAATGCAATAGGGTCTGCGTCCGTCGGAATAGACGATGCCAGTATCGTGATAGACGTCACCGGTCCAACCAGTTTTGTGCGCGACCCGCGTAGATTTCGGAAGTAGCGCCGGAATACTCTCGTTGAACTCCTGACCCAGCAGGGTTTCGATCATTTTCTCGGAGGCCGGTTTCGATACAACTTCTCCATTGGCAATCAGCCGCATGGTTTGGGTCAGACCGCGGGCGGTGGCACTGTTGTTCAGGCCCAGACGAAATGCGACGTTATCTTCCACGCCGCGCCGCACGATTACACCTTCGATGCCGAGCGCCTGAATGAAATCATTTACCGATTTCGTTCCCGCCTTCTCAAGCAGGATGTTCGTGGCGAGATTGCTGCTTCGCACGATCATTAAGCGCGTTAGTTCGGCAATCGATTCGTTTTCACCGATGCGGCGATAGAGCGTTAGTTCCGAGTCGTCCCCTTCCAAGAGTGAGAAACTACTCCCATCTGCGATGCTGGCAAACGAATTGGTGATGGGAAGACGGTCATCCAATGCCAACCGGCCCAGCTGAGCCTGGTGGAACACTTCCATCATCACATGGACCTTAAAGGTGCTGGCGGGATGATATGACTCATCGGCGCGCATTAGCATCTCCTGGCCGGTTTCCAGATCGTGGACCGCTACCGAGATGCTCCTATTGATTTGTTCTGCAATGAAGGTTTCGAGTTGAGTCATGGACGCAATTGTATCAAATGCTTTTAATGGTGTTATGTCGTTTGGATTCTGTTATTCACTTCATTCCATCGAAGTGATTCAAATATTTGGCGGGGTAAATACGTTGCTCGGCTTCGCGGACAAGGCGTTGCATTGTAGCACGTGCCAACTCGGCCTGCCTGGGTGTTATGATTTGCTCTTGCAGTGCATCTTCGAATTCATCCCAATCCAGCTCTAGTAGGCGCCCGTCAGGATGGAGCCAAACATCCAGGTAGAGATCGGTCATTTGATATGTATGGGGAGAAAGTTGTAAGACTGGCTCGCCAATATCGGAATAATGACCGAGCAGCATGCCATCACGATCACGAAACTCGAGCAGGTTGAATGGTTCCGTGAAGAAATATGTTTTCGAGATGGCTGCCGCGCGTTGATGTGATTTAATCAAATTCTGACTTTGCAGCGCGCGGCTTAGATGCTCGACGATATTCTCTGGTAGAGTCTTGTAGGTTCTCAGGCAGATTTTATCCTGGGCAACAAAATCCTCTTCGTAATACGTAGTCTCTTTTCCTGGGCGGATATATTCCATTCGAACGAGGTCGCCAGGGTTCATCGGCTTACCACGCCACTCCCAACACTGCGACAAAATGTGCCGCGGCGGCAAGCATCACAAATATATGCCACATCTCATGGAAGCCGAAGATGCCAGGCTTGAAGTTGAATATTTTCGTGACATAGACAAGTGCACCGAGCGTGTAGAGCACACCACCCGCGATCAACCAGCCCAATACCCAGGCAGGTAATACATCCAGCATTTGCCCGAGCCCGGAAATGGAGAGCCAGCCCATCACGATATAAATCCCTGCATTCAGCCAGCGCGGCGCACGGATGTAAAAAACCTTCACGATGATCCCGATGACAGCCAGCGACCAGATAATGCTCAGCACGCCCCACTTCCAAAAACCGTCAAAGGCATTCACGCAAAATGGAGTATAGGTCCCTGCGATTAGACAGTAAATCGCAGCGTGGTCCACCTTGCGAAAAATTTCCAAAACCCTTTCCTTGACCTGCACCATGTGGTAGGTAGCGCTCGCGGAAAATAAAAAGATCAGGCTTACGCCATAAATGATGAGCGAAATCACTTTTGTTGGTGTACCCCAACCGACGATCAGCAATGCAATCAAACCTGCCAGTGCCAATATTGCTCCAACCCAGTGAGTGAGGCTGTTTACAGGTTCTCGAAATATTTTGAGCATGAAGATTCCTTTCCGCTCAGCGCGGAGTTCTAAAGTTATCCTGGACGCGGTAGTGCGATGATCACTAACAACAAACTCGATTTTACCTGCAACTCTCTTATTTCCACTTCAAAGCCGACCTTGACGAATGGTTCTCGCAATTTATCGCGCACCATCTCAATGGGATCCACCGGACTTTGATGGGTGACTCGAAATAACCAGGCCATGGCACGGTCCAGTAAGCCGCGCCCGATCTGAATCGCCACGGGCAGGACGATGAATTTGCCTCCGTCCGACAGGCAGCGCCTCACCTCATTCAGGGTTTCTGAGGCTGTGATGTATTCTGCGGGGAAGGTGGCAACAATCGTGTCAAAAGATTGATCGGGAAAGGGAAGGTGTTGTGCAAGTCCACGGGTCAAATTGATTTGCGTATAGCCAAATTGTGACTGGGTAGTGGTCTGCCTTTGGAAACCGGAAACGCTTTGGACTGCAGACGTTTGTCGTTTTCTGAGGTTGTATTTGGCAAGCCGCGTCATTTGCCGCGATTCATCGATTCCAACCGCGATCAGGCCGCGGCTGAGCAGGATCCGCTGCAAGTGACCGGGGCCGAAGCCGATCTCGAGGACGCGCGGCCCTTCGATGAAGGGGAGGATGCTTATCACCCAGTCTTTCCAGCGACCCAATGAAACCGTTGCGGCGACAAGGTCGTAGGTGAAGGCAAACTGATGGTAAAGCAGTTGGAAGAAGAATCGGAGAACGGTTTTCACAGGGGTGGGTGACTGCCTTGCCAGGGTGCTACTGGCTGGCTACGAAAAAAACAAGGGTCTGACACGCTTTGCGGTCAAACCCTTGCCTTGCATAATGCAAGCTATATCTTAAGCAGCAGTGGATTCGCCTTCACCTTCAGACTTCTTGACTTTGCTGCGAACGGCTTCTACCGCGCTCTTGCCGCGTTCGCGCACGTCTTCGTACATAGCCTGGCCGCGTTCGCGGGCCGTCGAGTACACTTCGTTACCGCGTTCGCGCAGCTGCCTGGCAAGCTCATCCGCGCGGGCACGTGCTTCGGCTGCGGCCGCTTCGGCGCGAGCCAGGGCCTCTTCGGCGGATTGCTGAGCCCTATCGCGCAGTTCAATGGACTTATCCTTGATCAATGCGCGTGTCTCTTCGCCGGATTGTGGGGCGAATAGCAACGAAACGACGGCGCCGGTGAGTCCGCCAACGATGAAGCCTACGAGAAAGGCTCCGAATTCATCACGATCAGACATGGTAACCTCCTTGGGGTTAGTAGTTATGTTTGCTTGTCAGTTACAAAAGGGACGAATTTCCTTTCGCAACGTTATACCCTATTTTCTACGAATGCCCATCAATTCTAACATACGGTTAAGCCCAGCCATATAGCCATTGAGCTTGATGACGGGGTCCACCATATTCTCGCCCAAAAACTCGGCTGTGCCGCGCAGGTTGTTGACCGTCTCATTGGTGGCTTTGAGGATTGGGCGGACTTCATTCTGTAAGAGGTTGATGAGGCTTGCCAGTTGAACGACCAGCACGATCAGCGCCACGCCAATGACCAGCGATTCGAGCGCCACCACAATAATAAAAACATCCCGAATCTTGTCGGTGGGGGTCGCAGGCTGTAGCAGGAAATAGATGGCCACGCCCAGTAAGATTAACAAAACAACTACCCCAATGATGACGCCGATCATGATGCGTTTCATCTGTTGGTCTTGTTCGGTCGGCTCGAGCGTGCGTTGAACGTCAATTTCAGCGGATGGAGTAGGTGTTTCCATAAATTTATTATAGCATTTTTAATGTTAATTAATTGTTATAAGATTCCCAGGATTTTCATTTCATGGCGGACAGTTTCCACCCAACCTTCACTCACTGGACGTGGGCTATAGCCGAGTTCACGTTTGGCCTTGCTGTTATCGCCGACATAGGTAACTCCGGCAACAATGCGCAAGCCTTCAGAACTATATTCATCCGGTAGCCAGGCATCGAATGGCTTTACCAGAACAGACATGATCTTCATGACTCCGGGCGCGACGGCTGCTGGTGGACGTTTTCCGGCAACTTTGGCCGCCAGCGTGTATGCTTTAAGGGTTTCATAGTACTCACCACAGATAATGTAACTTTCGCCAATTTTGCCTTTCTCCATAGCCAAAATGTGACCCTGAACAATGTCGTCTACGTGTCCCCAACATTGCGCGGTTTTTCGCGGTAGCATTGGCAATTGTCCCTTGAATAAATTGAGCAACGAGGCCCTGACAGATGAAGTATCACCAGGGCCATAAATCAAACCGGGTTGCACGATTACCAAAGGTAATCCTTGCGCGATGAATTCTTTAGCAATTTCATGGGCGGCCGCTTTGGTTCTGTCATATTCACTGAGATGTCGCCCTATAAAGTGGTAATTCTCGTCTGCCAAATGACCGTGCGTATCGGAATTGATGGCCAATGTGCTTGTATAAACACCTTTAGGGATTTTCAATTCCCGCATGAGTTCCAACACATTGCGTGTGCCTTGAATATTGACGCGCTCGCCGTCGCTTTTATCTTTCGTGCCGATCTTATACCAGCCTGCCACATGATAGACGCCATCCACACCGCTCATGGCCGCGCGCATCGACTCTTTGTCGGTCACGTCACCTTTGAACAATTTCACCCCGATGTCTTGCAAATCTTGTGCCTTTTCCGGATTCCGCACCGACGCGTGGACTTCATGTCCCGCTTCGCGCAATTTTACTGCCAGCACACTTCCTACGAAACCAGTGGCGCCAGTGACAAAATATTTCATTTGATTATCTCCTTGGGATTTTCTAACCCAAGTGTAACAAAAAAGTTCTTGACTCGGTAATGCAGTTGCGATATTATACCATCACAACCGACCGTTCGGTAGGGAGCAGAGATGACCAGAGAAGATATTCTCGAAGCCGCCGCACAAGTCTTTCGTCAAAAGGGTTTTCACGGCGCCTCCATGAACGATATTGCTGATGCCACCAGCTTGAAAAAAGCCAGTCTGTATCATCACGTCGCTTCCAAGCAGGAGATCTTGCTTGAAATTTTAGAACGTGCTTTGCAATTGCTTCTAGAACGAATTTCCTCCATTACAACTCAAAATATCCCAGCCGATAAAAAACTGCGCCTGATGATCAGTGAGTATCTCCAAATTCTTGTGGAGAATATTGACCTTGCTACTGTGTTGCTTTTTGAACATCGCGCCCTAGAACGCCGCCAACATTCCCGTCACATTCCCAATCGCGATAAATTCGAAGCACTCTGGAAAGACGTGATTTCAGAAGGCGTGAATGCCAGACTTTTTAAATGTGACAACCCTGCGCTCATTACGCGAGCCTTGCTGGGTCAATTGAATTGGACGATTACCTGGTACCGTCCCGATGGTGCATTGACCATTGAAGAGGTGGCCGGCCAGTATTCCGATCTGCTTTTGAATGGGTTGCTCAAATGAGTGAGAAGCCTTCCTTTGCCGCGTTCGAAACATCCGGCGGCGCGAAGATTTACCGACTTCCGCTGGAAGCCTTCCCGAATTTTTGGACATACGCGTATGTAGTCTCCAAAAATGATCTTCGGATTCTGATCGACAGCGGCTCGGGTACAGATTCATCTCACAACGATTTATTGAAAGGGCTGCAACAGGCCGGGCTTC
>Ga0075429_100001441_pt1 | contig 19539 bp, 18 predicted proteins | sample RhiMetdeltSRZDD3_FD_75295 | JGI IMG/M metagenome (GOLD analysis project Ga0075429, IMG submission 75295) | Populus rhizosphere microbial communities from Tennessee, USA - Rhizosphere MetaG P. deltoides SRZDD3 | ecosystem: Host-associated > Plants > Roots > Rhizosphere > Soil | place: USA... | reverse complement strand
CATCGTTCGTCACGCGAGTCGCTCGCAATTCGGTACCCTGCTCGAGGCCGGCATCGACATCTACGAGTATCAGGCGGCGTTGCTCCACGCGAAGACCATGACCGTCGATGGCATCTGGGCGACGATCGGGAGCACAAATCTGGACACGCGCTCGTTCGCCCTCAACGACGAGGTCAACGCGGTCATTTCCCACAATGAGGCTGTCGGCCAGCTCGAAAAGATCTTCGCCGAAGATTTGACGTACTCGCGAAAGGTCGACCTCGAGCAGTGGCGGAGCCGGGGCTCTGTCGACCGGCTGCTGGAGGCCCTCTCCTTTCCGGTTCGCGGCGAGCTCTAACGTGGCGTCTGAGGAGACACGCCACCAGCACCGCGCCGTGGCCATTCGCCACGAGGGACACGTCGGGTCCTGACCGCGCGCAGTACGCTCAGCGCCTGACACAAACCACTCCGGCCGCAGCGGAAGTACTCGGCGTCACTAACCTGGTTGACCACAGCGCGTACTGTCCCGGGGGATCGCAAAGTCATCGAACAAAGGTCGCGTTCTCGAGCTACCGACCGACCGGACGGCTGCGGTTGGCTCGGTGTCGGTAAGAGGGATCAGCATCCCGCGTGGTGGAGTCGCGCGTCACCCGTGTAATCGTTACCGGGTACATAGTGCACCCGCTCGGCTCATGTCGATGCGACTATCCCGATATTTTCCCCTAAACCCGGGCTAGAGCGCTCTAGTCTCGCGACCGGTCGGGCGGCATGACCCTTGCCATGTCCAATGATCAGGGCGTGCAGAATACTTCCGAGCGAAGCGTCCGCAGGGAAACACGGACGGATCGCAGAGTTCTATACGGAGGAAAGGCATGAACAACATTTTCTACATCGTCGGGGTCGTAGTCGTCGCACTAGCTGTTCTCGGATATCTCGGACTCCGCTAGGACTGTGAGCGGCGCTGGCGCGCCGCGCCCCGTGAGTCATGGCAGTCGCAAACGCGTTGAGCGCCCGAGGGGGCGGTTGAGGAGCACATCATGCACATAGTCGGATGGATCGTGTTCGGCCTGGTCGTCGGCATCGTCGCAAAGTTCCTCATGCCCGGGCGCGATCCGGGTGGCTTTGTGATCACCGCTATCCTGGGAATCGTGGGGGCTCTCGTCGGTGGGTTCGTAGGCCGTCTGATCGGCTGGTACGGCGAGGGCGATCCCGTCGGGTTCGTTATGGCGATCGTCGGCTCGATCATCTTGTTGGTCATCTATCGCTTCGCCTTGGCGAGGACTGTGCCCGTCTAGCGCTCAAGAAACCCGCTCTCCGGAGCGCCGGCGGATCGCGTAGTGGGAGGTAGTGGACTGGAACCCGCTCATGTGGCGCTCGCCCGGCCGTCGAGCGGAAGGCGTGATTGTGGTCTGGACGGCGGCTCGGGACAAAGTTACATATCTCGTCAAAGCCCCGGCTGGCGTCCTGGCAGGTTCACGCGCGCTCGCACGTGTGTCGGCATGGTTCGGCGAACTCACCGCGATAACCGACGGGCGCGCAAACGCCGCAATGTTTCCTCGGCGAGCGGCACGAGCGCCTCGTCCGGGAACGGATAGACCGAGCTGATGTTGATCTCGCAGAGCACGTAGGTATCTTCGCCTGCCGCGTCCTTCGGTCCGTACATGAAGTCAGCATCCCAAATGACCGGAAGCTCTGCGGGGTCGATCGACAGCACGCGACACATCTCGGGCAGCCACTCACGCTCGAGCCGATTCTTCAGCCTCTGGAAGTCCGAGCGCGTCGGCGGGTAGTAAAGCCGCGGTCCGGGCTGCGGCGCGTCGGCCGGCGCGGCACCGGCCGGATACAGCGCATTGATGAGTTGCTCGCCAAAGCCCGCCACGCGGTCGCGCACCTGGTAGCAACGCACGATCCCGTCGGTGAGCCGCAGCTGATAAACCTGGTCGATGATGCGGCCGTCGCCCTGAAAATATTGCGCGCAGCGCGCGACGAATTCAGCCAACGACTCTTCGGATTCCGGGCTGCCCCGCAGCGCGTGGCGTACGCGAACACGCGCCTCGGGTGCGCGCGGGTCGACCGCTTCCACCTTCCAGACACCGATGCCGCCGTTGCCGCGGTGTTGCTTCAGCACGCGAGGCTTGCCTTCGGCAAGGCACTGCGGCAACTCGCGACGGAATTGCTCCAATGTCGTATAGAGACGTGTGTCGGTGCCCCAGCTCATATTGCGCGTCCGAAAGAGCACTTCCTTCGTGCCCATCTTCAGAATCAAGTCCGGATGCGAGCTCACGAACACACCGTGGCTTGCCACGTCGCGCAGGATTGGATCGAGCTTCGCGCGGTTACCGTCCTTGCGGACCGGATCGACCCAGACGAGCACACCGTCGACCCTCAGCAACTGCTCGCGCACCTCGGCGGCGACCTCGTCGGCGTAGCTCGCAGCCTCGACGTCTAGGCCGACGTCGCGTAGCGCCTTCGCGATGCCGCCGAGCCGCGTTTCCTCGAGCTTCACTGTCGCACGCATGCTCGGATCGCCGGCGAACATCACCGCCACTCGATACTTGCGCTCGCTCATGTCATACCCCGCCCTTCGCTATGGCGCGTTCTCGCTTCATCGATCGCTCGTGTACATGCCCCCCGCGAGCAGGCAGCTAAGCTGACGGCCCCGACGATACTCGCGCCGGGCGAGCCCGTTCTGGCTTCGAGGTAGGCCGGAGGGAACGGCGCGAGGTGTGCCGACCCGGTCTTACCCTTTGACGAGCGGCCAAACGATCAAGCCAATGATGCCGGCGGCAGCAACGAGCAGCGGCTCTGGGACCTTGAAGCGCCACAGCGCGGCCAGACTCACGAGGGCCACCAGCGCGGTCGGCACATCGTAGATCGCGCGCACCGCGATCAGGATCACGGCGCCGGCAATCGCTCCCGTTGCGGCCGCGGTCGCACCGTGGACAAAGGCCTTCAGCTGCGGATTGTCGCGGTTACGGCTAAACCAGGGCGCCGGCACGATCGTGAAGACGTACACCGGGAGGAAGATTCCGATGGCGGCCATGACCGACCCGGCGAAGCCCGCGACCAGGTAGCCGATGAACACGACGGTGATCACCACCGGTCCCGGTGTAATCATCGCGACCGCAACCGCATCGACGAACTGCTGCTCGTTCAGCCAATGGAACTGCTCCACGACGCCCTGGTGAAGGAACGGCACGATGGCGAGGCCGCTGCCGAATACGAAGGCTCCGGCCTTGGTGAAGAACGCGAGAATCTGCAGAAGCAGGTGCTGACCGCCGACGCCGACCGACGCCAGCCAGCGCTCGGCGACGACGATGATCGCGAGTGCCGCGAGCCCGCCGGTGACGGCCACGACAGTGTCGCGCCGGCCAGGTCGGGTCCTGACGAAGAGGGTAAGGAGTCCCGCGAGAACGAAAAACTCGGCGAGCTCGGCATGCGCCCACACCGTGAGAACTCCGAGCGCGCCGAAGATGGCCCAGAGGAGCGGATCGCGCTTGTTCGTCGAGCGCGCGAGCTTGTAGGCGGCGATCGCAATGATTGCGATCACCGCGGCGCCGATGCCGTAGAAAAGGGCCTGCATCCACCACAGCCCGCCGAAGCGGACGTACGCCATGGAAATAGCCACGACCAACACGAACGAGGGCACGACGAACGCGAGACCAACGGCCGTTGCGCCGACCACACCGTGCTGGAAGTAGCCGAGCGCGATGGCGAGCTGAGCGGCGAGCGGCCCCGGCATGATCTGTGAGAGGGCGACGCCGAGGCGGTACTCGTCCTCCGAGATCCACTGGCGCTGTTCGACGAGATCGCGATGCATGAACCCAACCAGCGCGGCCGGGCCGCCGAACCCGAGCGTCCCGAGGTAGAGAAAATACCGCACGAAAGCGCCGAGACTTGCGCGTGTCGCGGTTTCGGACGCGGCCAGCGACGGAGACGAAGACATCGTTAGCCTCCGGTGTAACGTTTGACGCGGAGTGTAGCAGAAGTTACGCTGGCCGCAACAGTTGTCGCTGAAGGGATCCGGTAGGAGTTCGATGACTTCACGATTCGTGGGCGTGACGGGAGGCGGATGACATGCAGCGGGCTGTAACCGCGACGAGAACGGGACGGGGCGGACTTGCGCTTGTCATCGGCATCGGGGCCATGGTCGTCGCATTCGCGGCCTCAGACGACGCGGCGCACAGCCGCGCGGCCTTGCGATCTACATGACCGCGGTCGAGTTCAAAGGATCGACGACGAGCGACAAGCTTGGCCCACCTGCCGTCGACCCTTCGAAACTATCGCATGGATATGTGTACAAGACGCCCGGCCAGGCCGAGCCGGCCGCGCCGCAGCGGTGGGAAGTCGCGAGTTACCACACGATTCGTGCCGAATCACAACGCGAGCCGCCCCTGACAAAAACGTCAGGATTGTGAACGCACACCACTGGGTACACTCGCCCGCGACGAAGACTCTCGCCGACAAAGAAACCGACACGATCAGGAGTCTCGACGATGAAAACCAGCGTGCTCGGACATGCCCTGGCCGTCACCACCCTTGTTGGCGCCATCGCCGTCGTCGCGCCCCAGCTCGCGACACCCGCCGCGGCTCAGCCAGCGCCGATTGCCGGCCCAACACTGCGACAAGTCGCAACGATCGATCTGCCCGGCCCCCCGGGACGCCGCTTCGATTACCTCACCATCGACGATGACGGCCGGCAGCTGTTCTCCGCGCACCTCGCCGCGGGACTCCTCTATGTGATCGATCTGCGAAACAACACCGTGGTCGCATCGATTACGGGCGCACCAGGGATCGAAGGCGTCGCCTACATCAGCGAAAGTCGTAAGGTCTACACGTCGAACTGGTACGAGAACAAGATCGGCGTCGTGGACCTAGGGCAGATGAAAGTCGTGAAGAAGATCCCGACCGAGGACAAGCCGGACGGTATCGCCTACGCCGCGCCCTTCCACAAAGTCTACGTCTCGGTCGAGCGCGCGAAGGCGCTGGCGGTGATCGACACGCGCGAGGATCGCGCGATCAAAACGCTGCGGTTTGACAGCGAGACGGGCGTACCTCAGTACGATCACGTGGCGCGAAAGGTCTACGTCAATCTTCAGGATCAGAACGTCCTCGCGGTCGTCGATCCGGCCACGGATACCGTCGTCGGGCGTTATCCGGTCACGGGTTGCAAGGGCAACCACGGGATGGCCATCGACCCTGAGCGACGGCGCGCGTTCCTGTCCTGCGAGGGCAATGACGTCCTTGCCGTGTTCAATCTCGAAACGAACCAGGTGATCGCGCGTCTGCCCATGGCGAAGGGCGCGGATGTGGTCCAAGTCGATCCCGGAATGGGCCGTATCTATGTCGCATGCAGCAGCGGCGCGATCTCGGTCTTCCAGATGGACGACCCGAAACGTTTCCGCAAGGTCGAGGATGTGCGGGTTCCGAAGAAAGTTCATAGTCTCGTGGTCGACGTGAAGACACATCGTGTCTACGCGCCCGCGGAGGAAGAGGATGGCCGGCCCGTCGCGAAGATGCTGGTCTTCGAGGCGGTGGCCGGCACATCGGGCAGTGCCGGCGGAAAATGAGCCGGAGCTCTCGCTATGCCGAGGCTCCGCGCTTTCCTAATCGTTGCCGCCGGCACGTGTGTGTTGGCGTGGTCGTCGTCGGCTTTCGGATATCGCCCCTTCGTCTCTACCGATGCCGCGGTTGCTGATCCGAAGGAAATCGAGATCGAGCTCGGGTACTTCACGCTCCAGCGTACGCACGACGAAAACACCTTCATCATCCCCCGGGCCGTCATCAATTACGGCGTGTTCAAGAACTGGGAGCTCGTGGCGGAATTCGCGATCCAGCGTGCGCCCGACGACGAGCTCGACCTGATCGATCCGGCTATTTCCTTGAAGGCGGTGCTGAAAGAGGGAGTTCTCCAGGACAAAGAGGGATTCGGTTTTGCGGTGGAAGCCAGCGCTCTTCTTCCGTCGACAGAGAACGAGGAACGACGGTTCGGATTCGAGAGCATCGGCATCCTGACCAACAAGTTCGGCCCGTTCACTTTTCACCTCAATGGCGGCGTCGGCATCGAGCGCTCGACCGGAGACCTGGTTGGGATATGGGGACTCATCGGCGAGCTTCCCGTGACAAAGGCCGTCCGACTCGTCGGCGAGGTGAATGGAGAGAAGCCGCGGCGCGAGGAGCAGCGCGATTCGGTGCTCCTCGGTGTCATCTGGCAGCCGTGGTCCGAGAAGAACTTGTGGCTCGACGCGGGCGTCCGGCGAGGCTTCACGAGCGCAGCGCCCGAATGGCAGGTCACCCTGGGAGTCACGTTCAGCTTTGGCTTATCGACGAAGCCGGTCCCCGCGGCCGCGTTGCTGCGTGAGACTGGCGGCAGTTTTGGAACGCGATAGAGCTCACCGGAGGCGCGATTCGTCAGCGTTGCCAGACTTCAACGGCATCGCCAGCTCGGAGTCGTCGACGCCACTGCGAGCTACGGTGACGATCGTCCTCGTCGCCGTGCTTCTGGCCGCGATCGCCTGGCTCGCCTTCGTCCTGCCGCCATACTGGGACTGAGCCGAGAGCGTGGCAGTAGACCACCACGGCTCAATTATGTTTCGCCATACCTGTTGATCAATCTCTAAGCGGCGCCTACCTTCGGAGAGTCCGATCATATTCACGTAACGGAGCGCGCGTGATGCATGTTCTCGTGCGTGGCGTCGGCGACATCGGCTCGGCCATCGCCCATCGTCTGTTCCGCGAAGGCTACGGCGTCACCATCCATGACGACGAGCTGCCGACCACGACCAGACGCGGCATGGCGTTCGCTGATGCCGTATTCGATGGACGGGCCAGCCTGGATGGTGTGGAGGCCGTTCGGGCCTCGGACATCGGTCACGTCCGTGAACTCCTGGCCTCCCGCGAGAGCATTCCGGTTTACGTGAAGGGTCTCGAGACGCTCTTGCCCGAGATCGCACCTGAAGTGCTGGTGGATGCCAGGATGCGCAAGCACAGCGCAACGCAGACTCAGCGGGGTCTCGCTCCCTTCACGATCGGCCTCGGGCCCGCCGTGGTGGCGGGAAGCCACGCAGATGTTGTGATCGAGACCAGTTGGGATGGGCTCGGACGGGTGATTACCGACGGCGCCTCCTTACCGCTCGGCGGAGAGCCTCGGGAAATTGAGGGACATGCCCGCGATCGTTACGTCTATGCGCCGATCGACGGTGTTTTTCGCACAGGAGCGCGCATTGGCGATTTCGTTCGCCACGGGGAGACGGTGGCACAGATTGGCGCCACGGTGTTGACGGCACCGCTCGACGGAGTTCTACGCGGCATAACACATGACGGAGTGCCCGTGACCGTGCGAACGAAAGTGATCGAGGTGGACCCGCGGAGGCGGACGGCGGAGGTGCGCGGCATCGCCGAGCGGCCACGGCGGATTGCCGACGGCGTGCTGACCGCCATACGGAGCGCCGCTGAACCCCGCACGGGTCGGTGAAGCGTCGCGCATCACCTCACCGCTGTCCCCGAGACCTCCAGATCCGCGAACTCGGTGACCGAGTCGGCCTTGGTCCACAGTCCGACCCAGCCGTCCGTGAACGTCTTGTCGTTGTGATCGAGCAGCGGTGTGCCGTCGAGATATCCCTGGATCTTCGAGCCCGTCGCGACCACGCGAATGGAGTGCCAGGCCCCAAGACTCGGTTCGGTCACCCGCGCGGACGCGATCGTGCTGCGCTTGCCGTTGACGATCGTGTACAGCCGGAAGTTGTTCTCGAGCGCGTTGGCGCGGATCAGAAGGTAATTGCGGCCGTCACGGGCGCGGAAGATGATTCCGCCGCTGGCGTCCTCTTTGCCCGAAATCGGGCGAAAACGCACGGAGACATCGACATCGCCGAATTTCTGGTCTTCGAGCAACGCGACGGCCCACGGCTGGGTGTCCGCTGTCTGCGCCAGGACCTGGCGCCCGCCAGAGGCGCGGCGCACCCACTGACCCGCCACGAACTTCCACTTCGGATTCTCGAGCCCGAGGTCGTATTTCACCGATGTCCTCTCCTCTGCTGCAGTGGCAAACGTCGCCGTCGCAAGCAGCAGCGCCGCGACCATGATCCTCATGCTCCGCCTCCCCGTCAGCGTGATTCGGATTCCTCGGTATGGATGATCGTCGCGTCGCAAGCGAGTCGCCACTGAAGAGTTCCTGACATTCATGTCAGATGCGCCGCCGTCGACCAGTCGCTATAGTCGTATGCCAATGCGCGTGCTGGTCGTCGAGGACGAGAAGAAGGTCGCGAAGGCGCTCCGCGAAGGCCTCGAAGCCGAGCACTACGACGTTCGGGTGGCCGCGTCTGGCGAAGAAGGATTCTTTCTGGTCAACAACGAGCTGTTCGATTGCGTGATCCTGGATCTGATGCTTCCTCAGCGTGACGGCCTGGAGATCCTCACCACTTTGCGGAAGCGCGGCGTTCAGACCCCCGTCCTGATTCTCACCGCCAAGGACACCATCAGCGATCGCGTGCGCGGCCTTGACACCGGGGCGGACGACTACCTCGTGAAGCCGTTCGCCGTCCCAGAGCTGCTCGCGCGCATCCGAGCCCTGCTCCGGCGCGGGCGGCCGGATCAGATCCTCAAACTCCAGCACGAAGACCTCGAGATGGATCTCGTGACGCGCCGGGTGGTGCGCGGTGGCCAGACGATCGAGCTAACGGTGAAGGAGTTCGAGATCCTTGAGTATCTGTTGCGCCATCTCTCCCGCGTCGTCTCGCGCGAGATGCTCACGCGTGACGTGTGGCGCGTCGCGGCGCGGGCCACGCCCCTCGACAACGTCATCGACGTGTCGATCGCCCGCCTTCGCCGCAAGATCGACGATCCGTACCCAGTGAAGCTGCTCCACACCGTTCGCGGCGTCGGATTCGTTCTCCGCCGAGAGCGCGGATGACCATCGGCCCCCCGACTGTCCGTGCTCGGCTCACGTTGTGGCACGCGGGAACGCTGATCGTGATCATTTGTCTCTTCGCGGTCGGCGTTTTCCTCTTCGTCCGGGCCAGCCTCTATCACGCGCTCGACGAACACGTTCGCGAAGATCTGGCGGCCATCGAGAAGGTCTACCGCGACGAGGTGGGTGATCTGGGCGAGCTCGCGCTGCGCTCGGGCATGAATTTCGAGGTCACCGAAGGCCCGACGGTGATTTATCGTACCGCCGGCTGGCCGCCCACGAGCGCGACGCCGTTTCGACGGGGCACGCTCGGCGATTCGACTCATCGCATCGTCGCGGCTCGCGACGAGAGGCCGGTTCGCCAGACGCTGTGGACGCTCGCTGCGATCGTGGCGACGGCGATTCCGTGCGCCGTCGGGCTGGCCATCGTCGGTGGATATTTCCTCGCCGGACACGTCCTGGCGCCCGTCGGGGCCATGGCGGACACGGCGCGCCGCATCACCGCAGAATCCCTCCATGCCCGGCTCCCGGTGTCGAATTCGGCCGATGAATTCGGCCGGCTTGGGGCCGTCTTCAACGAGACCTTGTCCCGTCTCGATGCGGCCTTCGAGCAGCTGCGCCGCTTCACGGCGGACGCCTCCCACGAGCTCCGCACGCCGCTCACTGTGATGCGGAGCGTGGGAGAGGTCGCGCTCCATAGACCGCTGAACGCGGAGGGCTACCGCGAGGTGATCGGCAGCATGCTCGAGGAGGTCGACCGTCTCACGCGCCTGGTCGAGAACCTGCTCTTGCTGACTCGGGCCGAAGCGGGGCGAATTCCGTTGACGCGAGCCTCCGTCGACCTCGGCGAGCTCGTCGCCGGCGTTGCGGAGGGTCTCAGGGTACTCGCCGAGGAGAAGAACCAAGAATTGACCGTTGAGCTCACGGGGCCGGTCGGGGCGGAATGCGACGCCACCGTCCTGCGCCAGGGCATCACCAACCTGCTTCACAACGCCATCAAGTTCACTCCGCCCAAGGGGGCGATTCGCGTCGCGGTGAAGTCGAACCTCACCGGTGACGCGGTGATCGAAGTTCAGGACTCGGGTCCTGGGATCCCCGCCGCCGATCAACAGCGGGTCTTCGAGCGCTTCTATCGCGTGGACCACGCCCGGTCGCGAGACACCGGCGGCACCGGACTCGGGCTGGCGATCGCGCGCTGGGCGGTGGAAGCGAGCGAAGGGCGAATCGAGCTGGAGAGCATGGCTGGGCAGGGTGCGTTGTTCCGCGTGGTCCTCCCTCGTTCCTGACAGAAACGTCAGCATCCCGAAAGCCGTCCCGCGGATAGACTCCCCGCCAAAGAGGAGAGCGGACATGGCGACTCGGATGATCGATGCGACCGGCGCAGGCGAGCCGAAGGAGATCGCGACCACACTCCTTCGGCTGGGCGCGACGTCATACGGCGGCCCCGCGATCATGGGGTTCATGCAGGCCGAACTCCAAGAGCGGAGGAAGTGGGTGTCCAAGGAGCGCTTCCTTGAGGGGCTAGCGGTCGCTAACATGGTGCCCGGCGCCACCGCTACTCAGCTCGGCATATTCTTGGCCTACGCGCGCGGAGGTTGGTGGGGCGGCTTCCTCGGCGGCGTCGCCTTTGTGTTGCCGGCGTTCGTCATCATGCTCGCCTTGACGATCGCGTACGCGACCTTTGGCGTGACGCCGTTGGCTCGCAGCGCGCTATATGGACTCGGTCCCGTGGTTATCGGTCTGTTCGCGATCGCGCTCTATCGACTGGGCAAGACGGCGGTGAGCACCGTGCCCGAAGCCATCATCGGCATCGCGGCCGCGACGGCGCTGGCGACGACACGGCTCGGAATCGTGGCGATCCTGGTGCTCGCCGGCTGCGCCGGGTTGCTCGTGTTCTATCGCGGCCCATCAGTCTCCCGCGTGCGCTGGGTGGCGTCGCTGCTCTTCGTGGCGTCGCTCGGTCTCGCGGCATGGGCATCGACGGTCACGTTCGGCACGGCGTCGGCGGGATTCACACCCGACCCCAGGAACCTCGTTCACCTCGGCCTGTTCTTTCTCAAGGTAGGCGCGTTCACCATCGGCGGCGGATTGACGATGATCGCGTTCATCCAGGATCAGGTCGTAGGACAGTTCGGATGGCTGACGCCGCGCGAGTTCGTCGATGGCCTGGCGCTCGGCCAGCTGACGCCCGGCCCGGTACTGATGATTGCCGCGTACGTCGGCTACAAGCTCGCCGGTCTCGCGGGCGCGGTGGTCGCTGCGGCGGCGGCCTTCCTGCCATCGTTCGTCATCATGCTGGCCATTCTTCCCGTGCTCGATCGCATCAGACAGCTGGCGTGGATGAAGGCAATGATGAGGGGCATGGCTCCCTCGGTAATCGGCGTGCTGATCGTTTCTTTGGTGCGAATTTCTCCTGCCGCTATCCCGGATCCTTTTGCTCTGTTGATCCTCGTCGCGACCCTCGCGTTCACGCTGGCGCTTCGGGTGGGTGCCTTCAAACTAATGGCCGGGGGGGCGGTTCTGGGCCTCATCCGCAGTCAGCTACCGCTGACCGTCCTCACCCGTCAGTTCTGAGTCTTCATGTGGCCCGTAGATCAACGGCCGTTGCGCTTCGGCAACGGTGGAAGCACAGGTGCGGTCGCAAACGCCGCAGGGAGAGGGCCGGTCAGGGTACCCAGGAACGCGACGATTTCCGCAACCTCGGTGTCCGGAAGCGTGACCCCGAGCTGGACGCGCCCCATCACCTTCACTGCCTCGTCGAGCGTAGCAATCGATCCGTCGTGGAAGTATGGGGCGGTCATCTCGACGTTCCGGAGACTCGGAACCTTGAAAACGTAGAGGTCGGCGGGGTCCTTCGTGACCTCGAACCTGCCTTTGTCGAGATCTGAGACACCTGTCGCCTTCCAGTATTCCTCTCGAACGCCGAACTTCTGAAACGTGTGCCCACCGACTCCCATCCCGTTATGGCAGGAGGCGCAGCCCCGGCCGATGAAGTGCCGGAGACCATTCTGGGCTACCTGTGAGATGGCCCGGATGTCTCCGCGCAAATATGCATCGAATGGAGCGGGAGTGAGCAACGTACGCTCATAGGCGGCAATCGCCTTCCCGACGTTTGCCGACGCGACCGCCTTGGGCTCATCCGGAAACGCCTGCTGAAACAGTGCAGCGTATCCCTGGATCACCTCGAATCGTGCGAGAGCCGCCGCAGCGTCTGTATGGCCCGAGCTCACGGCCCCGACGAGAGCTTGCTCCACCTGATGCTCTAGATCTTTTCGATCGCCCGACCAGTGCTGAATGAAGTTCAGTCCGGCGTTCAGCACGGTGGGCGAGTTCCGCCGATGGCGCCGTTGCTGGACACCAATGGACTTGGCGAGCGCGTCCGTCCCATACAGCGCAGGCTGGTGGCAGGTCGCACAGCTCACGTTGCCGTCCAGCGTCCACCGCGGATCGAAGAAGAGCATTCGCCCGAGGGCAACTCGCGCGGGAAGGTCCGGAATATCTGGCGTGCCGCTCGCCGACGGCAACGGCTTGAACAGGGATTGGGCTTCCCGCAGAAGCGTCACATCGTCCTCGGCCTCGAGCGGATCGAACCGCGCGCCAACGAGTAATGTACTCACCAGCACCACAACGACCACCGTCCAACGCTTCATATGCCCCCCTTCGTCAAGCCCGCGCGCGCGAATCCGTCATACTGACGCCGCCATGCACCTGCCTACGCAGTGGCCGTGCCCGTCGGATCGACTACGCTTGGCCCATCCAGCAGAGGGCGTCACTTCGTAGGCATGCGTATGGGACGCGGCCGACCGGCTGGCACGAGCTTCGAGCAGCCGGCCGACTTCGAGCTGCTGCAACGAATGCGGCTCGGAGACGAGGCCGCCCTCGAGATGCTGTATGTCCGCTATGGAGGCCTCATCTTTACGCTCGCGCTGCGCATCGTCGGTGATCCTGAGCTGGCTCGAGAGGTCTTGCAGGACACATTTCTCCGCGCGTGGGATGGCAGAGACACGTATGACGCCGAGCGAGGGCGAGTCCCTTGGTGGCTCATGGGGATCGCTCGAAATGGTGCGATAGACCTGTTGCGCAGCCGTCCGCATCAGGCGCGCCTGCGCGAGCGGGAGCGGCCACCCGCGCACGTGCGCCAAGACCAATCCGCTGATCGAGGCGTCGCCGATGCCCTGGCATTGCGACGGGCTGTCAGCCAGGCGCTCGCCGGGCTCTCGGACAATCAGCGTGAGGCGATCGAGCTTGCGTACTATCGGGGGCTCACTCAGGCCGAGATCGCGCAGCACCTCGGACAGCCACTCGGAACGATCAAGAGTCGCACTCGCGACGCAATGGAACACCTGCGCACCCTGCTTGAGCCACTGATCGGGGCAGGAGGATCGGAATCGCTCCGTGATTGACGAGCATCCCGTCCAAGCCCTCGCAGCATACGCACTTGGCTCGCTCGGCTCGCCGGAGCGAGCCAGCGTTGATGCTCACGTCGCAACCTGTGACGCTTGCGCGGCGCGCCTTCGTGCCTACCAGGGTGTCGCTGCGACGTTGCCGTTCGGCCTGACGCCAGTACCGCCACCATCCGAAGCCTGGGAAGCGATCAGTGCGAACGCTGTACAGGGCCGAGCCCGCCGCAAGGGCATAACCAACCCCTCACAGCTCGCCGGATGGCTGCGTCTCGCGAGATGGCCCGTGGTAGCCGTAGCGATGTCGGCACTACTGATTTGGAACGTTGCGCTTCAGCGAGAACTCGTGCGCCGCGCGCCGGGGCCCGCACCGGGACCCGAAGTCGAAGCGCTTTCGCGACGGCCCGGCCGCGTCGTGATTCTGGCCGGCACCGGAAAGCCGGAGGCAAGCGCCCGGCTTTTTGTCGCCGTCGACGGCGGTGGGCACCTCGCGGTCAGCGGTCTCAGTCCGCTTCCGGGCGGGCGTACGTATCAGTTATGGTTCGTACAGACTGGGTTGCCGCCGGTGACCGGGGCCACGTTCGGCGTGGACAGCTCCGGCCGCGCGTGGGTGAAAGTCGCGGTTCCAAGCTCCCTCGACGACGTTCAGGCCATCGTGGTCACTGAAGAGCCCTCGCCGCGAGGCTCGGCTCCCACGGGAAGGCACCTCATGGACGCTCTGCCTTGGAGATAGGGCCTCGCTGAAATCACACCGACGCCTGCAACTCCCCGTCGAGACGCTCAAGCCACCGTCGCATATTCATTTCGCGGTACATCGTCGCAGCAGCGGTCAGATGCCGCCGCGCTTCATCCGCCTTCGGTACTTGCTGCAGCAGCTTACCGAGATGGAAATGGCAGTGTGCGGCAAGAGGGCGCATGCCGAGCTCGTCGGCCACAGCCAGGGCTTCGCGGAAGCAGCCCTCGGCCCTCTCGACATCGCATGGGTCGTGACTCGACGCGATTGCGCCGAGCAGATGGAGACTCCATGCCTCGTTGCCTCGCTCCTCATGCCGGCGGGCCAGGGTCAAGGCCTCGTTCCCGTAGCGCAGAGCATCATCGAAACGGCCTTCGAGAAGGTAGCCTTCGCCGAGCCACGTCAGCTGCATGGCGCGCCCAACGCCCATGAGGCTCATGGTGGTCGCTGTTTGCACGACCTCTTGCAGAAGCTCGCGACCTTCCTGTAGACGTCCAGACAGCGCTAAGGCGTATCCCAACCGTCCGAGAACACCCCAAGTTTGAAGCTTCCACGTGCGAACGACGACACGCGCTCGTTCCAGCGCTTCAATGGCAGTCTCGTAGTCACCTTGCGCAGTTGATACACCACCGACACACGTCAGCGTCTCGGCAACCGTGAACGGATGGTCAATGCGTTCCGCGATGCTGAGGGACCGCAAAGCTTGCGTTCGCGCATCATCGAACCGCCCAAGGTTCGTGAGAGTCAGGGCAAGCCATGCCAGCGACCAAGCTTCCACGAGACCAGACAGTTGAGAGCCAACCTCGCTTGCGCTCCCCGCACATCGCGACAACAGGTCGAGCGCCCGGCGATAGTCGCCGATGGCAAAGTGTGCCTGGCCTGTGCGATAGAGGGTCTCGAGCTCTAGCTCTCGGTCACCGCTCTCGGCGGCGATCGCCAAGGCGCGTTGTCCAACCTCGATGGCTTGACGGTGCTCGCCTGTGACGTTCCTCAATCGCGCTGAAATATCCGCCAGGACTCGTCCCAGTCGACCGCGATCACCGAGCTTAGTCGCCAAGACTTCGGCCTCGCGCATGACGGTCAGGGCGTCGTGGTAGCGCCCGAGCGGAATCAGTGCGACGCGCAGATCGAGCCGCACATCGACAGCTTGGGCCAGCGTGTCTGGTGTCACGGGCATTCGTTCGAGAGCCTGAAGCGCCTGCTGCAGAAGCTCGACCGACGCTCCATAGGACGATCGAGCGATCGTTCTTTGCGCGGCAAGGCGAAGGTATCGAGCGCCCTTGTCCCACGCCTCGGCGCCAACCGCGTGACGGGCGAGGCGCTCAGCCTCTTCGCTCGGCTGATCCAGTTGCCGTCGCTCTAGCACTTCGAGGATGCTCCGATGCAGGGCCCGTCGCCGCTCGTGCAAAAGGCTCGCGTACGCGACTTCGTGTGTCAGCGCGTGTTTGAAGCTGTACTCGAGTTCGGGAAACAGGCGCGTCTCATAGAGGAATTCCGCGGCCTGCAGATGCGCGAGACTCCGTCGGAGATCGGTTTCGCTCTCCTGAAACAGCTCGTGGAGTAGCGCCACGGGTACGTCCTTGCCGATCACGGAACTCGCCTGCAGCACCCGCTTTTCCTCTGGCGGCAGGCGATCGATCCGGCCGGCGAGCAGCGCTTGCACCGTCGCAGGCACCTGGATCGCCGGAACATCTACCATAAGGCGATACGCTCCTCGCTCGCCGACGAGAGCGCCTGTCTCCAGCAGGGCTCGGACGCTCTCCTCGAGGAAGAAGGGGTTGCCCTCAGTGCGATCGATCAGCAGACGCTTGAGCGGTGCGAGCTCCGCATCATCACCAACCAGCGCCTGGAGCAGCTCCTCGGCGTTTTCGGGAGGCAGCGGATCGATTCTGAGCTGACGATAGTAGGTTTTGCCGACCCAGCTGTGACCATACTCGGGCCGATAGTTGACGAGCAGGAGCACCGGGGTCGCCGGCAGGCTTTCGACCAAGCTGTCGAGCATCGCCTGTGTTTCGGGGTCGATCCAGTGCAGATCTTCCAGCACGATCACGAGGGGCTGCAGCTGGCTCTCTCGGCACAGCAGACGCTTGATCGCATCCAGAGTGAGCTCCCGGCGCTGAGGCGGCTCGAGATCGCGAAGGCGATCGTCTTCAGGCAAGGCGTCGAGAAGCCAGAGGATAGGCGGGAGTAAGCTTCTCAGCCCTTCGTCGAGAGTGAGCACGTGCCCAGTGGCTTTCGCGCGAATCGATCGCGTATCGTCCCGCTCATCGATGCGGAACAGCGCCTTCAGAAGATCGACGACCGGCAGATAGCTGATGGCCTGGCCATGAGAGGCCGCGCTGGCGTGCAGCATCCGACACCCGACGGCACCCGGCGACTGGATCAGCTCGTGAAACAGGCGAGACTTGCCTACACCCGGTTCGCCCACGACGGCCACGACTTCGCCATGGCCGCGCCGCGCACCTTCGAGCGCCACGTGGAGCTGCTGCATCTCGGTCTCGCGCCCGACGAAGCGACTTAGACCTCGCAGCGCGGAGGCCTGAAACCGTGTCCTCGCTCGGCTCGACCCTTGTAGCTCGAAAACTTCGACAGGCGTCTCCAGACCGTGGATCGGCACGGGGCCGAGCGGCTGGACCTGCACGAACGCCTCGACCAGACCCAGGGTCCGGGCGGTCATCCAGATGGTCCCCGGTGACGCCAGCTGCTCCATCCGTGCCGCCAGGTGCGTCGTCTGGCCAACTGCCGAGTAGTCGATCCGGAGATCCGACCGGATCGAGCGGACCACGACCTCTCCTGAATTCAGTCCCACCCGGATCCTTACCGTGATGCCGTGAGTGCGGAAGGCCTGCTCGGCATAGGCCTTCACGTGCTCCTGCATTCGCAGCGCGGCATAGCACGCCCGCACCGCGTGGTCCTCGTGGGCGATGGGCGCCCCGAACAGCGCCATGATCCCGTCGCCCATCACTTGGTTGACCGTGCCCTCGTAGCGATGGACCGATTCCATCATTCGCTCGAGAACTGAGTCGAGCAGCTGGCGTGCCTCTTCCGGGTCGCGATCGGCCAAGAGCTCCATCGAGCCCTTCAGATCCGCGAACAGCACCGTGACTTGCTTGCGCTCGCCTTCGAGCGCGCTTCGCGAGCCGAGGATCTGCTCGGCCAGATACGGCGGCGTGTAAGCCTCAGGGGAACGGAACTTCGGCTCGTCGGCCCCTCCCATCAACACTCGGCCGCATCCGCCGCAGAACTTCTCGTTGCCCTCGTTGGAGAAGCCGCAGAACGGGCACGGTGCGGGCAGCGGTAGGCCGCATTCGCCGCAGAAGCGGCGGCCCTCGCGATTGTCGGCGCGACACCGCGCACACTGCACCCTCAACGCTCCCTAGGGGGCCGGCTGGTGGCCGTCGCCGGCCCAGCGGTGGGCAAGCTCCTCGACCATCGGCCGAGAAGGAGATGGGGCGTCGCCGATAGCGGTGCCCACGAAGATGAACCCGACGATCAGATCATCCGAGCCGACACCCAGGGCCCCTTTGACCGCTTCGTCGTAGGCGGCTTTACCTGTGCGCCAGAAGGCGCCCAGTCCCTGAGCAAACGCGGCGAGCATGAGGCCGTGAGCTGCGCACCCGGCGGAGACGATCTGCTCAACGATCGGAATCTTCCCGGATCGATCGCATCGCGTCGTGACAACGATGATGAGGGGCGCTCGGAGCGCCTTCTCGCGCTCCCGGGCCAGGACCGGCTCGCCGGCAAGCGGGTTCCGCCGGGCCAAGCTCTCGGCGAGGATCTCGCCGAACGATCGCCGGGCGTCTCCTTCGATCAAGATCAACCGCCAGGGCTGGAGCCGGCCGTGATCCGGGGCGCGAGCGGCCGCCTCGAGCATGGCTTTAACCGCCTCGGCGGACGGGGCTGGTGCGCCGAGCTTTGATGCGGAGTATCGGCTGCGAAGAAGCTCGATGGCTTCCATCGTCTACTCTCCGGCGGCACTACATACTACCCGGCAGCGGGCCGCAGCGCGCGTGCGCCGCCCAAGGCGTACCACGCCGAGATGCCGCCGCGGACGAACCGTGCGTCGAAGCCGCGCTCGATGAGCGTCTTCGTCACGTTGCGCCTGACGTCGAAGCCCCAGGCGCAGTAGACGGCCACCGGCTTGTCCGGCTTCAGCTCGGCGATCCACTCCTCGACGCAATCCGGATCGCGCCACGTCGCGCCCGCCATCAGATCCACGTAGCGCGACATGTGGTTCCGCTGCCGCGCGTCGACGACCTGCACGCCGCTGCCGTTGGCGATCTGCGCGGCGAGCTCCTCGACCGACAGCGATGGTATGTCCGTCGTCACCGACGGGTCTTCGTTCGGCGGCGGCTGATCGTTCCGTGCGGCCTTGATCCGTTTCAGCACGGTTTCCCAGTCGATGTTGCGCATGAACGTGTCGATGTACGCGGTCGCGTTCGCGCCAAACTCAGGCTGGTAGGCGTGCTCGTACATGTCCAGAACGAGCACGGGCGCGGCGTCGACGGCGGCCTGTGTGTGATCGGTCGCGATCTGGTTCCAGAACCGCTTCTGACGGCGTGAATAGGTGAGGAGGACCCATCCTGAGCCGGCCGCTAGTGATTGCGCCGTTCCGACGAACTCGCGACGCCACGCACTGGCGCTCCCGAATTCCGCCGCGATCTCCGCCGCAAAGGCGTCCGGCACTTCGTGCCAGTCGGGGCGTCCCAGGCCCGAGTTGGGTCCGGCGCGGCGGTAGCCGCCGAGGTTGCCGAAGTAGAGCTCGTGTAACGCGACCGAGCCCATCAGCGAGAGCTCTTCGCGCTTGAGCCCTCCCAGGCGGTACGGTGGCGTCTCCGCGTCGAGCGCGGCAAGCTCGCGGCGGACGGCGTTCAGAGTTCGCACGGCGTTCCCCGTAGGTATTTTCGTGGTGACTGACCACCATCTGTTCCGAGAGTCCGTTGAGCAACGACGGCCGTACGGCGATCGGGGCGATCTCCTGTTGCATCGTCATTCTCCCCTCACTCGTCGACACCTTCATTGAAGAGCTTTACCCGGCCTTTGATCGCCTTCCACGCGTAGTGGCCCCCCGCCATGTATCGCGCGTCGAACCCGGCCTTTCGCAGCGCGATCGCGCTTTGGCATCCAATGTGGAAGCCGTACACGCAGAAGGTCACAACGGGCTTGTCCTTCGACAGGGTGCCGATCCACTCGTCGATGCGCTCGGGATCCCGCCAGACAGCGCCGTCGACGATGTCCTGCGCCCTCGTGCTGTAGTGACGCGGTCGGGTATCGATGATCTGGACACGTTGACCGGAGTCCAGCAGCTCCTGAACCTCTTCCGGCGTGATGGATGGCAGGTCGCCGAACTCCGGCTGCTCGAGCCTTCGCGGCGCCGGCACACTCGTAGCATCGGTGTACCGCGCTTCGACCGCCTGCCAGTGGATATTGCGCATGAAGGCCGCAACATAGGCGGTCGTGTTTGCGCCGAAGTCGATGTGGTAAGCGTGCTCGTACATGTCCAGGGCGAGGATCGGGATGCC
>Ga0075429_100001440_pt1 | contig 19539 bp, 19 predicted proteins | sample RhiMetdeltSRZDD3_FD_75295 | JGI IMG/M metagenome (GOLD analysis project Ga0075429, IMG submission 75295) | Populus rhizosphere microbial communities from Tennessee, USA - Rhizosphere MetaG P. deltoides SRZDD3 | ecosystem: Host-associated > Plants > Roots > Rhizosphere > Soil | place: USA... | reverse complement strand
AGCAGCAGCATCACGCCGTGGTCGCGCACGATCTCGCGGCTCATGATCTTGTGGAACTGGCGCTGCAGGTCGGTGAACTCGCGCGACAGGTGCTCGAGCTGGCCGTAGGGAATGACGCAGACCTGCGAGTCCTCCAGCGCGACGGCGTCGCAGCTGTGGTGGTCGGTGCTGATGCCGTCCAGGCCGAGCAGCTCGCCCGCCATCTGGAAGCCGGTGACCTGGTCGCGACCGTCCTCGGAGGACACGCGCGTCTTGAAGAAGCCCGTGCGCACCGCATACACCGCCTCGAACGGGTCGCCCGTGCGGAACAGCGTGTCGCCGCGGCGCACCGCGCGTCGCGTGGCCACCATCGTGTCCAGACGCTCCAGCTCCTGCTCGGAGAAGCCCACCGGAAGGCACAGCTCGCGCAGGTTGCAGCTCGAGCATGCGACTTTCAATGAGGCAGCCTTGATCGGCGTCACGGTGGCATGTGCGGACATAGGCGTTATGCTTTGACGATTCGTCGGAACGGGAAGGATTGTTCGGCCTACCCTGGGCCCGGGCTTTGCGCTGCGTCAAGCCGCGGGCCTCGCGCGGGGGGCAAAGTACGCCGCTTATGAACGCTGCCATCACCACCACACGCGGCGAATCGGCTCCCGTGTTGTCCGAATCGCTGCTGCGCCGCTTCGATACGCCGGGGCCCCGCTACACCTCCTATCCCACGGCCGACCGCTTCGTCGAGGCGTTCGGCGCCGACGACGCCCAGCGCTTCATGGCCCAGCGCTCCGAGGGCGCCACGGTGGGCGGTGGCACGCCGCTCTCGGTGTACGTGCACATCCCCTTCTGCGAGCAGGTGTGCTACTACTGCGCGTGCAACAAGGTCATCACGAAGCACCACGACCGCGCGGGCCAGTACCTCGACGCGCTCGACACGGAGATCGGCCTCGTGGCGCGCACGCTGGGAGCCGGCCAGGCGGTGTCGCAGCTGCACTTCGGCGGCGGCTCGCCCACCTTCCTGTCCGACGACGAGCTGGGTCGCGTGGTCGGCTCGCTGCGCCGGGCGTTTCGCCTCACCCCCGACATCGAGATGTCGATCGAGGTGGATCCGCGCACGGTGACGCCCGAGCGGCTCGCGCACTGCCGCGCGCTCGGCTTCAACCGGATCAGCTTCGGCGTGCAGGACTTCGACCCCGACGTGCAGAAGGCGGTGCACCGCGAGCAGTCGTACGAGATGGTGCGCGAACTGATGGCCGCGGCGCGCGAGCTGGGCTTCAAGTCCATCAACGCCGACCTGATCTACGGCCTGCCGCGCCAGACGCCCGAGACGATGGCGCGCACGATCGCGCAGATCGGCGAGCTGCGGCCCGACCGCATCGCGCTCTATTCCTACGCCCACCTGCCGCAGCGCTTCAAGCCGCAGCGCCGCATCTCCGCCGAGGACCTGCCCAAGCCCGCGCAGCGCATCGAGATGCTGGGCGGCGCGCTGGCCGGCTTCCTGGCGCGCGGCTACACCTACATCGGCATGGACCACTTCGCGCTGCCGGACGACCCGCTGGCGATCGCCAAGCGCCAGGGCCGCCTGCACCGCAACTTCCAGGGCTACAGCACGCAGCCCGACTGCGACCTCGTGGGCCTGGGCGTGTCGTCCATCGGGCGCATCGGCGCGAGCTTCTACCAGAACGCGAAGACGCTGCCCGAGTACTACGACGCGCTCGAGCAGGGCCAGCTTCCGGTCGTGCGCGGCATCGCGCTGGACCGCGACGACATCGTGCGCCGCGCGGTGATCATGGCGCTCATGTGCCAGGGCCGCGTCGAGTTCGAGTCGATCGAGCTGGCGCACCTGATCAATTTCCGCGAGTACTTCGCGCGCGAGATCGAGCAGCTGTTGCCGCACGCCGAGGCCGGGCTCGCGGAGGTGGAGGACGGCGCGATCCAGGTCACGGCCACCGGCTGGTACGTGGTGCGCGCCATCGCGATGACGTTCGACCGCTACCTCCAGAACGACAAGCTGCGCGAACGCTTCTCGCGCATCATCTGACGCATGCCCGCACGCGCGCTTCGCTCGCTGCCCCCCACGCCGGCCGCGGTGCCCTGCGCAACGGACCGACGCTGATGGACTGGCCGCTGGTGCTCGCCGGGCTCGCGGCGGGCGCCGCCGCGACGCCCCACTGCGCCGCGATGTGCGGCGCGCCGTGCGCCGCGCTCACCGCCGGTTGCACGCGCAACGCGACGGGATTCCACGGCGGCCGGCTGCTCGGCTACATGGCAGCCGGCGCGGTGGCCGCCGCCAGCGTCTCGGCGCTCGCCGCCTGGAGCCAGGTGGCGCCCGCGCTGCGGCCGCTCTGGACGCTGCTGCACCTCGCCTTCTTCGCCCTCGGCCTCTGGTGGCTCGCCACCGGTCGCCCGCCGGCCTTCCTCACGCGCGGCGGCGCCGTGCCGGTGCGCTTCGCCGGCCGGTCGAAGCGCCCGCTGCGCGCGGGCGCGGCCGGGCTCGCCTGGGTGGCCTGGCCGTGCGCCGCGCTGCAGGGCGCGCTGCTGATCGCGTCGATGGCCAGCACGCCGGTCGGCGGCGCGCTCGTGATGGGCGCCTTCGCGCTCGGCTCGATGCCGGCGCTGGCGCTCGCGCCGTGGGCGTGGGCGAAGTGGCAGGTGTGGCGCGGCGGCAGCGTGTCGGCGGCGCGGGCGGGCACGCTCGGCTTGCGACTCAGCGGCGCGGCGCTCGCGCTGGCGTCGGGGTGGGCCTTGACGCACGGCATCTGGGAGCGGGTGTACGCGTGGTGCGTGTCCTGAACGACGGCACCGCTGCACCTCTCAGGGCGTGCCCCCCTGCATCCGCCGCAACGCCACGAACTCCGGCCACGTGCGCGGCCCGTAGGTCGCGAAGGTGGGCTGCGGGTCCTGCAGGTAGTCGCTGCGGCGCTTCTGCACCCGGTCCGTCGAGAGCTTCGCGCGCATGCGGTCCGGCTCGATGCCGTACACCCGCGCCGCGTTCAGCCCGAAGACTTTGCGCTTCACCGCGGGCGTGAGCGCCGCGTAGCCGTGCCTGTCCTGCAGCCGCGGCGCGATCTGGAACGCGCGGAAGGCCTGGATCTGGTCCTGCGGGCTGCCGTACCAGATCGAATCGGTGCCCCACAGGATGCGCTCGGCGCCGAAGGTGGCGAGCAGCTTGCCGAGCAGGTGCGCCGCCTGGTCGGGATCGCGCATCACGTAGCGCCACGTGCTGCCGAGCTCGGCGTACACGTTGGGCGGGTTGCCGGCCTCGCGCATCGAGCGCAGCAGCACGTCCACGCCGGCCTTGGCGTTCGGGTCGTACGGCCCCTCCTTCACCGCCGGGTCGAACCCCGCGTGGTAGACGAGGAAGGTCATGTCCGGGTGGCGCCGCGCCGCGGGGCCGATGTCGCGCGCGAGCGAGTAGACGTGGCCGCGCGAGCCGAAGGGCAGGCCCTTGTGGACCGCGATCGTCTTCACGCCCAGGCTGCGCACGCGCTCCACGAACGGCGTGCCGAAGCGCTCGTCGTCGAGGAAGAAGCCCTCCGCGCCGTCGGGCGGGCCGAACTGGGTGTAGGTCTTGATGGCGGCCACGCGGCGGCGCGCCGCCTGCTCGCCGAGGCGCTCGAGCTCGCCGGGCAGGGTGGGCATGCAGCGGCCGTGCAGCAGCAGCCGCTCGGTGCCGTCGAGGGCGTTGGCGGCGTCGCGCGTGGCGTCGGCGGCGTCGAAGTCGAGCGGGTTGGCGTCGTCGCCGCCCGGCACGTGCGAGAGCACGCCCATCGCGGTGTCGCTGTCGAGGAAGACCTCCTTCAGCAGCGCGCCGCTGGAGAAGCACTCGACGTGGTCGGCCTGGCCGCAGCGGCTGTTCGGCATGCCGCGGAACGCGTCGGGGCCGGCGCGGCGGCGCCACGCGCCCTGCGGGTTCACGTGGTGCAGCTGCACGTCGAGGATGAACTCGTCGCCGGCGAGCGCGGACTGCGCGGCGGCCATCTCGTAGGGCGCCTCGGGCGGCAGCGCATAGCGCCCGCCGTCGCGGCCCGCCGCGGCGAAGGCGCGGTTGAAGGCACCGAGCGTGGCCGCCGCGCCGAGCAGCGACACGAGGTAGCGGCGCCGCTCCTGGCCCAGGCGCCGGGCGGCGTCGTCCAGCGCCGCATGGGCGCACGCGCGCGCCGCGCGCGCCGCGCCGTCGAGGGCGACGGGGGCGAACTCGCCGTTGCTGGTGCTGTCGAGCTTGATCGGCAGGACGGGCCGGGGATCGGGTGTGCGCGCCATCGCGGGCCTCCGCGTCTCGATGCGTGCCCGGGGCCGGGCACGCGGTTCGATTCTGGAGGCGGCCCGGCGCCCGCCGGTTCGCAAGTCCCCTCGTGCGTCGCAGCTACTTTGCCGCGCCGCCCGCAACGCTCTCGAGGAAACGCCGGGCCGCCCCAGGTTTCCTTGACCCCCGCGGGGGGCGTGCTGGGCGTCGCCCGGCCCCTGGGGGCCCTCAGAAGTTCAGGAGCTTCACCGGCGCGCTCACCGCGTAGATCGCCCCCGAGTGGCAGGCGGTGCACACGGGCGGGCGGTGCCGGGTCGCGGTCGAGCCGAAGAACAGCCCGCATGCGACGCAGCGCCAGGCGCGGCCGGAGACGGGGCGGTTCGGCACGGGCCGCGGGGCATGCGCGAGAACGGGGCGGTCGGCAGGCATGGCAGTGGCGCGTGTGTTGGCGTGAAGTGCGGCGCATGTTCCGCCCGCGCGCGGCCGCCGCGGTTGACGCGCATCAAGCGCGGACGCGCGAGCGCGCCGCGGCCGGCGCTCACGCGCGGAACAGGCGCCGCAGCGATCCGCCGAGGCGGTCCAGCAGCGACGCGGGCGCGGCGCCGCCGGTCTCGCCCGGCTGCGCCGGCGCCGGCGCCAGCGACGCGAGCAGCTCGCGCTGCGCCTCCTCGGGCAGCGCGTCCACCTCGTGCCGTGCCGCGACCGAGGGGTCGGCCTTGAGCTGCTGGCGCTTGACGATCGCCGCGCTCAGCGCGATCCGCAGCGTCGTGGGCCGCACCGGCTTGGGCAGGAAGCGGAAGATCTGGCCCTGGTTGATGAGCGACACGACGTCCACCGCATCGGCGGCCGCCGTGTAGACGATGCTCACGATGCCCGGGTCCTCGCGCTTGAGCAGCTTGAGCAGCGTCGTGGTGCCGCGCCGCGCCACCATCGTGTCGGCCACGACGATGCCGACGTGGTCGTCGCGCACGGCTGCCGCCGCTTGCGCGAGCGTGGTCGCGTGCACGACGCGCACCTGCGGCCCCAGCGCTTGCGCGAGCAGCCCGGCCACCACCGGGTCGTCGTCGATCACGAGCACCGCCTCGCCGAGCGTGTCCGCCGCCGGCGTGTCGGCCGCGTCGATGGCGTGCGCGCGCGCGATGTGCGCGGCCTGCGCCACGAGCTTCGGCAGCTCGTGCACGTCCCACGGCTTGCTCACGAAGCGGAAGATCTCGCTGTCGTTGATCGACCGCAGGATGGCCGGCATGTCGGAGTAGCCGGTGAGCAGGATGCGCATCGAGCGCGGCGACAGGCGCCGCACCTCGTGCAGGAACTCGGCGCCCATCATGCCGGGCATGCGCTGGTCGCTGATCACCACGTCGAAGTCGCCGCGCTCGACCAGCGGCAATGCCTCCTCGCCGCCGCCCGCGGTGGTGATGTCGAAGTCCTTCTGCAGCAGCCACCGCAGCGAGCGCACGATGCCGGGCTCGTCGTCGACGCACAGCACGCGCGAGCGGGTGTCCCGGGTGAGCCCCGCGCGCGAACCCATGTCTTGCGCTGCCCCCGCGCGCGAGGGCGCCTCCGGCATGTCCGCGGCGCAGCGCACCGTCGCGGCCAGGGCGCGCTGCGCGCTCATGCTGCCTCGGCCTCGAGCGGCTCGGCCTGCTGCGCGAGGGGCAGCCGCACGATGAAGGTGGAGCCGGCGCCGACCTCGGTCTCGACCGCGATGTCGCCCCCGTGCTCGCGCACGATGGTGCGCGCAATGCCCAGCCCGAGGCCGCTGCCTTCGCCCGCCGGCTTGGTGGTGAAGTAGTCGTCGAAGATGTGCGGCAGCACGTCTGGCGCGATGCCGCTGCCGGTGTCGATCACGTCGATGCGCAGGTGGTCGCCCTCGACCCGGCTGCGCACGCGCACCTCGCCGTCGCCCTCGATCGCCTGCGCCGCGTTGTTGATGAGGTTGAGGAACACCTGGTTGAGCTGCACCGCGTTGCACACCAGCGGCGGCACCGCGCCGAAGTCCTCCAGCAGGCGGATGCGCGGCGGCACCACGCTGGAGGCGATGTAGACCACGTTGTGCAGGCCCTTGTTGACGTCGAACGGCGCGGTCCGCGCCCGGTCCAGGCGCGTGAAGTCGCGCAGGTTGTCCACCAGCTCGCGCATCTGGCCGATGCCCTGCAGCGTGTCCTGCAGCATCTCGATGGAGGTGCTCGCGTCGAGATCGCCCTCGTCGATGCGGGCCAGGTGCCGGCGCGCCTTGCGCACGTCGAAGGTGACGCGGTCGCGGTCGGTGCTCTTGACCAGGCCCGAGAAGCGGCCGGCCACCTTCAGCGGCAGGCGGTAGCGCTGCAGCGTCTCGACCGCCATGCTGACGTTGCTGTGCGAGAAGGCGAGCGGCGTGTTGAGCTGGTGCGCCACGCCCGCCACCATCTGGCCGAGCGAGGCCATCTTCTCGGCCTGCGCGAGCTGCTGCTGCGCGCGCTCGCGGTCCTTCGCCTCCTGGGCGAGGATGCGGTCGGCACGCTTGACGATCACGTACAGGCCGCCGAACAGCGCGGCCAGCAGTCCCAGCACGACGGCCAGCATCACGTCGCCCCAGCGGTCCACCCGGTCCTGGTGGTCGGCTGCCGCGGCGCCGACCTTGGACTGGTTGGCGGCCGCCGCCGCGGCGATCTGCGCCGAGGTGCGCTTGATGCGGTCGAGGAACGGCGTCACGTCGGAGTACACCTCGAACACGCCGACGATGCGGTCGGTGCCGGGGGCCACCACCGGCAGGTAGCTGGAGATGAGGTCGCGCTTCTCGACCACGCCCTCGAAGGCGCTGAACTTGTCGCGGAAGGTGAGCTCGCTCTTCGGCTTGCCCTGCGCGGCGCCCAGCCAGCCGGCATTGGCGCTCTTGTCCTCGCCCATCTGCGCGTGCTCGGAGGAGTAGACGGTGATGCCGCGCAGGTCGAACACCTTGATCTTGAAGACGGTGCTGCGCTTCATCGCGTCGTAGACCTTGGCGTTGAGCGCCGCGAAGCCGTCGATGGCCTGGATCTGCCGGCCCGCGTCGGCGAAGCAGGCCTTCTTGGCGGGCGGCGGCTTGGTCTTGCCGTCGGCCGGGTCGCGCACGTCCGCGATGGCGCGGCAGGCGTCGACCGGGATGGCGCCGGCGCGCGCCACGAACGGCGCGAAGTCGCGCTCCCACAGCGCGTTGGCGAACAGGCGCGTCAGGTTGACGTTGCCCGCCTCGTGGATGGCCAGCAGGTCGCGGCGCGCCGCCTCGTCCTGCTGGCGCGCGAAGTCGGCCTGCACGTGCCCGAAGAACTCGCTCTGCTGCGCCTGCACGTCCTTGAAGAAGTTGCCCTGGGTCCACTGGAAGTACAGGAGCGCAGCCGCGACGAGGGCGAACATGCCGAGGGACGTGGCCACGAAGTGACGCACGAGATGGAAGCGCCGCGACGGCGCGATGCCGCCCGACTCCGGTTGCGTGTGCCGCATGGTGTTCTTTTCTCCTCGTGTCGAGCCGGCTCGGTCCGCGTGCCGCGCGGGTTCGGCGACGCCTCGGGGCTCACCTCACGCGCGGATGTTCCTCGCACGGGCGATGCGTCCGCCTTGACCGAACGCAACGCCCCCCGGGCGCTCCGGTGCGCCTGCGGCGGTGCCGTGAACTAGCTCACGGGGTGGCCGTCGCTGCGCATGGCCCGGCGGCGCGGGGCGCGACTCGCCGTCGTTGCCGCGGATGTCGAGCGCTCAGAGCCTGTGAACGATTCGCCTGCGAACGGTCGGCTCGGCTCTGAGTGAGCCGACTCCGCGGCACAGCTTCGCAGGGCCTGTCCTGAGCTTGTCGAAGGGCCTGTCCTGAGCTTTGTCGAAGGGCCTGTCCTGAGCTTTGTCGAAGGGCCTGTCCTGAGCTTTGTCGAAGGATGCGGTCGCTGCGTCGCCTCACGGCGAGCGGGCGGGGGGCGATTCCTGCCCCTCCAGCCACCACAACAGCGTGCGCCGGCTGCGCTCCTGCGCGAGCAGCTGCCGTCCGCGCGGCCCGAAGGACAGCCGCGCGACGTCGTTCAGCAGGTCCCCCCAGTGCGCCGCGTAGCGCAATGGCTGCAGCGCGCTCGCCGACAGCCGCGGATACGCGCTCGCGAGCGACTCGCGCCTGGGCAGCGCGTGGGCGCGCCAATGGCGCGCGCGCGACAGGCGATGCCAGCGCTTGGTGAGCCAGGCGCGGCCCAGGGTGGGCAGGTGGGCGGCGAGGTCGCGGTAGTGCGAGCCGAGCAGCAGCGCCTCGGCCGTCTCGACCAGCGACTCGTCGGTGTGCGCCGGGGCGAGCGCCGCGAGCGCGCACGGGGGCACGGGCGCGTGCAGCAGGCGCTGCGCCAGCGTGAGCGTGAGCCACACGCTGGGATGGATGCGCCACGCGCGCGCGCGCTCGACCGCGGCGGCCCAGTCGAACTCGCCGTCGAAGTGGTGCAGGCACGCCACCACGTCGCACAGCGGCCGCAGGCCGTTGTCGAACTGCAGCCACCCGTGCCCGTACGCCGCATGCAGCGCGAGGTGCAGCAGCAGGTCCTCGGGCGACAGCACGCGCGCCATCGCGCCGCCCAGGTCCATGCGCATCGTGCGGTGCCACAGGCCGTCGGCATCGATGGCGAACGGGCTGTCGTCGTCCTCGATGGCCCAGTGCAGCTCCAGGTGCGCGCCGCCCAGCGCGAGCGCGGGCAGCTGGTGGCCGCCGGGCGCGGCGGGCGGGCCGTGCGGGACGGCGTCGCGCCAGCCGCCCGCGCGCAGCAGCGCGTTCGCGCGCTCCAGGTCCGCGCGCCGCACCAGCAGGTCGGCATCGCCCATCGAGCGCAGCGAGCTGTCGGGATACACCGACGTGGCCAGGTGGGCGCCCTTCAGCACGATGACCGCGATGCCGTGCACCTGGCACTGGCGCAGCACGGTGGCCAGCCGCGTGAGCAGGCGCAGGTTCTCCAGCCCCGTGCGCAGGTGGGCCGCCTGCAGGATGCGGCGGGCCTCCTCGGGCGCCGTCCACGCCGCGCCCGCCGCCTCCAGGCGCGCGTGCACGAGCGGCGCGACGCCGTGGCGCACCGCCTCGTGGGTGAGCGCGGCCCAGCCCGCGGCGTCCAGCGCGGGCGGCCGCGGGTCGGGCTCGCGCGCCGAGAGCAGCGCGAGCAGGTTGGCGACCACGGGGCTGCGCACGGGCGGCCTCACCGGTAGCCGGCGGCCTGCGCCGCGAAGAGGCGGGCGTACGCGCCGGAGCGCGCGACGAGCTCGTCGTGCGTGCCGCATTCGACGATGCGGCCGCCGCGCAGCACGTAGATCAGGTCGGCCATCTTCACGGTCGACAGGCGGTGGCTGATGAGGATCGCGGTGCGCCCGGCCGCCAGCGCGCGGAAGCGCTCGAACAGCGCGTACTCGGCGTGCGCGTCCATGCCGCTGGTGGGCTCGTCGAGCACGATCACCTGGGCGTCGCGCAGGAGCGCGCGCGCCAGCGCGATCTTCTGCCACTCGCCGACGCTCAGCTCCGCGCCGTCCTCGAACCAGCGGCCGAGCACGGTCTCCAGGCCGTTGGGCAGCTTGCGGATGAGCTCGCCCGCCCCGGCATACTCGGCCGCCGCGCGGATCCGGTCTGCGTCCGGCGCTCCCGCGACGTTGCCGAACCAGATGTTGTCGCGCGCCGTGAGGTTGTAGCGCACGTAGTCCTGGAAGATCACGCTGATCTGCCGGCGCAGGCCGCGCGTGGAGAAGTCGCGCAGGTCGATGCCGTCGATGGTGATGCGGCCCGCGGAGGGGTCGTACAGGCGCGCGAGCAGCTTGATGAGCGTCGTCTTGCCGGAGCCGTTCTCGCCGACGAGCGCCACCGTGGCACCGGCCGGGATGACGAGGCTCACGTCGCTGAGCGCCTGCGTCGCGCCGTACGTGAAGGAGACATGCTCGAAGACGATGCCGTCGCACACGGGGTGCGGCACGGGCGTGGGGCGGTCGGGCTCCGCGAGCTTGCACTTCAGGTCGAGGAACTCGTACACGTTGCCCAGGAACAGGTGGTCCTCGTACAGCGAGGCGATCGCCTTCAGGAGCTGGCGCAGGAAGTCCTGGCCGCGCTGGAAGGCCCCGAAGTACATGACCAGGTCCCCGAGCGTGATTGCGCCGTGCAGGGCGCGGTGGGCGACGTAGCCGTACGCGCCGAAGACGACCAGCGTGGCGGCCGTTTGGCCGTAGAACTCGGTCGACGCCTGGCGCACCAGCATCTGCAGCCGCTCGCGCCGCAGCGCATCGCGCAGCGCGCGGTACTTGCGGATGAAGACCGCGCCCAGGCCGAACAGGCGCAACTCCTGCGCGTGGCCGCCGCCGGTCATCATCCAGTCGTAGTACTGGGCGTGGCGCTCGGTGGGCGTGCGGTCGCGGCGCCAGGCGTGGTAGGCCCGGGCGTACTTCATGTGCAGCAGCACCTCAGGCACCACTGCCACCAGCAGCACGAGCGCGATCGCCCAGTGCAGCGACAGCAGCAGTCCCGCGATCAGCGCCAGCGACAGCGCGTTCTGGCCCGCGGCCAGCAGGGCCTTGGCGATTCGGCTCGGCCGGTACGGCGCCTCCTGCTGCGCCCGGTGCATGGCGTCGTAGTACTGCGGCTTCTCGTAGTACTCCAGGTCGACCTCGATCGACTTGGCATGCAGCAGGTCGTGCATGTGGCCGGCGACGTACTGCGCGTGGGCTTCGGCCACGGCGGCCGCCGTGGCGTTGGCGAACGCCCCGACGAGCGCGACGCCGGCGGCGGCGCCGATCAGGACGGCGATGTCGGGCAGCGCCTGCGACGCGGTCGTGCCCGGCGTGGACAGCGCCGCGGTGATCGCATCGACGATCAGCTTGACCAACCACAGCGCCAGCAGCGGCAGCACGCTCTGCAGCGCCAGCAGCGCCACGCTCGCCGCCGTGAGCCGTGGCGCGGCGGCCCACACGAGCCTGCAGGCGCGCCCCAGGCTGTTCGCGAACCGGCGCACGTCCCGCAGCGAGGATGCCGGCGTCATGGCGCGCGCTTCGAAGACGCTAGGCGTGCGTGCCGGGCGGCAGGAAGGTCGCGTAATGCGACGGATGCCCGGCCTGCCGTTCCCAGGCGGTGCGGCGGCCGGCGCTCGCCGCCAGGGCTTCGATCTCGCGCTCGGTGAAGGTATAGGCGAAGCCGCTGTGGGCGCGGTAGCTCACCTGTGCGGCACCCGCTGGCGGCATGCCGCGAAAACGCGCGAAGGCGCGGCCGATGCGGCGCCCCAGGCGCACGGCGCGCCCGGCAGCGACCGCGGCGGCGCCGTCGTCGCTGCAGAAGAAGCTCGCGAGGATGGGCCCCTGCGGGCAGAGCCGGCCGAGTGCCGCCATGAGCCGGCGCTGCTCGGCGGTGTCCAGGACATGGGTGAGGCTGCCGCAGCCGAGCAGCACCGCATCGTAGTGCGCGGCCAGGGGGCCCTCGGCCGGCGCGCCGTCGAGCACGGCCGCGCTCAGCTCCTCGTACGACAGGCGCGCCACCGGCGCGCGCCCGGCGAGGCGGCGCCGGCTCTCGGCGACGAACGCCGGGGCGGGCTCGATCGCGTCGACGCGATAGCCGCGCGCAGCCAGCGCGATCGCCTCGCGTCCCGTCCCGCAGGCGCCGACCAGCACATGGCACGGCGGCGGGGGCAGGTGGCGCGCGAACCACGCCTCCTCGACGGGGTACAGGTGGTCGCCGACGTCGATGTAGCCCGGATAGAAGTCGTAGATCTTGACGGTCAGGCGGCTCTTCTCGTCGGTGCGCAAGGACTCGCTGAAGACCGCGCCGGCCAGGCGGTGCGCGGACTGGAAGAGGCGCATCGTGAGGGCGTGGACGCGCTCGGTGGCGTGAAAGGCCAGGGACTCGACCCGGCACCACCCGAGCGCCGTGGCGAGCATCATGCCGCTGCGTGCTCGGGCCGGCGCGCCGGGTGCCCCGGGGCTCCTCAGTACAGAAGGCTTCTGGTCCATGCCGTGCTTCGGTCGGTCGCCTCGAGCCAGGCCGCGAAGCGGCGCGCGAGGTCAGGGTTCAGCTCGAGCAGAAGGGCGGTCGCGGCGAGCAGCGCGAAAGCCAGCAACCGGTCGCGGCGCGGCAGGCGCGTCTGCGCGCCCGGCGGCCGCCAGCCGGATCCCGCATCGATCTCGTCGACGCGGCCCAGCACGGCCGCGGCGTGAACGGGCATGTCGGGGAGGAGCCGCGCATCGCCGCGCGTGACGACGAAGCCGCGCGATCGCCCGTGCGCGCGGTAGACGACGCGGTGCGCGACGACGCGCGCGTCTTCCATGAACGCCACCACCGCGCCCGTGCGGCAGGGGTCGTCGACGAACCCGATGCGGATCCAGGAGCGCGCCGGGATCGCGTGCTCCATGCTGCCGCCGATGAGGCGGCAGGCGACCACGGTGCCGGGCGCGCGGCCCGCCGCCGCGCGCACGCGCCCGCTCGCCTGCCAGATGAACGTCCCGAGCACGTTGCCCCGCTCGGGCCCCGCGGGAGAGCGGCCTGGCGCGGGCGTGCGGTCCATTGGCGTCCCCGGCGTCAGGCCGCCGCCGCGTCGGCCGTGCCGCGCAGCCGCGCCAGGTGGGCCGCCGCGGCGAGGTCGGCGGTGGCCTGCACCTCGCGCTCGCTGAACCCGGCCTCCAGCCGCGCGCGCGTGGCGGCGGGGTACTCGACGCCGTCGGTGCCTTCGCGCCCCATCACGACGCGGAACGCGCGCGCGGCCGCGTCGAGCGCCGCGCCGATGCGCAGGAGGGTGCGGGGCTCCGCCTTCAGCGCCTTGCGGATCCATTCGTTGGCGAAGCGCACGTGCGAGATCTCGTCGGCGAGCTGCGCGGCGTAGAACTCGGCGAGCTCGTCCTGCCCGCCGGCGCGCGCCTGGCCGATGCCGAACTCGATCGCGTCCAGCCCGCCGGCCTCGAAGCTGCGGTTCTGGATCGCCAGGCGCGCGATCAGGTCGCGCTGCGCGGTGATGATGCGGTACTGGAAGTTGAGCACCGGGAACTGGCCCACGTGCCCGCCGCCGCGCTCGAGGTGGTGGCGGTAGCCGACGGCGTGGCGCGCCTCGTCCGCGCACTGGCGCGCGAGCTCCATGCGCAGCGCCCACGGCGCCTCGGGAAAGTCGGCCAGGCTCTGGGCCGAGGCCTCGAGGCTGTCGATCTCCTCGTTCATCTGCCGGTGGAAGAACTCGACGACGTGCAGCGGGTCGTCGCCCGGCAGGTTGTCGCATTCGACCCAGCGCGCCTTCACCGCGAAGCGCGCGTCGCGCGCCGGGTCGGCGGCGAAGAGGGCGGGCGTGGAGCCGGTGTTCATCGATCGCCTCCCGCAGCGGCGTGGGTGCGCTGCTCCTGCTGCGCGCGCTGCACGACGGTCGCGATCTCGTCGTGCGAGAAGTCGGCGTGCGCGCGGTCCGCCTCGTTGGCCGTGACGCTGGAGCCCAGCGCGGCGACCAGGTCCACGCCGTTGATGCTGGTCTCGCCCGGCCGCGGCCGCAGCACCGCGCTCTTGCGCTTCAGCTCGGCCACGGCGGCCGCCACCTGCAGCACCACCGCGCCGTCGCCCTGCGCGAGCCGCTTGATCCACTGGTTGGCGAAGCGCACGTGCTGCACCTCGTCGGCGAGGATCGCGTCCATCAGCTCGGCGGTCTCGGCGTCGCCGAGCGCGTTCCACATCTTCACCGCCTTGTTCATCGAGTCCATCGAGCCGCTCTCGAAGGTGCGGTTCTGGATCGCGAGGCGCTGCACCAGCGTGTCGAACGAGCAGGTCATCGTCCACTCGTGGTTGGCGATGGGGAACTCGCCCTTGCGACCGCCCTTGGCGACGAGGCGGCGCAGGTACAGCTGCGCGTGGCGCGACTCGTCCCAGCACTGGCGCGCGATCTCCATGCGCAGCTCCCAGGGCGCGTCGGGGAAGTCGACGAGCGACAGCGCCGCGATCTCCATGCCCTGCACCTCGGTGTTGTACTCGCGGTGCAGCTTCTCGCGCTGCGAGGCGGGGGAATGGTCGGCGGCGCGCCACAGCTCGCTGTACAGGTGCACGACGTCGAAGCACGGCTCGCGCGCCGGGTCGGCGCGCAGGCGCACGCCGCGCACCTCGATCGTGTCGGACGCGTGCATGGGGCCTCGGTCAGGCCGCCTGGCGCGCCGGCGCCTCGGCGTCCTCGGATGCCACCAGCCTGTCGGCCGCGGCGTCCAGCGCGGCCAGCGCCTTCGCGGCCTCGCCGTCGTCCGGCCGCAGCCCCGGCATCGTCTCGCGCAGCGCGGCGGCCTCGCGCAACATGCGCGCCTGCGTGTCGAGGATGCGCTCGAGGACGCGCACGGTGGGCGCGTCCATCAGCGCGTCGGTCTGCGCGAGGTAGCGCCGGTAGCGCTCGCCCATGCGCGGCAGCACCACGTCGTAGAGCAGCGCGATGCGGCGCGTCGCCCCCGGCGCGGCGGCGAGCTCCTCCAGCACGCGCAGGTACGCCGGCACCGGCGCGATGCTGTGCTGCAGCGGCAGCCGCAGCTCGTGCGCGCGCTTGCCGAGCGCGTCGGCGGCCTGCGCGCAGTCCCACACGTGCGGGCCGAACAGCAGCTTGGCCTCCATCTCGGGCGTGCTCGGGATCCACGCCGCGAGGATCTCCATCAGGCGCACTTCCACGAAGCGGAAGGTCGCCACGTGCTGCCCACGTTGCTTGACGGTCAGTGCCATGAGTCCTCCATCGTCCGTTCGATCAGGTCGGCGGTCGCCTCGATGCCGCCCACGTCGAGCCACGCGCAGCGCGCGCGCGCCAGCAGGCGCATGAACGCCATGAACTGCAGCAGGCGCCGGTGCGGGGTGATGCCCCAGGCGAGCCACAGCGCCCGGTTCAGCCCGAGCGGCGCCAGCGAGCCGAGCGACCCCGGCGTGGCGTCGAACGGCTCCACCGCGGGCTGCGGCGCGAAGCGGCGCAGGAACAGCACGCGTGCGAGCGGCACGGGCGCGGCGGCGCTCGCGGGGAACACCTCGGTGACGCGCACGCGCAGCCGCGGCTGCCCGTCCGAATGCGGCGGATCCCAGCGGCCGCCGCGCACGCGCGCGGCGAGCGCCTGCGGATGCGGGCCGGGGCGCAGGTTGGCGGTGCTGCGCAGGGGCAGCAGCGAAGACGCGGCGGCGTGGATCACCGCCATGTCGTCGCCGAGGTAGCCGTGCCCGCGCGCGGCGAGCGTGAGCGCGGTGGTGGTCTTGCCCGAGCCGCTCGGGCCGATGAGCAGCACGCCGGCGCCGCCGACGTCGAGCGAGGCCGCGTGCACGAACAGCAGCTCGCGCTGCATCGCGAGCACCGGCGACAGCAGCAGGTCGGGCAGGAACCCCTCGGGCGCGTCCGGCGCGTCCACCAGCAGCTGCCCGCCGCGCGCCGCGACCAGCGGGATACCGGTGGACGTGCGGGCGATGGCGCGCCAGCCGGGCGCCGGGGCGGCCACCTCGCGGAACAGCGGGGCGTTTGCCGGATGCTCCAGCAGCGCGAGCGCGGTGCCGAACGCGTCGACCGCGGGAGCGACGAAGTCGACCAGCGCGATGCCGTCGTCGCGCATGCGCACGCGGCAGCGCTGCACGCGCGCACCGGCCGCGGGCTCGGACGCGATCGCGCAGTCGCCGTAGCGGTCCTCCAGCTCGGCGCGCAGCGCCGCGGGCGCGGCAAGGGCGAGGTGCGCGTCGCCGAAGCGGTAGTGCGCCTCGGCGGCCCCGGCGTCGGCGCGCCCGGGCACGCCGGCCAGCGCGCCCGCCTGCACCCACCACGGCGCGCCGCCGCCCGTGCACGCAGGCGGCTGCAGGGCCGCCGGGGCGGGCGCCTGCAGGTCCGCCGGGACGGGCGGGGCGGGCGTGGCGAGCAGGTCCATGGCGCCGCGAACGTCAGGCGGCCGGCTGCACCAGCCCCGCGAAGCCTTCCTTGCGCAGCAGCTCGGCGATCTCCTGCTCGGTGAAGTCGGCGTGCCGGCGGTCCTCGATGTTGGCGAGCACGCCCAGGTGCGTATAGCCGCTCAGGTCGACGCCCGCGGCGTTCACGTCGCCGTCCTGCGGCGCGAGCGCCTCGGTGACGCCGCGCAGGAAGTGGATCGCGCGCGCGATGCCGAGCAGTGTGCGCGGCTCCTCGCGCGCCAGCTTGCGCAGCCACTGGTTGGCGAAGCGCACGTGCTGGATCTCGTCGACGAGGATGGCCGACAGAAGCTCCGCGGTGTCCTCGTCGCCGGCGCTGCGCCACATGCCCGCGAGCTCGCGCAGCAGGTCGATCTCGCCGCCCTCGAAGGTGCGGTTCTGCAGCGCGAGCCGGGCCGCAAGCGTGTCCATCATGCAGGTCACGCCCCACTCGTAGTTCATGACCGGGAACTCGCCCTTGCGGCCGCCGATGGCGACCAGCCGGTCGAGCAGCATCTGCGTGTGGCGGGTCTCGTCCCAGCACTGGCGTGCGAGCTCCAGCCGCACCTCCCACGGGGCGTCGGGGAAGTCGGCGACGCACTGCGCCGCGATCTCCAGGCTCTGCATCTCGTTGTGCATGTGCTGGTGCAGGCGCTGGCGCCGCGACACGTCCGACATGTCGCCGTAGTCCTGCATGTCCTGGTGCAGGTGCACGAGCTGGAAGCACGCCTCGCGCGCCGGGTCGCGCCGCAGCACGGCCCCTCGCACCGTCTTGGTTTCGGATGCCGCCAAAGCGCCCATGGCTCACCTCCCTGCTTCAATGACACGCAGCACGGTCCCCGCGGACGCTCCGCGTGGGCCGGGAAATGAAGGGCCCGTGCGGGGGCCCGTGCGGCCCGCCGATCCAGGCCGCCTGGGTCGCGCGGCCTACGCCGTCCAGGAGCTGGCGGACCACCAGCAGCCGGCGGCGCTGATCTCCAGCGCGGTCATCTGGAAGGCCTTCAGCACTTCCTCGTCCTCCATCACGGTGATGCGCGGAGTCTCGTAGGGCGGCCGGTCCACCGGGGAGTCCGGTAGCGCCGCCTTGGCCAGGTCGGTCATTGCATTCATCGTTCACGCCTCCAGTGGGTTGTCAGCAGGGGTATTGACGCTGACGATCAGTCCCAGCGAGAGCATTTCGTTCAGCGTGGTTTCCACGTCCGACATCGCTTGTGGTTGACCCACGCCGTCGAAGCTCGCGCCCAGACGCTGTGCAATCTGCTCGCTGCTGGCCGGCTGCTTCAGCGCCGACCAGATGAAGGAGGAGGTCCGGTTGAGCACGCAGAACTTGTTGCTCGGCGAATGGAAGAGGATGACCTCGTCCTGCAGGGGCGCGAATTCGATCCCGGGGCTCTGCTGGTAACGCACGAGCATGGCGTTTCCTCCCGACTGCGTCGCGGCCGGTGGCGGCGACGATGGACCGTTGCTTGGATGCCGCCCCGAACATCCCCCGAGGGCCGGCCTGGTTGCCGACCCGGCCAACTGCCCTGGATCACCCCAGGGGCCGACCGGACCGGTTCACGAAGTGTAGAAACGGCGCGCCCGCGCCGCATCCCCTTGGAATTGGGGGGCGGGTTTTGCCGTGGATCACGCGGCGATGGCGTTCTCGATCCGGGACGTGAGCGATCACTGGGGCACCGGCAAGCCGCCCGAGCCGCTCGGCACGTCCAACGCGGCGTGCGAGGCCGATGTGCTGGCCAGCGGGAGCGCTCATCGCGCGGGCAGCGCCCCCAGAACCCCCAGCGCCACCGGCACGCTCGCCATTCCCAGCAGCGTCGACACCGTCACCAGCCCCGCCACGAACCCCGCGTGCCCGCCGAGGCGCGCCGCGAGCACGTAGCAGCTCGAGGCGGTCGGCATCGCCGCGAACGCCACCACCACGAGCTGCTGCACCGGCGTGAGCGGCACCCACCACGCGAGCGCGATGCCCGCCGCCGGCAGCGCCAGGTGGCGGATCGCGAGCAGGGCGGCGGCGAGCCGCGGCGCGTCGCGCAGGGCGCCGAAGCGCAGCCCGGCGCCCACCGCCATGAGCCCCAGCGGCAGCGCGGCGAGTCCGATGCGCTGCAGGGTGGTGGCCACGGGATCGGGAAAGCGCACGCCGAGCATGTTGGCGCCGAGCCCGGCGACGGTGCTGATGATCAGCGGATTGCGCGCGAGCTCGCGCAGGTAGCCGTGGCCGCCGTGGCGCGCGAGCGGCCACACCGCGGCGACGTTGCAGATGGGCACCGCGATCGACACGATGAGCGCGATCGCCGCCACGCCCGCCGCGCCGCCCATGCGCTCGGCGAGCGCCAGCGCCACGTAGGAGTTGAAGCGGAACGCCACCTGCGCGCCGGACGCGTGCGCGAGCGCGTCGACGCCGGGCGCGCGCGCGAGCGCGTAGGCCATGGCCACGCCCAGCAGCACGATGGCCACGCCGCACGCCGCGAGGTTCAGCATCGACGCGGGCTGCAGCGGCGCGCGCACGATGGAGTTGAAGAGCAGGACGGGAAAGAGCAGGAAGTAGACGAGCCGCTCGGCCTGGTCCCACACGGGGCGGTTCAGCGGCGTGTGATGACAGACGACGAAGCCGACGACGATGAGCAGGAAGTCCGGCAGCAGCAGCAGCGCGTTGGCCATGCGCCGAGTGTCGCCGCTCGCGGCGCCGCCTCGGCGCATCCGGGCGCACGGGGGTGTCGCACCCCGTGGCGTCGCCGCCTGGCCCGCCCCGGGGGTTGCGGGCCGCGGACGCGACCGGTCAGAGGTTCGCGATCTCCAGGTACTCCGGCACCGAGCACGCCCACTTGTGCCGCTCCTGGATCGCCTGCCGCAGCGAATCCGCGGCTTCCGGCTCGCCGTGCGTCACGTAGATGTGCCGCGGCGCGCGCGGCAGCGCGGCGACCCAGCGCAGCAGGTCCTCGCGGTCGGCATGCGAGGACAGGCCCTCCAGGCTCACCACCTCGGCACGCACCGGGAACCACTCGCCGTGGATCTTGATCTGGCGTGCGCCGCCGACCAGCGCGGCGCCGCGCGTTCCCGCGGCCTGGAAGCCGGCGAACACGATGGCGTTGCGCGCGTCGGGCGCGTACGACTTGAGGTGGTGCACCACGCGGCCGCCGGTGGCCATGCCGCTGCCGGCGAGGATGATGCCCGGGTAGCGCATGCGGTTCAGCTCGCGCGACTCCTCCTCGCCGTTGACGATCTTCACGCCCGCGCACATCGCGCGGCATTCCTCGGGCGAGAGGCGGTGCTCCTCGGCGTGGCGGCGGAACACCGCGGTCACGTCCGTGGCCATCGGGCTGTTCAGGTAGACCGGCAGGTCGGGGATGCGGCGCGCCGCCTTCAGGCGCTGGATCACGTGCAGCAGCGTCTGCGCGCGGCCCACCGCGAACGAGGGCAGGATCACCACGCCGCCGCGCGACGCGGTGCGCGAGATCACCTCGGCCAGCCGGGC
>Ga0075429_100001439_pt1 | contig 19542 bp, 16 predicted proteins | sample RhiMetdeltSRZDD3_FD_75295 | JGI IMG/M metagenome (GOLD analysis project Ga0075429, IMG submission 75295) | Populus rhizosphere microbial communities from Tennessee, USA - Rhizosphere MetaG P. deltoides SRZDD3 | ecosystem: Host-associated > Plants > Roots > Rhizosphere > Soil | place: USA... | reverse complement strand
TAACAATTATTCCCTCGCTTAATTTTTCCATTTTAGTTATATCCGTTCCATTTAACACTGCCGCATAAATATTCACCTCATTATTATTTTTCAACCTTGAAGAAAGTTCCGTGTATTCAACTCTTACCCTTGCAATGCTACCCATTGAAGCTTGTACAACCTTTGAATTATAGGCATCGACGCAATCCATACTGCAAAAGATGTTTTTGACTCCAAACCAATCAGCCAGTCTGATTATGGTCCCCATATTTCCCGGATCCTGTATCTCATCGAGAGCCAATGAAACGTTCCCCTTAACAACAGGCTCACCCTCCCACTCTATCTTTTTTGCAATTGCCAACACATGGTTTGGTGTGGTCAATTGTGAAATCTTTTGTAATTCGTCAGCTGTTACCTCAGTGATTTCAACATTTGCTTTTGAATTATTGATCCATTCTTTTAAAGCATATACATGTACCAGCTTGCAATTTTCAGCCATCAGCAGCTCGTGAACCAATTTAGGTCCTTCTGCTACAAAGACTTGTTCAGCATCTCTGCATTTTTTCTGGCCTAAACTTTGAATATATTTGACCTGATTTTTCGTAATCATTATTTCGCTTATTTTATCATGTTAGCACCCAAGCCGCTAAGTTCTCTTATTCCATTTGTTACCGTAGCAAGTTTAATCCTGTTGCTCACAGGGTGTGGCGTAGTACCTAAAGACTATCCCCGTGATAAGCCTTTTGTTTATAAAACAAATATCAACCTTCAAGGTAATTTTTCCAAAGATGAAAGGGATCTCCTGGTAACACAATTAAAGAACCAGCTTGATGACAGCATGAGAGTAAGAACGGTTTATAAACTCTTTTACCAGGGAATCAATCGGTCGGTGTTGGTGAAACCTCCCGTTTTTGATAGTGCAAGCGCCGATCGTTCGATGATTTTCATGAAGTCGTTACTTAATAAACTGGGTTATTTGCGTGATTCAATCTCATATGATACAACTCTTACAATAGTTGAAGCAAATCCTCCACAGCTGAGAACCACGGTTACATTTAATGTGGTACCCAACCAGGTTTTTAAGATCGATTCAATTAGCCATGTGATTAATAACAATGAATTACAGGCATTAACTGCTGCTACAAAGCAAAACTCGGTTTTAAAAAAAGGCGATCCTTTCGCGCAGCACCTGATCTCAGATGAATTGAACAGGCTTGTTGAGCTGTATCGGGAAAATGGCTATTTAAAATTCAGCTTTGAAGAACTGGCCGGAGTTTGGGACACACTTAATCTTGCGATACTTCGTCCAACTATTGATCCTTTTGATATAGAGATGCTGGAAGAATTAAGAAGAAGGAGAGATTCCCCGACTGTAGATATCGAAATCAGGCTGCGGCCCGGTTATGATGTAGACAAATTGAAAAAATATTTTGTAGGTAATACACTAATCTATCCTGACTTCAATCCTCTTGATACATCAGGAAGAGTTCCAGCCAGGTTTGTGTATGACAGCAACTTTACATTTGTCACCTACAGAAATTTATTCAAGAAAAAATTCATTGCACAAAATATTTATTTCAAACGTGGAGATCTTTATAATCAGAAAAGGTTTGTAAGGACAATTGGCAGGTTTAATGAGATCGGCGCATGGCGACTTGTTAATATTGAACAAATACCGCGAGGACAGACAGATACTGTCGATTTCGAAATTTTTCTTACCCCGACAAATAAATATTCATTCACCGCAAATATTGAAGGAAGCTTCAATAACAGCAATAGCATTATCCTCCAGGAAAATCTTCTTGGCATCGGCGGTAATGTACAGTTGGTAAATACGAACTTTGGCCATTCTGCAAACAGAAGTACTACAACCGCCCGTTATTCTACCGAAGTAGATCTAAAAGGAGAATTCGTAAAAACTGTCCAGGCCAGTCTCAGCCACACGATTGTTTTTCCAAAACCAATACCAAATGCCAAATGGGTCGCAGACAGGTTCAGAGATAAGATCAGATCGGCGCTGACGTTTTCATTAGCGAATACAGAGCGGAAAGATTTTTTTAATCTCACTGCACTAAATGCATCCTGGGGCTATAATTTTCAGTTGACCAATAAACTGATTTCATTAAAGGTCCCCAATATTGAATTTGCTCATGTTATAAAAAGAGATAGTCTTATCAAATTTCTTGATGAAAACCCGTCATTAAGAACTGTTTTTCCTGAGAATGGTTTAGTGCTATCAGCACAGGCCGGTTTTTCTATACGTGGGGGGAAAAAAAATGTATCCCAAATGTTCAGAACAAATATTGAAGCGTCAGGCTTGCCTGAATTTATTGATCTGAAAATCCTTGATAGCCTGTTCAAGTTTATAAAAGTTGACGCTGAATTCATTTACAATAGGAGAATCGGTAAAAGTAAAAACTCTTTTGTATTCCGAAGTTTTGTCGGCGCAGGCTTTGCAATGACAACAAAAGAACGACCGACAGATCCTAACCTTCCTTTTTTTAAACAGTTTACTGCGGGTGGTCCTTATAGCATGCGGGCATGGGGTATTCGACTCCTCGGACCTGGCTCCACAATAAAAACAAGAGATTCAGTACCGATACGATTTGGAGATTTTCAATTTGAAACAAATCTTGAATATCGGTTTCCTTTGTTCAAAATTGGCGGCTATGCCGTAAACAGTTGTCTTTTTACTGATATTGGTAATGTTTGGTTTTTAAGAAAGAAGTCGGATTTCCCTGATGGAACGCTTACTGCAAGCAGTTTTTTCAAAGACCTTGCCGTTGGTATTGGCACGGGTCTTCGCTTCGATTTTGATTTTTTATTGATACGATTTGATTATGGCATTAAAGTAAAGAACCCATCACCTTATACCTATAATGCGACTGAACAAGACACAAAATGGTTTTATAATTTCAAACCGTGGCATGGCATTGTACAACTCGGCATCAATTACCCGTTTGCATTTTGATCTTTCTTATTTCTTCTTCCCATTCCTGCATTGACTTAGCATCTTGAAGTTTGGAATCACCGATACGTGTACGGCAAAGATTGCTGAGATAACCGCCACAACCAAGTACAGCTCCAAAATCATTGGCAAGGCTGCGAATATAAGTGCCGGTACTGCACACAACACGAAAAAAAACCACAGGCATTTCTATTTGCGTTATATCAAACTCTTTGATAACGATTCTTCTTGGTTCAATTTTTACTTCTTTTCCCTGCCTTGCTAATTCATAAACTCTTTTACCATCAATTTTTATAGCTGAATGAGCAGGAGGCACCTGCATTATTTCACCAATAAATTGTCTCGTAGCATTTAAAATATCATCGTTTGTTATAGAACTTATGTCCTTAAAATTCCCAGGCTTACTTTCAAGATCATAGGTTGGTGTAGTGGCGCCAAGTGTAATTGCGCCGGTGTATTCTTTTTCCTGCGCCATATATTCATTAATTTTTTTCGTAAATCTGCCGGTGCAAACGATCAAAAGCCCGGTGGCGAGAGGATCCAGGGTGCCGGCATGTCCAACTTTTTTTATCCGGATAAGATTTCTGATTTTTCTTATCACATCAAATGATGTCCATTCAAGAGGCTTATCTATCAATAAGACTTGTCCTTCTTCGAAAATATTCACTCTATAAAAGTTTGAGGTTTGAAGTTTGAGGTTCGAAGTTCTGGTTAAGACAACAATCTTCCAAGTTTAACACCAACCTCAAACTTCAAGCCTCGAACATCAAACTATATAGCCTGTCTCGCTTTTAACTCAAGATATTTATTCACGGTGTTCACAGTAAGATTCTCCGGTGTGGTCAGGATGGATAGTATCCCATGATTTTGCAGTTCCTTTACGATCATTTTCTTTTCATGTATAAATTTTTCGGCAACCGTTTTTATATAAACTCCCTCGATATCTTTTGCTTTTTTTGAGGCAAGATCTTTCAACTCTGTGTTCTCAAAAAATACAACAAGCAGCAAATGATATTTAGCGATCATTCGCAGGTACGGCAATTGTCGTTGCATTCCTCCAAATGATTCAAAATTTGTAAAAAGTATCAGCAGGCTGCGATGACGAACATTTGCCCTTATTTGTTTATACAACATTTCAAAATCACTCTCTAAAAATCTCGTGGTTTGGTTGTACAATATCTGTAATACATTTTGCAGTTGCGTAGCTTTTTTATCAGCAGGTAATATCGTTCCGATCTTTTCTGCAAAAGTGATAAGCCCAAAACGATCATGACGACGTAAACTGACATTGCACATTACCAGAGACGAATTGATAGCGTAGTCGAGCAGCGAGAGTTTATCAAAAGGCATTTTCATAAGCCTGCCTTTGTCGACGACACAAAAAACCTGCTGTGATCTTTCATCCAGGTAATTATTCACCATCAGGCCGCCCTTTCTTGCTGATGCTTTCCAGTTGATAATGCGTATATCATCTCCTCTTGTATATTCTTTCACATGCTCAAATTCAAGACTAAGTCCAAGCTTTCTCAATTTCTTGGTGCCTGCTTCATTTGTTTGTGCATCTCTCGCAATCAGATCATATTTTCTCATTTGAAAAAAAGAAGGATACACAGGAACCATTTGCTGAGCATTAGAATCAAACCGCCTGCTAAGAAATCCTAACAATGACTTTGCATAAATTACCAGGTCGCCGAAATGATACTCTCCTCTTTCAACAGGCCTGAGAAAAAAATTGAACTTCTTTTCTTCGCCGGCCGTAAACGTCGCTTCAAAGAAATTATTTCTTGCCTGGAACTGAACAGGCAATTCGTCAATTATCCTCATATGGATCGAAAAAGGATAAGAATTTTTCACCTGCAACGCTACAGGGTTTTTATCGCCATTGCTCATTCGTTCTGCAATGATCCGTTTAGCAGTCGGCTTTCCTCCAAATCCAAACAAAAACAAAATATCAGTGATGATCAGCAATACAAAAACAAGAAGCAGGATCCTGACCGGCTCAAAGAGTATGGGATAAAAAAATGAAAGAAGAAATAAGATAACGATCGTTCCGCTTACCCAAAAGAACCGGTTATTGAAAAACAACGTTTTCAACCAGTAATTTGCGATAAGCCATAATACGCCGCCGCCAAGTAATAAAAAAAGAAGCAACATCCTTAACGTGGGATTTCGATTGACTTAATAATTTTTTCGATCAACTCGTCGGCAGTTACGCCTTCCATTTCTTTTTCCGGCGCCAGTATCACACGATGACGCATTACATGTGGTGCTACTTCAATAATATCCTCCGGTGTAATAAAATCACGACCCTTGATAGCTCCCATTGATTTGGCGGCTTTTAAGATATTCAAAGATGCTCTTGGTGATGCACCAAGATAAAGCGACGGATTATTTCTTGTTTCATTCACGATCTTGGCGATGAACTCAAGCAGCTTTGTCTCCACATTTATTTTCATTATCGTATCACGATAGGCTTCAATATCTGCAGCAGATAATATTTTCGGAACATCTTTTAAAAGATCTTTTTGATTCACATGATGCTGTCTGTCCAGAATAGTAACTTCTTCTTGTAAAGATGGATAACCAACATCTATTTTAAAAAGGAATCGATCCAATTGCGCTTCTGGTAAACGATACGTTCCTTCCTGTTCAATAGGATTTTGCGTAGCCAACACAAGAAAAGGTGGCATCATCAGGTGAGTATACCCGTCTATCGTTACTTGTCTTTCTTCCATTACTTCAAACAAGGCAGCTTGTGTTTTCGCCGGGGCACGGTTTATTTCATCGATCAACACAATATTGCTGAAAATGGGACCAGCCTTAAAATGAAATTTTGCATCGCCGGGATTAAATACCGATGTTCCTAAAACATCGGAAGGCATAAGATCAGGGGTAAATTGTATACGTGAAAAATTTACATCAATAATTTTTGCGAGAAGCTTTGCACTCAATGTTTTTGCTACACCTGGTACACCTTCAATTAAAATATGCCCGTCAGATAAAAGTCCTGCTATCATCAGGTCAACCATTTTATGCTGGCCCACGATCACTTTACCTACGGTGTCACGAATTGCATTCACTGCCTCATTCAACTTTGTAAGATCTGTTCTTTGCTGAAAAACTGTTGCTTCCATGATTTATTTTTTAAAATACTCTTGTATCAAATTGTGCAGTTCAAGCAATCGCATATCGCTGACATTTTCTGCTTTGTCAGTTTCATCCATTAACTGCAAAAGATGCTTCACTCTTGATTCAGGGACACCGCTTTTTCTTGATAAAGATTCAGCAAATTCATTATTCAAATTTTGAGTATTCAAATAATAATTGTTTCTAACCTGGTCAAGGAAATAAGTGAACATTTTCAGGGCAATATTCCTGTTATCCTTTTTCTGAAGATAAAGCCTGCCGATCGTTTCGGTATAAGAAACGGTTGAATTTGTATTTGGTATCCTTTCCGGCACGAAACGCTGTCTTCTTCTTCCGCCAAATGCCAGAAAAAGCAATAAGGAGACCAATACGATCAAAAATGCATAATATAAAGGAGGATGTTTTTTAAAAAACCCCGAAATGGAAAAATCATCATCTATGTTTCTCCGTACCCTGTAAAAATTGTCCCAATAAACAGAATTAGTTTCGGGACTAAAAAAAGAAAAAACTTTTTCAAGATATTCTTTATTAGTGCCGGTAAGCAAGAAATAATTGCTGAAAGCAGAAGGTTCTGTATGTAAGATAAACTTTCCGCGGCCATGATCGATTGCTATGAAATTCGGCCTGCGATTCTCACTAAATCCAAGTACCTGCGTCAAAGAAGAATCATAGGAAAGAATTGTATTATCAAAAGGAACAAAATAGAACCCATATTTTTTTGTGTTCGTTACAGGATCATGTGCCAAAGTAACCCAGGTATCTTTCTTTTCCATTTCATATTCGTTCATTCTATAAAAGATATTAAAATTGAACGAAAGATCGACATCAAGTGTATCCACTAGCTTCTGATCGATAAACCCGGAACTGATGAAAAGCGTGTTGCCTTCACTTACATAATTCAGCATGCTTTCGAGATCAAGCTTACTGATGAAAACCGACCGGGCAACGATGATATAAAGAGATTGATCCCGGTTGATCTCGTACTGTAAGTTCGAAAAAGGCTTATTCATCACGCCGGAAACCCCATTATTAAAGAGTGAACTCAAATAATGATAAGCTATATAAGCACCCATGGGTTCTTTATCCTTGTAGCCATATTTGGGGCTTAAGCGTGGGATCCTTACACCACGTTTTACTGATTTACCGGTACAGCCCGTCAGCAATACAAGGCTTGCTAAAAAAGCGGGTATAAAAAATTTATATGCTGAGCGTATATTCAACTTACCTGGTATAATTTCTATTAAACTGAAGGAAACCCTCTTCCAGCTGCTTAAATAATTTTTCATCAACCGGGTATTCTCCATACCAAACATATTCGTATTGAAGTGTAAGAGAAGCAAACTCGTTTGCAAATTTGTGTTTCCTTACTTCATTCACATACTCATAGTTTGTTTTGTTGGCGTTGATCTCAATAAACCTTTTCTCTGATAAACGGCTTAATACCTGGAGGTATAAGTAACGAACCGCAAGACGATAATTACCGGTTTTGATGGCATTACGAAGCATTACATCAGGATCACTGGTGTCCTCAGTGCTTACTTGTATATCAGCAGAAATGTTTTTCCTGCTTCGTGAAAAGAATGAAGAGTTACTTAAAAACAGCCGGTAAACAAGATAAGCGAACAAACCAATGGCAACGATCCAAAAAATAATTCCGAATATGGAATTAAAAAAATCAATCCTGATAGTTCGTGGTTTTGTTGCTTTTATCTTGGTAGCCCTTAAAAGACTATCCATATACCTTCTGTAATAAAACCCTTTGTCCCCCATAATTGCCTGTACACTGTCAAAAACTACAGAACGGAAATCCGGTTTTAACGTATCCTGGTAGAATTGTTCTTCATCGGTTTCTTCATCGTAGGCAGAGACCTTTTCTTCATCAGGAGGTACGGCTTGTAATACAGTATCAGTAACTGTTGTTTCCTGTGCGTTACTATTGTGTGCAGCAAGAAACATTGATACCAGTATTACAACGAAGCGATATAATAATTTTCTTTTCAAATAATAAGGGAATTGGATGCGGGTGGATTCAATTTCTTTATCCTTCTTTCTACCAGTATAGGATAAATAACAAAATACCAGAGAACAAAACCAAGAGAAACGGACAAAATTAATATGCTTGTCCAGGCCGGCATGCCGCCTTTTCCATCTTTATCAAAAGATTCAGACATAAGATGAGTGACATAACTTTCGAGAAATGCAGCGCCAAGTGTCATAGGTACAAAAATGATCATGATCTTCACGGCATCTTTTACCCCGCGCATAAATGAAGTAATGCGTTTATATGATCCCGGGAATAAAATGCCTTTTGCGATTATAAAACCGGCCGCTGCGGAGATGATCATCGCTGAACCTTCTAATGTCCCATGCACCCAAATCACTAATGCGGCCTTTACACCAAGACCTTTTACAATGAACATAGTTTGAAATGTGCCAAACATAACACTGTTGAAAAATAATAAATGAAGTGTAAAGATGCCGAGGAATAAGCCGGCGATGAACATCAGGAAATCAATTTTCACATTATGATAAAAAAACCAAATGAATGTGGAAAAATAACCTTCATTCGCCGTGTTCTTATAAACGCCAAAAGGATCGCCGTTGGCGATATTCTCTTCTGTCATCGCGACATAATTTTCTCCCAACACCCCTTTCACAAATTCGTAATCACGCATAGATGAAATAACACCCATCATAAAGCAAATGGCAAATACGATAAAAGTGAAAAGAAATACTTTATGATTTCTCCTGATTACAAGCGGAAGTTCAGTTTTCCAAAAACTGATAAGACGTGAATACTTCTCTTTTTTATTCTGGTAAATGGATTGATAAATAGAAGCCGCATGCCCATTGATAAGCCTGGTTATTTTACTGTGCGGGTAAAATGTTTTTGCATAAGCGAGATCATCAACAAGAGTGGTGAACCGGTTTGCCATTTCATCAGGGTCGTCGGTTTGAAAATGCTCGTACTCCTGCCACTTCTGCGCATTCTTTTTAATGAATAAGGCTTCTCTCATGATCAACAAAAGTTCTTCAATATTAAGAAGTAATTTCTTAAAGATGTCTTGTATTCGTTGTTTTTATTTTGCGTAGCGTTGGTGCCAAAGTTTTTACTATTTTGCAGATACAGATGCCGGCAATTCAGATCAATACACCCTTTAACATCGCCCTTGATTTTGAAGTAGCTCCCTTGCACAAAAGGATCCTTGCTTATGTAGCAGACCTTGTTGTGCTGGTCATTTACTCATGGGGCATGAGAGTTTTCCTGAATGATATACTTGAGATACAACGTTACGATAGCTGGTATGGCATTGATATTTTGGTAGTCTCGATTCCCATGCTCCTTTATGCATTTATTTGTGAGCTGACCATGCACGGTCAATCCCTTGGCAAAAAATTATTTGGAATTCGTGTAATGAGTCTTGAAGGAGGTCAGCCAACTGTGAGTCAGTACCTTGTTCGTTGGGCTACACGATTTTTCGAATGGCCGCTCGTTTTTGGATTCGTGTTTCCAGGCTTCTTTGTTGTTTTTCAATTATTCGTCGTAGGGTTTTTTGGTGTTTTCGTTGTGGCCATAGTGGCGATCACAAAATCTAATCAGCGATTGGGTGATCTGGCTGCCGGTACGGTAGTAGTAGATACAAAAGTGAAAACGTATTTGCATGAAACAATATTCCTTGACATCTCACACCAGGATTATCATGTGCAGTTCCCGGAAGTTATGAAGCTTACCGACCGGGATATCAATACGATCAAGAGCATTCTTGATATTGCTGCAAGAAAAGGTGATTTTAAATTGGCGACCTCAGCTGCCGAAAAGATAAAACATCATTTGAAAATACAAAGCCCGCTCTCCCCATTTGATTTCCTCGAAAAAGTGTTGATGGACTACAATTATATTTCCACGAAATAATTTGTAAGCGCAGTATGTGCCCATTGGCATGATCCATCTACATCGACACGGCTATTAACAGCATGTAAAGAATAAAGAGTATATAGAGTGAGATAATTATGATAGTGACAATACCCACATAACGAAACATAATTTTCAAATTCTGAAAGGATGTGTTTAAAGTAACCTGGTCATCTGTATTTAAGGCGTTTTTCATGTGATTTGCAAACCGCAAAAGGAAGAGACAAGGGAAAAAATAAATGACCGCGATCCCCACATACAATATGATCATAAAAACTCCCATGCCATCTGCATATACCGAGGCCCCACCATAATCATCATAGTTTCTCATTATACTTGAATAAATTGTTCCCATAAAAATCCCGAATACAACAGCCAGGCCACACATAATAAATCCCATAATAGCCAGAAACTTTGCCCATTTGGCAGCTTCCCACAAATGTGCCTTTGATGATTGATCAATTCCAAATCCAAATAAAGTAGATTCCTGGTTTTGCTCAGGAGAGGGCTCTGAATATTGGTCCATGTTTTTTATTTCAAAAGCTAAAAGATATGCTATATGTTATATCAAATAAAGAAATGGATAAAATAATTGATCATAACAAACCCCAGCACTGTCCATGAATATTTTTTAATAAAATTATACCCGATTATTGACGGCTTTACTAACCTGACGATCCAGATGATCGCTAAGAGCAAAACCGGTATTAAAGGCGGATACATTAGAAAGCTTCCCAAAAAATCTCCCTCCATTAACAATGAAAAAGATCGCTGACCTCCGCATGCGGGGCAATCAATTCCAAATAGTTCTTTATATACACAAGGAAGCATTATCATTTTTCAAAATAATTTTTAGAGGTAATGCTCCAGGCTGACTTGACTACATACCTGACCAGATAGAAAAAGACGCGGTTCCAAGTATTACAACCCAGATAATCAAATAAAGAATAGACAATGCACCAAGACAAGTGCCGATGATTGACATAATATACCCTGCATTAAGTTGGCTATAACCATCGTATAAGGAGGGGCTTGCGTTATAGATTTTTTTAGCTTTTCCTCCCAATACTATTCCTATAATTCCAAGAACAAGACCGACATAAACACAACTAAATACAATAGAACAAATTCCCAGTACCAATACTGTGGTGGCATTTGGCAGCATTGTTTTTTGATTTGAAAAAACATTCTCGTTTTGAGGTTGGTTTGTATTTTCCATAAACAGTTGAGGGTTTTATAGCGATAAATATAAACAGAAAAATGAAATATTAATAAGCAAGGGCAAATAAAACTCTTTCCTTGCTTGGCTTTCCTGTCAAAATACATTTTCCTTCTTCCAGGGTATTGTTCAACGGAATGCAGCGAATCGTTGCTTTTGTTTTTTCTTTGATCCCGGCTTCCGTGTCGGCTGTACCATCCCAATGTGCCGAAACAAAACCTCCTTTTTCATTGAGAGTTTTTACAAACTCATCCCAAGTATCGACAAGTGTTATATGTTGCTTACGATAGTCCAATGCATTATTGTAGAGGTTTTGTTGAATTTCGTCTAACAATTTAACGATATACCCATTAAGCCCGTCAATAGAAACCTGTTTCTTCTCTTTAGTATCTCTTCTTGCCAGTTCCACAACATTATTTTCAAGATCACGAAGGCCAAGGGCCAACCTTATCGGTACGCCTTTTAATTCGTACTCGGCAAATTTCCATCCAGGCCTTGTGTTATCATTATTATCATATTTGACACGGATGCCAGCCGCTCTCAATTCTTTTACCAATTCATTCACTTTGCCATCAATTACAGGTTTTGATTCTTCGCCCTTGTAAATAGGAACGATCACGACCTGAATAGGAGCAATTCTTGGTGGCAGTACAAGACCCTGATCATCGCTATGGGCCATGACAACTGCGCCGATCAATCTTGTACTCACGCCCCAGCTTGTAGCCCACACATATTCCTGCTGATTTTCTTTGTTCAAAAACTTTACATCAAATGCTTTTGCAAAATTCTGTCCAAGGAAATGGGATGTCCCTGATTGCAATGCTTTTCCATCCTGCATCAAAGCTTCGATACAGTACGTATCAATGGCTCCGGCAAACCTTTCGCTTACAGATTTTATACCTCTTATTACCGGGACGGCCATAAACTCCTCGGCAAATGTTGCATATACTTCAAGCATTCTTTTAGCTTCTTCAATGGCGTCTTCCGCTGTTGCGTGTGCAGTATGACCCTCTTGCCATAGAAACTCTGACGTTCGCAAAAACAATCTTGTTCTCATTTCCCAACGTACGACGTTAGCCCATTGATTGATCAGCAATGGAAGATCCCGGTAAGATTGTATCCAGTCTTTATAGGTATTCCAGATGATCGCTTCACTCGTCGGGCGGATGATCAGTTCCTCTTCTAATTTGGAATCCGGATCAACCATCAAGTGTCCTTTTTTATCAGGATCTGCTTTAAGGCGATAATGAGTAACCACAGCGCATTCTTTTGCAAAACCTTCAGCATGGCCCTCTTCTTTTTCTAAAAAACTTTTGGGAACGAATAATGGGAAGTACGCATTTTCATGACCAGTCTCTTTAAACATTCTATCCAGTGCCGCCTGCATGTTCTCCCATAGGGCAAACCCGTAAGGTTTTATCACCATACAACCACGCACCGCAGAGTAATCAGCTAATCCTCCTTTCAGCACAAGGTCATTATACCATTGGGAGTAATCTTCAGCCCTTGTTGTAATTCCTTTTGACATAAACTATTCCGCTCAGGCGGAGATTTTAAATTATTGAAATAGTTCAACCGGAGTTATTAAAGATGAATGGAGCGTCGCAACAAAAGTTCAATCGGGGACCCGAAGCTGACCCAATAAAATCTTTAACATCTTCTCAATAACGAAGGGTTGAATCTTACGTTTTAATTAACAACGGATTTCACAATTTTACAGTGAGCGGCAAAATATTTGATGCTCAAATATATGTGTCGGAAATCCGGCGCAAATGTAGTAACTTCAATTTTATAAACCACTTAAACTCCCTGCCATGAAACGTCAAATTTTACTTTTGGCAATTACCGCAGCAGCATTAAGCAGTTGTACTACCGCATATAAAACAGGACAAACACCCGATGATGTTTACTTTTCTCCTGCCCGTCCGCAGGATGAATATGTACGGGTAGAAGAAAAAGACGAGTATCGGTATGACGATGATTATTACGATGATCGTTACCTGCGAATGAAAGTTCATAACTATTCAAGATGGAATTATCTCGATGATTGGTATTCTTATGACCGTTACAGCTATCGCTACAATTCGTATTACGGCTCATATTACAACCCATATACTTCGTGGAATTATTATCACAATCCTTATTGCCGTAATAATAACGTTATTATTTATTATCCCAAGCAAACAAACACAGTTGCCAACGTTGCAAAGCCAAGGAATTTTAACCTGAGCAGCTACACAAATACAAATTATAACAATGCCAATAGCAATGTTAGAATGAATACCTATAAACCAGGAACAGTTAGCAAACCGGTATACAACAATACGAATTCAAATTCAGGCAGAGGATTTAGCAATACGGTAAAACAAATTTTCAGCGGCAACAATAATAACAGCAGGTACGACAACAATTCAAGTACTCCAACAAGGACATATTCACCTTCCAACAATTCCAGTTCATCTGGCAGCGGCAGTTCAGGATCTTCATCAGGCAGCAGTGGCAGCAGCGGAGCAAGTCGTCCAAGCAGGGGTAATTAAATCATAAAGATGGAGCAGGGCAATCAATCGAAGCATTATTTAGAATGTTTCCTGCTTCATATTATCTAAACTTTTATCCACTTAGATATGAAAGTAAAAATCTACACAGCCATTTTTCTTCTCTCCTCTTATTTATCCTTTTCTCAAACACCTGAAGATGCACTTCGTTTATCATGGTTTCAATTAAGAGGCACAGCAAGAAATCAGGCAATTGGCGGCGCAATGGCATCACTTGGTGGCGATGCCACCGCAAATCATATTAATCCCGCCGGTCTTGCATTTTTTAAAACATCGGATTTTATACTTACACCATCAGTACAATTTGGAAAAGGTAAAGGGACTTTTAGAGGAACGAGCAGTACTGCCAAAGGTCAGACTCAATTTGGCTTCGGCACATCAGGTTTTATATTTGGTGGATTTGGAAACAGGGCAAGAAATTCATTTGCAATAACCATTACCAGACAAGCGGACTTTAATTATACCAGTTATTATAAAGGAGTAAATGATTACAGCAGCTTTGCTGAGCCGTTGGCTGATGAATTTGCAAATTCTGGTCTTACCATTAAACAGGCACTGGAATATAGCTCAAGTATTTCGATACCTACCAGGATGGCATTATATACCTATCTTGTCGATACGGCAAGAGTGAATGGGAACCTGCAAGTGATAGCACGTTCAGAAAATCCATCTGCCCGTAACCAGGAAAACCTAGTGGAATCAAGTGGTGGTATCACAGAACTAAATCTTGGTTGGGGCGTAGAGGCAAGTAAAAAATTTATGGCGGGAATAAGTTTGGGCGTGAGTCTTATTAAACAGGAAAGAAGAACTCATTACACTGAGTCAGATGCCACCGGCAATACAAATAATGATTTTGATTACATGGCCTATGACGAAGAATTTATTGTTAAAGGTTATGGATTAAATATTCGTGGTGGATTAATTTACCGGCCACAAGAATATATACGCATAGGACTTGCCGTGCATTCTCCCACATGGATGCCCTTAAAAGAAACATTAAGCTCCGGATTTGCCGCAGATCTTGAGAATTTATTTGGCTCCGGTAATGGATATGACAGTGTTGGCATATCAACAATAACAGGCGGCTCCCAGCAAATAGAAAATAAATATTCATTGAACTCGCCCATGAAGTTCATGATCAGCGGATCGTATGTTTTCAGAGAAGTAGAAGACATAAGAAGACAAAAAGGATTTATTACTGCTGATATTGAGTATACTAATTACAAGTGGTTAAATTATGGCCCATATAATGGAGAAATGGATGGACTTTCAAAAGCCCCCTATGTTCCGTTTAACGAAGCTATTGACGCGACCTATAAAGGAACATTTAATTTCCGCATCGGCGGGGAATTGAAATTTAAAACAATCATGGGCCGCGCAGGTTTTGCATATTATATGAGTCCCTATAAAGACAAGGAATTAAAGGGAAGAAAAATGTTTGCCAGCGCCGGACTGGGTTATAGAAATAAAGGTGTGTTTATCGATCTTACTTATGTTCACCGTTTAAATAAAGATGTGAATTTTCCGTACCGGGTTAATTCACCAAGAGCCAATACATTTGCCGACCTGAAAGATAATGGGGGCAATGTATTACTTACAGTTGGCTTCAAGATCTAAGTCGCAATCCATACTAACTTGTTTATCTGAAGAGCTCTCCCCGAGCTCTTTTTTATTTTGATACCAGAAAGAAAAATTGTCATTCAGGGAATGACAAAAAACGTTTGGCACAAAATTCGTAAATCGAAAGACAATAAGAAATATTTAAAGCTATGAGACCTTTCGAAATCAAATTTGATTTCCCAGTGGCCTCTTCTGACTTGAAAATTTCTCTTAAGGCCACTGCGGAATTCCACCATTCAGAACCCTATTTTGCGGTTCATAATTTTTACCTGGCAGATAGTACAAAAAATAACGGCTATCCTTCCGTTCTGCCAGATCAGGAAATTAAACGTATAAGAAGGAATGACGGCTGGGTATGGGTACATAAAGATTCGGGAAAAGAATCTGAATTAAGCGTAGCCATTGGCAAAGGAATAGAAAGTATAGTGGCCCGTGATGAACTAGATACCCTATAAACTTATTTTAAATAAAAAAACGTCCCGCAACGCGGGACGCTTTTTATTAAGAGAGCGGTTGGTTTTAGTAGAATACTTTCATTTCCACCCGGCGGTTCTTAGAACGACCCGTGGCAGTTTTATTATCGGCAACAGGGGCTGTTTCACCAAAGCCTTCGCTTTCGAGACGGCTCTCATCGATACCTTTGCTTATCAAATATTTTCTGACTGAAGCAGCTCGGCCATCACTAAGCTTCTTATTAAAATCATCCTGACCTACATTATCAGTATGGCCATCTATTTTCAATTTCAGGTTTGCATTATCCTTTAATACTTTGACAAGGTCATTTAATGGTTTAAATGATTTGCCTAACAATTTTGTACTTCCAGTTGCGAAGTAAACATTCTGAGCGGCGTAGTTTACGGTCTTCGTTACTTCAGCGCTTATTTCAGGACAACCTTGCTGAGAAGCAACACCGGGTACGTCGGGACATTTGTCTTCCTCGTCATTGATACCATCCTTATCTGTATCGGGTACAGGACATCCACCATAACGGGCAACACCAGCCTGGTTAGGACATTTGTCTTCTTCATCGTTTATTCCATCTTTATCAGTGTCAGGAACTGGGCAACCTTCATATTTTGCCAAACCGGCAACTGTGGGACATTTATCGTTATCGTCATTGATGCCGTCTTTATCAGTATCAGGAACCGGACAGCCTTCATATTTTGCTACTCCAGGAGTAGTAGGGCATTTATCTTTATCGTCAGTAATGCCATCATTATCGCTGTCTTTTGGAGGCGGGGGTGGTGGTGGAGCAATTACCACGGGCTCTTTTTTCTTACCAACACGACCGGCAATGCCAAACGCATGCATAAAATGATAATTAGCAGAACTGGTAGTTATAGGAACCCTGTAAGTTGAATTAATAAATAATCTTCCTTCATCAAAGAAATTTACATTTAAACCAACACCTAGTGGCATATAAGCGCCCCAAAACACCTCATATTTTTGTCCACCAAAACCGGCGATCAGGAATGGCTGTAGCCAATATTTATCGGAAACCATTTTGAATTGTGCCGTGCCTTCTAACTGCAACAAAAGATGATCAACGCCAGATTCCGGCTTGTTGGGAAAGGGGTGACTTAAAAAAGTAGCATTGAGCGAAGCACCAAAATCGATATGTTTCTTTAATCCTTTAAGATAATGAACGCCAATACCCGGAGACATATTTTTTACTTTGGCAAATTGCTTATCCCTGATAGTTGCGCTTAAAGAAGTAGTACGAATCAATTGAGCCGTTTTATAATCGTAAAGGTTGAAGCTGACACCTATCTCAGTAGCTCTTATCTCATCTTCATTCTGCCCTTGAACTGCGGGTGCGATAATTATTACGGCAAGCAGTGAAACAAATAAATGCTTCATAAAGCGAAGTTTGGTTTTAACAAAAATAACGGCTCTGTAGTATATCCTGAAATAAAAGATTAGATTGATTTCCACCTATTCTTCAGGCTTTTTCTTACCAAGCACTTCAACCTTTACCCGTGTGAGGCCAGATTTGATGTAATTTAATTTTTCCGCAGCGCTTCTTGAAAGATCGACCACTCTTTTCATTCTTGCGTGAAGCCGGTCATTTATCTTGACCAAAACGCTACGACCATTGCGAAGGTTGGTTACTCTTATCCATGTGCCGAGAGGCAATACATTGCAGGCAGCTGTCATTTTTTTTTGTGAATAGACTTCCCCGTTTGCAGTTTTCTTTCCGTGAAAGCTGTTTGAATAAAAACTTGCTGTCCCGTATAAAACCTTGGGTTTTGATACTGTAGCCCTTGTAGTATCGGTGCCGGTCAAGGTTACCGAGATAAATAATAAGGTAATGGATAGGATGGATTTCATTCGCCATTCTTTTTGTTAGCAAAAAGCAGCTCACTCATTTTCTTATCCTCATCATAAATATCTTCAAAAAAACTGATTTGTCCATTAGTTGCTTCACACGTAAAATACCTGATAAAAATCGGCAGTTTTAAACGTATTGGTATGCTGTGTTTTTCTTTTACCTGCAACCAATGACTTAGTGAATCTACTGGTATCGGTTTCGGCTTGATGTTATTTCCGACAACACTGTTCTCATTATTCATTATAAAATATGCCATTTTTTCCCATTCCTGTACACGAACACAACCATGACTGAACGCTCTTGAATCAAATCCAAAAAAAGAACGCTGATTGGTGTCATGCAGGTATACTGAATATTTGTTATAAAAATTGAATTTTAAAACACCAAGCGCATTGTCATCACCGCTTCCCTGTATCACTTTATAAGGAATTGTTTTCTTATACTTCGTCCAATTGACTGAATCAGGGCTTACCTCTTCGTTGTTACTATTTAATAAACTATAGCCTTTCTTCCTCAGGTACCCTGTATCCTTTTTCATTCCGGGTAAAATCTCTTTTTCGATAATGCTCGCTGGGATCGTCCATTGCGGATAGGTGATCATTTCAGAAACAGCACTGGTGAGAACGGGAGTTCTTGTGATCGGTTTGCCGACTACTACTTTGCTGCTTAGCACAAGGGTGTCCTCATTCATCAATCGTAATGAATAAGAAGGAATATTCACCCAAATATATTTTTGCGGCATTGAATCCGGCAGCATTTTATAACGATCCATTGTGATGGCAATACGATGAAATTTCTCCTGGTCCGACAAGTTCAGCAGTCGTATTGTTTGGGCGCCGATCTTGCCATCAGCTGTCAGCCTTTTATCTTTTTGAAATTTCTTTAAAATGGCTGCAAGCTTCAGAGAATCAGCCGGTGCAGTTAACGAGTCAATGTAGCCGATCTCAAAAAGTCTTTTAGCAACTTCGTTTTTCAATTCTTCCCTGTTCTTATTAGGAAAAACAATTGGAGTGATCGCCATGAAACTTGCACCGTCAAGAAAATTTCTGACTGCTTCCTTTAATTGTCTGTACCCCGCATGTTTTGGCTCGAGAGTTGGAATTATTATATCAAGTGAAAGTCCTGAAGCCGCTGCATTAAATTTTGAAGAAACAAATTCTTCAGTCAGTACTGAATCTTTGCGTAATGTTATACTATCGTTTGGCAAACGGCCAAGTTTGATATCATGAAATAGATTGATCAACGCATCACTCAGCATCAGGTCGGCCCGCGCCCAGTTGGCAGCATCTTTTGTTTCTTTATCTTGAAACGTATCCTTGGCAAATGCATTCTTTATTTTCAGGAGTTGATGAGAATGATAATCCGTCGGGAACAGACCATACAATCTTGCATTTTGAATAAAAAGTGAAAGTGAATCACCTTGTGTTAACCATTTTTGAGAACTGCTCCACTGCGGTGAAAAAGATCGTTGCTTATATAAATTTACAAGGATAGGTAATTGATACAATATGGTTGAATCATCGAGTCTCCCATTTTTTGAAACAGAATAATCAAGGAAATTTTCTATAAGTCCCTTTACCTTATCATCCATTTTTTCGGGAACTTCTACAATTACTATTTGTTCGGGGGTCTTTTTTTCTTTGCAGGATAGAAAACAACTCCCGCAAAAAATCAATCCCGCGAAGATCATCCAATGAAAACTCCCTTGTATAAAAAAAACTCTTGTAAAGCGGTTCATAGATTTTTTTATCCTAATTTCCCGACACAGCAATGTGTGTATCACGACAAAGTAATGAATCGTTCTTATTA
>Ga0075429_100001434_pt1 | contig 19572 bp, 17 predicted proteins | sample RhiMetdeltSRZDD3_FD_75295 | JGI IMG/M metagenome (GOLD analysis project Ga0075429, IMG submission 75295) | Populus rhizosphere microbial communities from Tennessee, USA - Rhizosphere MetaG P. deltoides SRZDD3 | ecosystem: Host-associated > Plants > Roots > Rhizosphere > Soil | place: USA... | reverse complement strand
CGTGCCCGAGGAGAACCTGCTCGGCGAGGAGAACAAGGGCTTCTACCTGATCATGGCCAACTTCCAGTGGGAGCGGCTCGCGATGGCGCTGGGCGCCGTCGGGGGGATGCAGGCGACGTTCGAGCGCACCTTGGAGTACGCGCTGGAGCGCGAGGCGTTCGGCCGCTCGATCGGGCGCTTCCAGGCGATCCGCCACAAGCTCGCGGAGATGGCGGTCAAGATCCAGGTCTGCCGCGACCTCACCTACCAGGGCCTGCGGCTGTTCGTGTCAGGGCAGGACGCGCTGAAGGAGGTCTCGATGGCAAAGCTGCTGGCATGCCGCGCGGCCGTCGAGGTCGCCGACGACGCGGTGCAGATCCACGGCGGCTACGGGTACATGCGCGAGTACGACGTGGAGCGGGCATTGCGCGACGCGCGCCTCGGCCCGATCGGCGGCGGCACCGACGAGATCATGAAGGAGATCATCGGGAAGCAGCTGGGGCTGTAGGCCGATGTCCGGCGAGTCGGCGCTCCCGGCAGCCGCCCGCGCCGAGCTCTCGGCGCCGGTCCGCGAGCTGTGGCTGCAGCGGATCCACCAGCTTCTGTTCGACAGCTACCTGGGGGTGCCGCTGCACAAGCTCCCCGAGGACCTGCGGGTTTACGAGCACCTGCTCTGGGAGTCGGCCTGCGACACGGTGATCGAGCTGGGCACGAATCTGGGCGGCAGCGCGTTGTGGTTCCGCGACCGCCTCGCCACGTTCGCCGCGTATGGGCGGATTCGGCGCCCGCACGTGATCACGATCGACATCTCGGCGGAGCGGGCGCGCGAGAGCTTCGATGCCGTCGACCCGGACTGGCGAGACACGATCACGCTGGTCGAGGGGGACGTGGAGGACCCCGCCCTCGCCGAGGAGGTGCGCCGCGTCGTCGGGCCGGATGCACGCTGCCTCGTCAGCGAAGACACCGCGCACACGCACGAATCCACGCTGGCCGGGTTGCGCGGCTTCTCGCAGTTCGTCCCGCCGGGCGGGTTCTTCGTCGTCGAGGACGGCTTCGTCGACGTGGAGGAGATGCGCCCGGCATCTGACTGGCCCCGCGGCGTCCAGTCCGCGATCCGCGAGTGGCTCGCCGGCGAGGGCGCCGGTTTCCGGGTGCGCCGCGACCTGGCGCTGTACGGGATCACGTGCCACGTGGAGGGATATCTCCAGCGGGTGGCCGACTGACCCAGCAGGCGCGCTCGGCACTAGCCGCCGGCGAGCCACTCCTTCAGCGGCACGCGCACGTTGAGTGCCTCGAACGTCCCTTCGTCCCGGATCTGCTCCGCGGCCTTCGCGAACGCCGCGGTGGCCACCGTCGAAAGCTGGCTGCCCACGCTGATCCGCCTGCCGCCGGCCGCTGCGATCTCGCTCACCGTCATGCCGGGGACGGCGAGCACGTTGAGCGGCTTGGAGGTCGCGTCGCAGACGGCACGGATGTCCTCGGGCTTCACGACCAGCGGTGCATACAGGACGTCGGCCCCGGCGCGCTCGTAGGCCCGAAGCCGGGCAATCGTGTCGTCCAGGTCGGGGTTCTTGCGGATGTGGTTCTCAGCCCGCGCGGTGAGGGTGAACGGAAATCCGACGCGGGCCGCCGCCTCGGCGGCGGCAGCGATTCGCTCTGCCGCGTGCTCGATGCCATAGATGCCGCGCTCGGCGTCCCAGTCCTCGATCGAGCCGCCCACCGCGCCGGCCTCTGCAGCGCGCGTGACCGCCAGCGCCGCGTCTTCCGGCTCCGGCCCGTAACCGTTCTCCATGTCGACCGAGACAGGTAGCTCTGTCGCGGCTGCCAGCACAGCGACGTGCTCCATGACCTCGTCCAGGGTGACGTCGCCGTCGAGGCGCCCGAGCGTAAACGCGAACCCGGCGCTGGTTGTCGCCAGCGCCTTGAAGCCCAGCGCCGCCAGCGCTTTCGCCGTGCCGGCGTCCCAGGGGTTGGGAATCACGAACGTCTCCCCCTCGTGCAGTGCGCGGAACGTTTCGGCCTTGCTTTGCTGCGAAGGTTGCTCGGGCACTCTTCCTCCAGTCGTCGGGCAGGTCCGGATACTGCCCTAACGCGCTACCCGGCTGTTTCGTGAGCTGGTGGGCCGGAGGTCCGCGAGCGGTGACGTAAGAACCCGCGCGCCGCCGGCGCTAACCCCCTGGAGCACCAACACGAAACCAGGAGGCATCATGAGCACCATCGCAGCAACCCTTCGTCCGATTCCGCTTCCCACGGCGGAAAAGCTCCGGACCGATCCTGCGGCGCAGGCCTTTCTGATGCTGCGCGTCGTATTCACCGTGGCGCCGATCCTGTTCGGCCTGGACAAGTTCGCCGAGGTGCTGATCAGCGACTGGCCCAAGTACCTGGCGCCCGAGTTCAACAGCATCATCCCGGGCAGCGCGCAGGACGCGATGTACATCGTCGGCGGGATCGAGATCCTGGCGGGCCTGATCGTCGCGGTGATGCCGCGCTTCGGCGGCCTGCTCGTCGCCGGCTGGCTGGGCGGCATCATCGTGAGCCTGCTCCTCACCGGTGGCTACGCGGACATCGCGCTGCGCGACTTCGGCCTGCTGGTGGGCGCGCTGGCGCTGTTCCGGCTGGGCAGCGCCTACGCCGGAGACCCGGACGGGCCTCGCGCGTAGAGGCTGCGCCCCGGCGGCACTGCAACACGGCCCGGTCAGCGCACCGCGACCTCGCGGCCGAGGGTGAAGGGCGGCGTCAGCTCGATGCGGTCGCCGCTCCAGAACCTTCCCGGGTCGTACCAGCTGGCCGGGCGCTTCTGCGGCAGGAGGCCCATGTGCTGGTAGGTGGTCGCCACCAGCTCCGCGCAGTAGACGGTCTCCAGCGACGAGGAGCGCCGGACCCGGCCGCGCAGCCACCGGCGCGCGAGACCGAGGGAAGTGGGGAATGGGCGCCCGTCATAACGGTCGATGACCTCCATCAGGCGGTCCTCGTGGGCACGCTCGATCTCGCCGCCCTCGAGGTGGCGCACCCAGGCGCGCTGCTTGTAGCGCTCGTTCCAGGTGACGACGGCATCGCGGAGGAGGTGCAGCTGCACCCCACGCTGCCGCTCGCCCGTCCACACGTCGGGGAGGGAGCGGCCGAGCTCGGCGTGCCACAGCAGCGGCGGCAGGTCGTCCAGGGCGACCACCATGCCGACGTGGTTCACCGGGCTGTTCGTCACGGCCCGGATCGCGCGATCCGCGACCGAGCGGCCGCGAAACAGCCACACGTCGCCCGTCGCAGCGGTGGCGACGGCGTCGTCGAGCGCAATGGCGGCATCGTTCACGGCCCATAACCTAGATCGCGAGCCAGAAGGCGGGACAAGCCCCGGCGCTCCAACTAGGCTTGAAGCCGATGCATTACTTGGCTGTCTGCGCGATCTACCGCAACGAGGGGCCGTACCTGCGGGAGTGGATCGAGTTCCACCGTCTCGTCGGCGTGGAGAAGTTCTTCCTCTACGACAACCGCAGCACCGACGACCATCGCGACCAGCTGGCGCCGTACGTCGCCGACGGCACCGTCGAGGTGCTCCCCTGGCCCGACGAACCCGGGCAGATCACCGCCTACGCGCATTGCCTCGCGACCCACCGCGACGAGGCCCGCTGGATCGCGTTCATCGACCTCGACGAGTTCCTGTTCTCGCCCACCCTCGCCCCGTTGCCGGAGATACTGGCGGACTACGAGCAGCACCCGGCGGTGGTCGCCAACTGGGCCGTGTACGGGTCCTCCGGTCACCGGACGCCGCCCGCGGGGCTCGTGATCGAGAACTACCTGTGGCGCCTGCCCGACCACCGCAGGCGCAACCTGGTCCTGAAGTCCATCGTCGACCCGCGTCGCACGCTGCACTCCGCCGGCGTCAACCCGCACGCCTTCATCTACGAGGGGGGCTTCGCCGTCAACGAGCTGCACCACCCCGTGGACCGCAAGCCGCTCGGCGAGACGGACGAGGTCTCCTTCGCACGGCTGCGCATCAACCACTACTACATAAAGTCGCAGGAGCAGTGGGAGGCGAAGCGCGCCGCCGCGATGGCGAACAGCGGCCGGTCGCGACAGCAGCCGCCGGAGCAGGCCGAGCGCTACAGCGTCCGGGACGAGACGATCACCGCCTATGCGCCCGCCGTGAGGGATGCGCTGGCAGCAGTGCCTTCGTATTGAGCCCAGGCGCTGTGATTTGATCAGGCGAATGGATCCGCACGCCGCCCCGCAGGGGACCTGAGCCGACCGTGTGGGTCCTCGGGCTGAACGCCATCCCCATGGGGTGGCACGACTCCGCCGCCTGCCTCGTGAACGAGCACGGCGAGATCGCCGCATTCGTCGAGCAGGAGCGCATGACGCGCTCCAAGCACGCCATCCGCCAGCGGCCGGTCGAAGCGGCCCGCTTCTGCATCGATCAGGCGGGCATCGACCCGCGCGAGATCGACGTGGTCGCGGTCGGGTGGGACGTGCCGTTCGGAGCGCGCCGGTGGAGGAACATCAACTGGACGTTCGAGGGCATCCCGGACTGGCTCAACAACACGCTGGGTTGGAAGCGGACCTGGAAGGACCTGCCCGACTTTGCCTTCGTGCCCCACCATCTCGCGCATGCGATCGCAGGCTTCCATGCGTCCGGCTGGGACAGCGCCGCGATCCTCGTGGTGGACGGCAACGGCGAGGTGGAGGGCACGTCGATCTGGGCCGGCACGCAGGGCGCGCGGCCGGTGCGCAAGCGAGTCTGGCCCCGGTCGCACTCGCTCGGCTGGATGTACGACTCGGCGTCGCAGTTCGCGGGCTTCAGCTTCCTCGAAGCAGGCAAGACCATGGGGCTGGCGGCCTATGGCCGGGCCCGTGAGGTCGAGCCGTGGCCGCTGATGACGGAGGACGACGACGGCCTGCGGCCCCCGTTCGAGATTCCCGAGCGATACGACTATCCGCACATCATCGAGGCATGGACCAAGGTGTTCGAGGACCGCGCCGGCGGCGCACGCGTGACCGCAGGTGCGCGTGAGCTGGACGCCGACGAGACCGCCGTGCGCGCCGCGTGGAGCGCGCAAGTGGTCATCGAGACGCGCGTCCGTCACCTGGTCGACCTGGCGCGGCGGGAGACCGGTGAGCAGCGGGTCTGCCTGGCGGGCGGCGTGGCGCTCAACTGCGCAGCGAACGGGCTGCTCGACGAGCCCGTGTACGCGCCGCCGATCCCCCACGACGCGGGAGTCGCGCTGGGCGCCGCCTGGCACGTCGCTCCGCCGCGCAGCACCCGCCCGCTCGATCCCTATCTCGGCCCCGACGTCGCCATGGACATGCCGGATCAGTCCGAGCGGGAGGGCCTGCACGTCGAGCCGCTCGACCTCGACCGCGTGTGCGAGGCCATCGCCGCCGAGCGGATCGGCGCTGTCGCGGAGGGCCGCGCCGAGGTCGGCCCGCGTGCACTCTGCGCCCGGTCGATCATCGCCTCGCCCGCCGACCGCGCGATGAAGGACCGCGTCAACGCCGTCAAGGACCGCGAGCCCTGGCGGCCGTTCGGCCCGGTGGCGCTGCGCAGCCGCTCCGCCCACCTGTGGGGCGAGCGCGAGCACCTGACGCGCTACATGATCGGCGGGCTGGCCGTCACCGAGGAGGGCCGCCGCGCGATCCCGGCCGCCATCCACGTCGACGGCACCGCGCGCCCGCAGGTGATGGCGGACGACGCGCCCGGGACCGTGGCCGAGGTGCTCCGGCGCCGCGACGGCGACCCGCTGATCAACACCTCGTTCAACGTGCGCGGCCAGCCGATCGTGACCACCGGCCGCGACGCGCTCGCCGCCTTCCGGGCGATGGACCTCGACTTCCTCGTGCTCGACGGGGAGCTGTACGCGAAGCGGGCGGACTGGTGGCGCCCCGAGTGAGAAACCCATGCGCATCCCCTGGAAGCTGATCGGGCTGGCGGGGCTGGCGGGAGTGGCCGCCACGGGCGTGGTCGTCGCGCGCAAGCGCCGCGCGCATCGCGACTACGACCCGGACGAGCTGCGCGCCAGGCTGCATCGGCGGCTGGCAGAGGTCGACGGCGGCCGCGACGCGTCAACGACGCGCGGCGAGGACCGTCTCTAACGTGTCCGCCTCGGCCGCCGGCTTGTCCGGGCGATGCCGCAGCACGCGCGCGAAGCGCAGCGCCACCCCGCCCGGATAGCGCGAGCTCGTCTGGACGCCGTCGAACGCGATCTCGACGACCAGCTCGGGGCGCACGTGCACCGTGTACGCGTCGCGTGAGTCCTCCAGCTGGAGGAGCTTTTCCGTCTGCCAGGTGAGCATCTCGTCGGTGAGGCCCTTGAACGTCTTGCCGAGCATCACGAAGCCGTCGCCGGCGGGATCGCGCGCGCCGAGGTGCAGGTTGCTGAGCCAGCCCCGGCGGCGGCCGTGCCCCCACTCCGCCGCCAGCACGACGAGGTCGAGCGTGTGCACGGGCTTCACCTTCAGCCATCCCTTGCCACGGCTGCCCGCGGCGTAGGGCTGGTCGAGCGCCTTCAGCATCACGCCCTCGTGCCCTTGCGCGATCGCGTCTGCGAGAAACTCGCCCGCCGCCGGCGCGTCCGCCACCACGGCCCGCGGCGTGCGCTGCGCCGCCGGCACCAGCTCGTCCAGGAACGCCGCCCGCTCCGCGCCCGGCCGGTCCAGCAGGTCCTCACCATCGGCGTGCAGCGCGTCGAACGCGAACAGCGCCAGCGGCACGTCGCGCCTCTGCCGGCGCGCGAACCGTGACGCCGTGACCTGGAACGGCTCCGGGCGCCCGTCCGGGCGCAGGGCGATCGCCTCGCCGTCGAGCACCAGCGCACGGGCGGGCAGCGCCTGCGCCGCGGCCACGAGCTCGGGCACGCGGGCGGTGACGTCGTCGAGCGTGCGGGTGAACACGCGCACGTCCTCGCCGTCCCGGTGGATCTGCACGCGCGCGCCGTCGAGCTTCCATTCGATCGCTGCCTCGCCGAGCCGCTCCATCGCGTCACCCACGTCCTTCGCCGGGCGCGCCAGCATCGGCCGCACCGGCCGTCCGACCTCGAGCCGGAACCGCTCGAGCGCCGCCGGGCCGTCGCGCAGCACGGCCGCGGCGACGGCGGTTAGGTCGCCGCGCAGCATGAACGCCCGCTGCACTTCCGCGGGAGCCGCCTCGGCGGCGCGGGCCAGAGCCTGCACCATCACTCCCTCGAGCGCACCCTGCCGCAGCTCGCCGCCCAGCAACCGCATCAGGAACTGCGCCTCGGGCTCCGTCGCGCGTGCGAACAGGGCCGCCAGCGCCTCCCGGCGCGCCGCTTGCGAGCCCGGCCCGGCGATCTGCCCGATGCGCTCGAAGGCGTCGTCCACCTCGCCCACGCTCAAGCTCGGCTCCGGGGCCGGCGGGGGAAGGTCGCGCAGCGCGGCCCAGCCAACCCCGATCTGGCGCTGGGTCAGTTCGCCGGAGAGAAACGCGACGCCGGCCGTCACCTCCTGCGGCGCCAGCCGCCGCAAGACCTCCGCGATGCGCTCGACCTTCTCGAGTCGCGAGCGCGTCGCCCCGACCGCCGTAGAGGCCTCGACCAGATGCGCCAGCTCAGCCATCTTGCGGTTTACGAATTAGAGACATTGGGCACCTTGTGTTTCGTAGCGTTGGCGTCGGGCTTTCGGGGAGGAAGCATGTCAATCAGTCGTGGCCGGGTCCTCGTGACCGCCCTGATCGCGATCACGGGAGCCGCAATCGTGTTCGCGCTCCAGGCGGCCGGCGCGCAGGCGCAGACCGCGTGCAACGACTACTCGTGCGCGGACTACCTGCAGCACGACCTCGACAACTACACCCGCGCACGCGGGCGCCAGGTCAGCGAGTCGACCTCGCCCGAGTACCACAAGGACTTCGTCGGCGCCTGCGCCGACACGTCGGCAGACGCCATCGCCAAGCAGGTCAACGACCTCGACGAAGGCCGCTTCTACGCGGGGGTCGGCCAGGGCACCTGCTGGTGGAGCGTGGGCGACGCGCCCGCCTATCACGACGTGGCCCCGCGCCGCGTCTATTTCCTCTCGCGCACGGGCGCGAAGCTCCAGGGCCACATCTGGGGCACCGAGGCCCCCGGCCCGCGCCCCGGAGTCGTGATCACGACGGGGTCGATCCAGGCGTCCGACCAGATGTACTGGTGGGCGGCCCGCGCGCTGGCCGCGCGCGGCTACGTCGTGATGACGTTCGACGTCCAGGGCCAGGGCCAGTCGGAGACCTTCGGCCACGAGCCCGGCGACATCTTCCCCACAGCCGACGGCGTGCCCTCCCAGCAATCGCCGAACTTCTACGACGGCACGATCGACGCGTTGCGGTTCTTCCTCTCGACGCCCGACAAGCCTTACCGCCCCACCGGCTGGAGCGAGGCGGACGTCGGGGCCGCGGAGGCGGCCTCGGACGGGGAGCAGATCGACTGGGTCTCGCCCGGCTGGGGAACCCTCGACGCCAATCGCATCGGCATCGCGGGCCACTCGCTCGGCGCGAGCGCCGTCAGCGCGGTCCAGCAGTGCAGCGACGAGGGTGAGGTATGGAGAACGCTCGAGCTGTGCGGCGGGCGCTCGTTCCCGATCCGCGCGGTGGTGGCGTGGGACGCGCTCAGCGGCAGCGGCGTGACGCCGGTGGTGCCGGCGATGAGCCAGCAGGCCGACGGCTACTTCCTGTTCCCGACCACGAGTCCCACGGCGCCCGACGCGAACTCGTCGCTGGGCGGCTACAACCTGTGGAAGAGCGCCGGCCTCGACACGTTCATGTACGTCGTGCGCGGCGGCACCCACATCGAGTGGTCGCAGGTCCCGTACACGTCGGCGACCACCTACGGCGCGCCCATGAACGCGTACTACACGCTCGCTTGGATGGACCGCTGGGTCTCCGGCGACCCCAAGCGCCGCAAGGCGGGCTACCTGGGATTGGCGGACGGGCCCAAGGCACCGCGCGACCGGCCGTTCTCCGCAAACCACTTCTCCACACGCCGCTACTCGGCCGCCTCGCTGCGCTCGCCCGGCGGCGCTCTCACCGTACAGACCACCGACCTGCGCAAGTGGGCCGGCCGCAGCCAGGTCGGCGACTGGGCGGGCTCCAACGCCGACCGCCAAGGGAGGTTCCTGCCGTGAAGAGGATCATCGCAATGTGTGCAGCGCTCGCCCTGCTGACGACAGCCGGGGTCGCAAGCGCCTATGACGCCGCGACCGAGGCGGAGAACTTCTCCAAGACGCAGGAGCGCCAGACGATCTACAACACGGCGCAGTACCAGCTCCAGCTGCGCACGGTCGGCCAGCAGAACCAGCAGCGCGCGATCACGATCGCGGCGTCCGACCCGGAGCGCAACTTCCACGGCCAGCTGTGCGCGACCGGCGAGGACGGGTGCGCCGGCGACGTGCGCCTGTACGACTGGGAGGCGCACGGCCACGGCATCGTGGAACCGGTCCTGTTCACGGCGCGCAGCGGCGCGACGATCTCGGGCCACGTCTGGGCGACGCTCGACGGCCCGGCGAAGCGGCCCGGCATCGTGATCACCAACGGCTCGGTGCAGGCGCCCGAGCAGCTCTACTGGTTCGCTGCGCAGACGCTCGCCAAGGCCGGGTACGTGGTGCTGACGTCCGACCCGCAGGGTCAGGGCCAGTCGGACGGGCACGGCGAGGCGCCGGACGAGAACGAGGGGTTCCCGGCGCAGAGCGACGGCCGCCCGTTCTTCGACGGCACGCGCGACGCGCTCGACTTCTTCCTCTCCACGCCGAGCACCATCTACAAGCCGCGCCCCAGCTGCGAAACGGGCACCCGGCACGTGCCGAAGCAGAACCGCCGGGTCGCGGCCGGGCTGAACAACGCCTTCAACCCGTTCTGGTACCTGGTGAACCAGCAGAAGATCGGGCTCGCGGGCCACTCGTTCGGAGCGGCGGGCGTGTCATACATCGGCCAGAAGGACCCCCGCGTGGACGCGATCGTCGCGTGGGACAACCTGGGACTCCCGAGCACCACCGGAGGCCGTCTGCCGGTGAAGCCGTGCCCGGCCGATCCAGCCAGCCACGCGGACGCGGCGATCACGAAGCCGGCCCTCGGCATGTCGGCCGACTACGGCCTCACCCCCAGCGTCTACACCGCGGACCCGGACCCGCTCGAGAAGAGCCAGGCGTCGCTCGCGTACTCGGAGGCCGGCGTGGACACCGGTGAGCTGGTCATCCGCGGGGGCACGCACTACGAGTTCAGCTTCATCCCGAACCCCGCCTTCGGCGGCTCACTGCGCGGCATCGACCAGACCGCCTGGTACACGACGGCCTGGTTCGACAAGTACGTGAAGCGCGACCCGACCGCGGACCGCCGGCTGCTGACCACCCGCTGGCACCACGACGCAGCCGCGGCCGCGATCGACCCGAACCGCGACGGCAACATGTACTCCTTCTACTACCGCTCGCGGCTCGACATCGGGCTCGCGGCCGGCGGGCGGTTGGAGTGCGAGGACATCCGCGCGGGCTGCCCGGGGCTGTCGCCGGACGACGGCTGGAACGGCAGCTACTCGTACCTCGACGTCGCGAACTCACCGGACGGTTAGGCCGCGGCCGCCAGGTGGGCGGGAATCCGGGCGCATAGCGCTCGCTTTTCCGCCCACCCGGCCGCGGTGTGTATCCAGGGCCTCCCTCCTTTGATACATTCGCGCCTGTCTGTATCACTCTGTCGGAGGAGGAGAGATGCACTGGGAGAGCAGGGGTCGCCGCCGCGGCCTGATCGCGGTTCTGGCCGTCGCAACCACGCTGATCCTCGCCCCACCGGCGAGCGCGACGAGCCTCTCGTGGATCGACGGGTACGACGATCCCGCCACGCCGGCCGAGTTCGACAAGGTCGGCATTCTCAAAGCGGGCTCCCCGTGGGCGCGAAACGTCCTCGTGCTCGTGCCCGGCACGTCGGCAAGCGCTGCGTACTTCCAGCCGCTCGCCCAGCTGATCGCGAGCCGCACGCACGACTGGCAGGTCTGGTCCGTCGAGCGCCGCGAGAACCTCCTCGAGGACCACTCCAAGCTCGACGCCGTGAAGCGCGGCGACGCGACGCTGCAAGAGTTCTTCGACTACTACCTGGGCTGGCTCACCGATCCCAGCGTCCAGGATCACATCACCTTCATCCCCGACGCTGACGTCGGCTTCGCGCGCAATTGGGGAATGCGCGTAGCGGTCGAGGACCTGCGCCGCGTGATCGACCTGGCGGGCCGGCACGGGCGCCGGGTGGTCCTCGGCGGGCACTCCCTGGGCGGGTCGATCACGACCGCGTATGCGACGTGGGACTTCAACGGCCGCGCGGGCGCGAAGGATCTCTCCGGCCTCGTTTACGTGGACGGCGGCAGCGGGCCTGCGACCCTCACCGCAGAGGACGCGACGCAGCGGCTCCAGGACCTCAGCACCTCGTCCCCGTGGCTCACCTTCGGCGGCATCCCGAGCCCGTTCGCCGGCTTGTTCAACATCGTGGGCTCGACCTTCGCCCGCTCGGCGCCGAACGAGGTCGGGCCTCTGCACGACTGGCCCTTGCTCCCCGCGAACCTGCGCCCGCCGGTGACGGCGACGAACGAGGCGGGCTACGGATACGCGCTCGACACCGAGACGTCGCCGCCGAGCCTCGCGGCCGCACAGGTGCACGCGGGGCGCCTGGCCGCGGAGGGAGATCCGCGCCCATGGGAGCTCGCCGGTGAGCTCTCGCCGATTCAGCGCGTCGCCGACATGTTCCACGGGACCGCGCTGCCCGGCCTCGACGGCACGGCGTGGTACCACCCGCTGCGGCTGACGGTCGACTCGGGCGCGATCGGAGCGGGGATCGCCAACCCCGCGCAGGCGGTGCTCGACGTGCAGGCCACCCACGGCGATGACCTGCGGAAGATGCCGATCTATGCATTTGCCGCCGCGCTCGGGGGTCAGCGAGTGCTCGACGCAGCTCAGCTGCTCGCCACGCAGTCAGGCATCCCGCAGCACAAGCTGACGCTGATCGACGGGAGCGCGACGTACGCGCATGTCGACCCGATCTCGGCCTATCCGCAAAACGAGTTCCTGCAGCACCTCGTCCCGTTCCTGAAGACGACGAGCCACGGCGGGAGGCACCACGGCAAGAAGCACCACGGCCGCAAGCACCGCGGGCGCGGCCACCACGGCCGCAAGCATCACGGCGGGAAGCACGACCGCAAGCATCACGGCCGGGATCGCAAGCACGACGACGACTGAGCCGGCGGGTTGGCTAGCGGGAGGGCTTCACACCCAGCATCGCTGCTTCCACGTCCCGTAACCGATCGACGTCGCCGCGCATGCCCGCGGCGGCGTCGTTGAACAGGAACGCCTCGGCCAGGCGAACGATCGCGTAGGCGAGCGTGGCCGGCTCCACCGGCGGCTGGTACGCGCCGGCGCGCACCTCCTCCTCGATCATGGTCGTGATCCGGGCCACGTTGTGCGGCTGCACGATGCCGGCGCTCGACGTGATGATCCTCAATGCCGCGTCCCGCTCCTGCTCCACGAACTGGCGCAGGGCGGGAGCATCGGCGAGCGCGCGGTTGAAGCGATCGAAGGTCTCGAGGAGCATCGGCCCGCCGCGCCCGCGCGCCTTGGCGCGCGCGGCATCGAGCAGCGGATCGGCGGCGGCGTTCAGCACCTCCCCGATCAGGCCCTCCCGCGACCCGAACCAGCGGTAGACGGTCGCGCGCCCCACGCCGAGCTCGCTCGCGATCGCCTGCACATCGATCCGCTGACCGCGCAGATAGCGATGCAGCGCGGCGGCCAGCACGTCCTCCCGGCTTGCGGCCGCGGGGCGCCCGCGGCGTGACGAAGTGGTGGGCGGGCCGGTCATGGCCCGCCGAACGCTAGCGAGCAGCTACACCGGACAGCGCACGGGCCGCTCCCCGCCGGGCATCAGGCAGCGGTCGATGCGGCTGGGCGACCTGCCCCGGCGGATCCGCAGGCGCATGTACTTGCCGATCGCACCGGCCTTGGTGACCGAGATCTGCACCACGGCCCCCGGGCGCAGCAGCCGCCGAGCAAACCTGCGGATGCGCAGCGTGCGCGCGGCGCGGGCGTCCCGCCTTGCCGACGTGCGGGGGCAGCCGCCGCCGCGGCAGAAGACCTCGACCCGCGACCCCAGGGGCGCGGTCAGGCGTATCTCCCTGATCCTCGTGCCGTGCCTTCCCACCGCGCCGATCACGCGCACCACCGGGAAGGGCCGCATGAACTGCGCGACGGGAGCCTGCACGCTGATCGCGCGCTGCGCCAGCCCGGCCGCGCCGTCGCGGTCCGCAACGAGCAGCTTCACGAGGTACTCGCCGGGCGCGGCGAAGGAGACCGATGCCGACGGGCCCTGCCCGTCGTCGAAGCTGCCGTCGTTGTCGAGGTCCCACGCCTGGCTGACGAGCGGGCCGTCGGGATCGGCGGAGAACGAGGTCAGCACCACGCTTTCGCCCGGCAATGGTGCGTCCGGGGCATAGTTGAAGCCCGCAACGGGGCTGCGGTTTGCGACCGGGACCGGCTGCGTCTGGCTGCCGCTGCTGCCGGCGCCGTCCGCGACGCACAGCGTGACGGCGAAGGTCCCGGCTGCGGGGAACGAGTGCTGCACGGTCGCGCCGGATGCGTCGTCGCAGACGCGATCGTCGTCCTCGAAGTCCCATGCCTGAGTCGTCGTCCCGGTCGACGTCGAGGTGAACGTCACGAGCTCGCCGGTCAGGGGCGTCGCGGGCGCGAAGGTGAAGGATGCGACCGGCGCCCCGCGCGCGGCGCCGGGCGCGACGACGAGCATCGCCGTGACGGCGACCAGGCATCGCCACATGACAGCCGTTGCTCGCGTAGTTGCACGCATGGTAGCTCCGCTCCGAGGCTGCGCTGCGACCACTGGACGGACGTGGGAGGGGAATTTCTTCCCTCCCGCGCGTGTTACGCTGCGAACGTGCCTGGCGATCACTCCGTGACCGAACTGCACGGACTGAAGGTCGCCTGGCGACAGGAGCTGGAGGGCGGTGGGCGCGGGTTCGGCCAGGACTTCGTCCCGCTCGTCGAGCACACATTCGGTCACGTCGGCCGGGTGTTCGAGATGTGCGCCGGGCCCGGCTACGTGGGCCTCTCGCTGCTGGCCAACGGGCTCTGCGACCACCTCGTCTTCGGTGACATCAATCCGGCCGCGATCGAGGTGCTGCACGAAACCGTTCGGATGAACGGCCTCGAGGACCGCGTCACGATCTACGAGTCCGACGCGCTGGAGAGCATTCCCTCGCACGAGCGATGGGACCTCGTGGTGGTGAACCCGCCGCATTTCCCCGACCAGGTGGGGAAGAACTCGAGCCTCGTCCTCACAGATCCGGAATGGGACCTGCACCGGCGCTTCTTCCGGGACGTGGGGGCGTTCTTGAACCCCGGCGGGTCAGCCTTGCTGCTGGAGAGCACCGAGGGCAGCTCGCCGGACGACTTCCTGCCCATGATCGCGGAGGGCGGCCTGTCTCACGTGCGCACGATCTGGTACTCAGGCGGCCGCGCGCTGCCCATCTTCTATTTCCTCTGGGTCCACAAGGGGCTCCCGGGCGTGGTGTTCGAAGACAGCCCGGTTGTCGTGACAGTCGCGCTGCGCGAACCGCCCGCTGAGCCGCAGACCGCTGCGGCCGGCCGTCCGTGCGCGCTGCACGTCGTGAACGAAGCGGACCGTCCCGTGCGGCCGCAACTGCTGGACGCTTCCGGTGCTTCGCAGCTGTGGCGCCCCCTCGACCGGATCGAGCCGGGAGAGGACCTCCGGCTGCCGGTGGTGGCACTCAAGCCGGGCGAGTACGAACTGCACGACCGCGTCCAGGACGTCACCGTCGGCCGCGTGATCGCGCGCTGAGCACTCGTTCGAGTCAGCCGGCCACGTCGGCGAACACCTGGACGTAGTAGCGCCCGTAGTGGCCGTCGCCGGAGGCGTAGCCGGCGCCGATCCGGGTGAAGCTGCGCCGCAGGATGTTGGCCCGGTGGCTGCGGCTGCGCATCCAGCCGCGGCAGGTGGCGCTCGTCGAGTCGAACCCGGCCGCGATGTTCTCGCCCACGATCACGTACCGCCGCTTGGCGAAGCGCTTGACGCGATCGGCGGGTCCGTTGCCCGCCGGGTCCTCATGGTCGAAGAAGCCCTTTTCGAGCATGCGCCGCGCGTGCAGGCGAGCCGCAGCGTCGAGTGCCGAGTCGTGCTCGAGCGTGTGCAGCCCCCGCTCCCTGCGCTCCCGGTTGGCGCAGTCACGGATCGACTCGGCCACCGAGGCCGACTTCGTCACCTCGGCAGCGCCGGCCGCCCATGCAAGCGAGCCGAACGAGAGCAACAGCAACACCGTCCCGGCTGCGCGCCGTCCGCGCATTCCCATGTGGGAAGGGGTCGGAAGGCGCGGCTCACGGCCACAGCTCCGGCACGCCGTGCTGGACGATCGTCTGGCGATCGAACCCATTCCGACGTGCGACTTCGGCAAGAAAACGCCCGCTCCTGCGCACTTTTCTGGCCCGAGTGGCCAAATCCAGCTCGTACAGGCCGAATCGCAGGTCCCAGCCGGCGTCCCACTCGAAGTTGTCCACCAGGGTCCAGTGGTGGTAGCCCCGCACGTCGAGCCCGCGCCCGTGCAGGTCGTGCAGCGCGCGCAGTGCCTCGGCGATCACGGCGGGGCGCACGCGGTCGAGCGCGTCCGCGTAGCCGCTCTCGGTGATCACGAGCGGCTTGCCGAGCCGGGTGAGCCACTCGTCGAGCCGGCGGATCCCCTGGGGGAACGGCTCGCCGAACTTCTCCTCCGCCCCGGGGTCACCACGGGGAGCGTCCGGCGCGGGCGGCGCGAAGCGGTTGAAAGCCGCGCGCCAGTCCCTCGCAGAGAACCGCACGCGCCGCCGGCCGTAGATGTTGACGCCCAGGAAGTCGCAGGTCCCGCGCGCCTCCGGCACGTCGATGCGCAGGCCGGGCGGGCCTGAGCTGCGGCCGTCAGCGATCACCTCGAGGAACGGGCGGTTGAACATGCGGTCGCTGAGCGCGGCCGCCCACCGGTCCCCGCGGTGCCCGGGGCGGTCCGGCACGAAGGTAATCAGGTGGTGCGCCCAGGAGACGAACGCCCCGGGGACGAGGTCGTGGATCAGGGCGTACGCGCGTGCATGCGCGCGCGCCATGTTGCGCTGCACCCGCAACGCCGCCGGCGTGTCGCCGCGACGCCCGGGCGGGAAGTCGCCGGTCACGTAGCCGACGGTCGAGTACACGTTCGGCTCGTTGAAGGTCAGCCACTCGCGGCAGACATCGCCGAGCGCGTCCACCACGCGCCGCGCGAAGCGCACGAACAGCTCCACCGAGTCCGGATGCTCGAACCCGCCCATGTCCTCGAGCCACACAGGCTGGTCGAAGTGGTGCAGGCAGGCCATCGGCTCGAGGCCGCGCTCGCGCAGCCCGCTCAGCATCTCGCGGTAACGCGCGAGCGCGGAGTCGTCGAAGCGGCCGATGACCGGCTCGACGCGGGCCCAGTCGACCGACAGGCGCAGCGCATTGAGGTTGAGCTCGCGGGCCAGGTCGAAGTCACGTTCCGCGTGCTCCCACCAGTCACACGCTACGCCGCTGCGGTTGCCGGCCCGCACGTGGCCGAGCGCTTCCCATCGCGCCCAGGTGCTGGAGGGGTTCGCGACCGCGCCCTCGTTCTGGAACGCCGAGGTCGCGACTCCCCAGCGGAAGCCGTCGGGAAACCGGAGGTCGTCGACGCCCATGCTCACGGGCGCGGAACGCTAGCCCGTTACTTCGTGACGCGAAGCGCGCTCTTGCCGGAGGCGAGCTTCGCCGAGACGTTGCCGGCCGTGTCGACCGCCCGGACGACCAGCTTGTACCGGCCTGCGGGCAGCCGCCTGGCGAGGGGGACCTGCCAAGTCCAGGCGCCGGCGGCGACCTGCTTCAGCACGGCCTTCATCCAGCGCGGCCTGGCGCACTTGGCGGGCCTGCGCGCGAGGCGCCCGGCCTTGGCGTTCCACCAGCGGCAGCCGCTCCGCGTCTTGGAGCGAATCGCAATCTTCAGCGAAGCGATGGCGCCCGCATCGGTGACCGTGCCGGTCAGCCGGCGGCCCTTCGCTCCGCCGAACAGGACCCGGGGCGCGAGCCGGTCCGAGCCCGGGCCAAACCCACCGGAGCCCGTCAGGGCGGGGCCGACGTCGCGGTACCGCGCGACGAGGTTCAGATCGGTCGCCGGGATCACGACGTCGTGCGCGACCGCACCGCCGTCCGACCAGCCCGCGAACTCGTACGCGCGCCCGCCCGCGGCGAACCGCTGCGCGGCCGCGACCGATGTGTGGAAGCCGATCGCAGCCTGCGCCTTGTGCGGCGCGGCGACGAGCGAATAGCCCGCGTAGGTGATCGGCGCACCGGCGGCCGGCGTGCTGGCGATGGAGAGGTTGACCGCCTCCGGCCGCAGCACGATCGTCTTCGAGGCGGTCGCGCCGTCGGAGTCCGTGGCCGTGAGCGTGACGCGGTAGAAGGAGTCCGCGTCGTGGTCCGTGGTCGGTGTGAAGGTTGCCTTCTTCCCCGTCAGCGTCGAGAAGGGATGCAGGTGCGTGCCGTGCACGAGCGCCACGTTCCACGACAGCTTGGCGTCGGCGAGCGCGCCGTCGTCGGGGTCCGTCGCCGACCCGGAGAGCTGGACGGGCACGCCGTCCCGGTACTTCGAGCCGTCGAGCGGCGCAGCCAGGGTGACCACGGGCGGAGCATTGTTGACAGAGATCCGCACGGTCGCGGTGGAGCTTGCGTTCTTCGTGTCGGTCACCTTCAGCCGCGCGTCGAAGTTCCCGCCCTTCATGTATATGTGGGAGGGGTCCCGTGTCGCGCTCTTCGGGGTTCCGTCGCCGAAGTCCCACTCGTACTTGAGCGTGTCGCCATCCGGATCGGTGGAGCCACTGCCCTTGAAGGCGACCTTCAGCGGCGACGCGCCGAACATCGGCGTCGCGCTCGCGACGGCGATCGGGGTGGCGTTGTTCGGCGAATACGCGACGTGCACGACCGACCCCGTGCCGCTGCCTTGGCCGAAGTTGACGTAGTACAGCTCCCCGTTCCGCTGCTCGATGTCCACTCCGAACCAATCCGTGGCGAAGTCCTTCGTACCGGTCGGCTTGCCGGACCCATCCAGCTCGAGGCGCTTGATGAACCCCTGCACGTAGTCACCGAAGAAGATGTCACCGTCGAACTCGTCCGGGTACGGGCCGCCGACGGGGTAGGTCGGACCGCCGATGATGGACGAGCCGGAGCCGTGCGCATAGAAGTGATCGGGCATCGTGACCGCGGACGATGAAAGGGCCTTGCAGGTGGGCTCGTTCGAATAGCCGCCGACCGGCTTAGTTCCCTCGTAGCAGGGCCAGCCGTAGTTGCGGCCCGGCTGCGCGAGGTTCAGCTCCTCCCACGACCCCCAGCCCACGTCACCGACGGCAGGCCGGCCGTTCGGTCGGATGGTGAACCGGAACGGGTTGCGGAAGCCCTTTGCCCACACCTTGGTGCAGACCTGGGTGAGGTTGTCGACCTCCGGGCAGAACGGATGACCGGGCAGTCCGAGCCCGTTGCGATCGATGTGGGTCAGCTTGCCGCTGAAGCTCTGCTCGTCGTGCGTCCGCACCGCCCGCGGATCGACGCCGCCGTAGTTGGCCCCGTCACCCGACCCGATCCACAGGGTTCCGTCGGGAGCCGACCGCACGGTGCCGATGGAATGGGACCCGCCGTCGGATGGGATGCAGTCCACGTTGTTCGCCGGCAGCGGGCACGGCTGCGTGGGATGGCTCCCCAGCAGCACGGTCTCCCCGGACGCGGTGGTGTTGTCCGGGTTCACGGTGACGCGGGTGAGCCGGGACGACTTCGGCTGGTCCGAGGCGGAAGTCTTCGCGTCGTACGTGTAGAGCAGGTAGAGAAACCGGTTCGACGCGAAGCTGGAGTCGACGGCGATGCCGAGCAGACCGCGGTCCCCGGCTGTGTTCACGTGGCCGGAGATGTCGACCAGCGGCTTCGAGGCCAGTGTTCCGGCGGCCGTCACGACGCGCACGCGGCCACGCTTCTCGGCCACGAGCATGCCCACGCCCGGCGCCCAGTCGACAGCCGTCGGCTCGGTCAGCCCGGAGACGACCGTGCGCTCCTCGAAACCCGTCGGCAGCGTCGCAGCCGTGGCCGAGGAAATGCCGGCAAGAAGGGCAGTACCTGCGATTGCCAAGACTGCGGCGGCCCTCCCTGGCCAATACCGCATCGCCCTTCCAGGCTAGACGGGCATTGGCCCGCCTGCCAGCGAAATTAGGTCTTACCGCTTGCGCTTGGGACGGCGGCCGTACATGAGAACGAGCAGCCGCTCGAACAGCTTGGCCGTGCCGGCCTTGTTCGGGAACATCGTGGGCTCGCGCTTCGTCCCGAACCGCGTGATCAGCAAGGTCTGCGTGGCGCAGTACTTGCGGATTCCAGGCGCGCCGTGGCGCGCACCGAGGCCCGACTCGTTCGCGCCGCCGAACGGCGCCTCGATCGCCAGGTAGTTCATGAGCGCGTCGTTCACGCACGCGTTGCCCGCCTCGAGCCGGCGTGCGACCGCCTCGCCCTTGGCCACGTCCTTCGAGAAGACGCTGGAGTTCAGCCCGTAGCGGCTGTCGTTTGCGAGTTGCACCGCCTCG
>Ga0075429_100001433_pt1 | contig 19579 bp, 18 predicted proteins | sample RhiMetdeltSRZDD3_FD_75295 | JGI IMG/M metagenome (GOLD analysis project Ga0075429, IMG submission 75295) | Populus rhizosphere microbial communities from Tennessee, USA - Rhizosphere MetaG P. deltoides SRZDD3 | ecosystem: Host-associated > Plants > Roots > Rhizosphere > Soil | place: USA... | reverse complement strand
GCCGCGGTCGCGACCCGTCGCGGCCGCGCCTCGGCGGCGGCCAGCGCCGCCAGCAGCGCGTTCATGCTCGGCCACCGCCGCGCCGGATCCACCGCGAGCCCGCGCGCGAGCACGGCGCGGATCGCGCGCGGCAGCCCGCCGCCGGTGCCCGCGGGCAGGCCGGCGCCGACCGCCGCGCGCAGCTCGTCGAGGCTGCCGCCGCGGAACGGGCGCTCGCCGGCCAGCGCCTCCCACAGCGCGACGCAGAACGAGAACTGATCGCCGCGCGGATCCGGCGCCGCGCCCGCGTGCTGCTCCGGCGGCATGTACGCCGGCGTGCCGACGACCGCGCCGGTGCGGGTCAGGGCGCCGAACGCGGCCGCCGCCGGCGTGGCGCCGGAGTCGTCGGGGGCGAGGGTCTCCTCGAGGCCGGTCGCGCTCGTCGCCGCGGCGTGCGGCCCGCCGCGATCCCCCCGCGCCTCGGCGGCGCGGGCCAGGCCGAAATCGGTCACGACGACCCGGCCGCCGCCGCCGAGGAGGACGTTGTGCGGCTTGAAGTCGCGGTGGACCAGGCCGCCCGCGTGGGCGGCGGCGAGGCCTTCGCCGGCGGCGCGGAAGACGCGCAGCACCTCGGCCGGCGGCCGGCGGCGCGCGGCCAGCCACTCGGCGGCGCTCGCGCCGTCGATCAGCTCCATCGCCACGAAGTCGACCCCGGCGTCGGTCCCGACCTCGTGAACCACGATCACATTCGGGTGCGCCAGCTTCGCCATCGCCCGCGCCTCGCGCAGGAGGCGGGCGCGCCCCTCGCTGCCGACGCGGGCGCCGCCGCGCAGTACCTTGATGGCGACCCGCCGCTCGAGGTCCGGGTCGCGGGCGGCGTAGACGACGCCCATGCCGCCGGCGCCGAGGACGCGCTCGATCGCGTACCGCCCGATCCGCTGCGGCCCGGTCGGCCGCGCGCGGGCGGCGCCGTCGTCGGCGGTCTGGGTCGCGTCGGAGGCCTCCATCGAAGGGCGCAATGTAGCCTTCGGGGTCGGACGCGCACCCTGGGCGCTCTGGCAATCTCGTCTCGCCCACCGGTGCCGCCCGGCGGTCCGGTCCCGCCGCTCCCGGGCCCGCGGCCGGCCGGTGATCGGCGCCGAACGCCAGTCGTACGGGACGTGTCGGCGTCTTGCACTATGATCGCGCCGTGGGCGACACCCTCGGCGTCACCTTGAGCTATGACGACGGGTCGCGGCGTCGTACTGACCGCCCGGTCGTCGAGCCGGTGCTCATCCTGGCGCTCGAGTGCAGCCGGCCGGGGGCGCTGTCGGCGCGCTACCGGCTCGGCGGCATCACCGCCGTCAACCTCGGCCGCGGCTCCGACCGGCGGGCGGAGCGCGGCAGCAACGAGCTGACCGTGCGCGTCCCCGATCGCTGGATGTCGTCGCGCCACGCCCGCATCGAGCACAGCTTCGGCCGCTGGGTGCTGGTCGACACCGAGTCGAAGAACGGCTCGATGGTCGACGGCCACGCCACCCGCCGCGCCGTGCTCGGCGACGGCTCGCTGATCGAGCTCGGCCACACGCTGTTCGTCTTCCACGAGCGGATGCCGGTCGCCGACGACGAGCCGCTCGACGTCGACCTCGAGCGCACGCCGCCGGTGCTGCCCGGCATGATCACCCTGGTGCCGGAGCTCGCCCACGAGCTGTCGCGCCTGCGCCAGGTCGCCGCCTCCGAGATCCCGGTCCTGCTCGAGGGCGAGACCGGCACCGGCAAGGAGGTCCTCGCCCGCGCCGTCCACCTGCTCTCGGAGCGCCGCGGCGCCTTCGTCGCCGTCAACTGCGGCGCCCTGCCCGCCAACCTGGTCGAGAGCGAGCTGTTCGGCTACCGCAAGGGCGCCTTCTCCGGCGCCGGCACCGACCATCCCGGCCTGGTCCGCGCCGCCGACGGCGGCACCCTGTTCCTCGACGAGATCGGCGACCTGCCGCCGAGCTCGCAGGCCGCCCTGCTGCGCGTCCTCCAGGAGCGCGAGGTGATGCCGGTGGGCGGCACCAAGCCGGTGCCGATCGACCTCCGGGTCATCGCCGCCACCCACCGCGACCTCGACGAGATGGTCGGCGCCGGCAGCTTTCGCCACGACCTGTTCGCCCGCCTCGCCGGCTTCCGCATGGAGGTGCCGGCGCTCGCCGAGCGCCGCGCCGACCTCGGCCTCCTCGTCGGCACCCTGCACGGCCGGGTCTTCACCCAGCCGCACCCGGGCTTCGACGTCGAGGCGGCGCGCCTGCTCTTCCGCTACGGCTGGCCGCTCAACATCCGCGAGCTCGAGCAGGCGCTGGCGACCGCCGCCGTCCTCGCCGGCACCGGCCCGGTCCTGCCCGAGCACCTCCCCGAGACCGTGCGCACCGGCCGCGTCCCGGGCGCGCCCAAGCCGGTGATCCTGTCCGAGGCCGACCAGAAGCAGCGCGACGAGCTGGTTGACCAGATGCGCGAGCACAAGGGCAACATCTCGGCGGTGGCGCGGGCGATGAACAAGGACCGCAAGCAGATCCAGCGCTGGATCAAGCGCTTCGGGCTCGACGCCACCGACTACCGCTAGACGCGACGGTCAGAAGTGGATCGTGCTGTCGAAATGCACGATCCGGACGTCGGGCGGGTGGTCGACCGGCCCCTCGAGGGTCTGGCCGTCGTAGACGCGGCCGTTCAGCGTGGTGCCGCGGGCGTGCGCGCTCGCCAAACCGGCGTCCTCGCGTTCGTCGAACAGGGCGTAGCCGCCGCCGCCGCTCTCGAGCTGGTTGTCGCCGGGCTCGCCGTCGGTGCCGAGGTCGTACCCGGCGTCACCCGCGATGTGCACGGCGTCGCCCGCGGCGGCGCGGACGCGGCTGTGCCGCATCCTCAGCCCGCCGGCGTCGAAGCCGCTGAGCGAGATCGCGGTGCCGGCGGCGTCGATCTGGACGTCGTCGAGGCGGACGCTCGCCCACTGATCGCCCTCCGAGTGTCTCCGGATCGCCGACTGGTACCCGACGATCTCGCCGTGCTCCATCCAGAAGCCACCATCCTCGAGATCGACCGCGAGCTCGGCGGGGGCGCTCGCGTCGTGGCGGATGACCGTGTTGCGCATGGAGACATGCGCGTCGACGAGGAGGAGCCCGTCGCTGTCGAGGAACTCGCTGTCCTCGATGGCGACCGTCGCGCCGTCGTCCCAGTCGCCCAGGTAGTCCCGGTCGCCGGCCGAGAGCCCACTGTTCGCGAACGTGGTCCGGCTGATGTCGATCTCGACGCGGTCGGTGACGCTGATGCCGCCGCGGACGAGCTCGACGTCGCTCACGCTGATCGTCGTGTCGCCCTGGCCCACGAGCCCCGAACCGACGACGTCGCGCACCGTCGCGGTCGCGAAGGCGAAGGGATTCAGGTCTCCCAGCCAGATCCAGCCGCCATCCATCGTGACGCGCTCGATCAGCGTGTGGCCGTACGCCTCGATGTCGCCGCGGAGCCAGTCCGTGTCCGGCCGCCGGACGAGCGTCACGTCGGCGACGTGGACCGGCGCACCGACCTGCCCGCCGCCGAGCTGGAGGCTCGGCCGGACGAACGTGCGATCCTGCCCGGCGCCCTGGACGTGGGCGTCGTAGAGGAGGACGCCGATGATGCGGTCGTCGCCGTCCTGCGGGCAGATGTGCTCGCCGGCGAGGAGCTCGACGGTGTCGCCGCCTCCCGCGGTCTCGACCGCCCGGTCGCAGAGCACGAAGGGCGACTGGTACGTGCCGTGGCCGCCGAGGGCCGCGTCGGCGGCGACCACGACCCAGGTGATCCGGATCGCGTCGGCGGCGGTCGCGGTGCCGGCGGCGGTGGTCACGGCGAGCGGTAGCGGCCCGGGTGGGTGCCCGTGCGGGATCGCGACGTCGGCGCGGATCTCGGTGGCCGTCGACGTCTGGATGGTGGCGGTGATCGACCCGAGCGTCACAGCGGTGGCCCCGGCGAGATCGCGGCCGCGGATCACGAGGGTCTCGCCGCCGCCCTGGCGGATCTCGGTGAAGCCGGCGGCGGTCGCGACGGATTCGATCACCGGCGGTCCGGCCGGGGGCGCGTCCGGGGGCGCGTCGGGCGGCGGGCGGGCGTCAGCGACGGCGTCGACCGGGGCATCGATCGGGGCCCGAGCGTCGGGTGCCGCGTCGAGCTCGGCGTCGATCGGGACGCCGACCTCCGCGTCGGCAGCTGCTTCGACAGCCGCGTCTGCGGCCGCATCGATCGCGGCGTCCGGCCTGCTCGCATCCGGATCGACGCCCGGCGGCGTCGGATCGCACCCGATCGCCATCACCGTGATCGCCACCACGCGCGCCACCCGGGCGATTCGCATGACCGCCTCATGGCCGCACGCCGGCCGGCTGATCAGGCCGCGGCGGGATCGTCGAGCAGCGACGGCGCCGGCGCGGCGTCCTCGCGCGCGCCCGGCGGCATCGAGAAGGCGATGTCGCCGAGGAGGCGGGCCACCGTCGCCGCGCTCGGGCGGCGCTGCGGCTGCTTGGCGAGCATCGACAGGACGAGGCGCTCGAGGGCGAGCGGGATGCTCGGGCGCTGGAACGACAGCGAATCCGGGCGGTGCTCGAGGTGCGCCTTCGACAGCTCCTGCGCGGTCGAGCCGTCGAACGGCGGCTCGCCGGTGAGCAGCTCGTAGAGCAGGCAGCCGAGGCCGTAGATGTCGCTGCCGGGGCTGACGGTGCCGGTGGACAGCCACTGCTCGGGCGCCATGTACGGCGGCGTGCCGGCGATCTCGCCGCCCTCGGCGGCGGCGGCGGCGGACGCGCGCGCGATGCCGAAGTCGAACAGCTTCACCGCCGGCCAGCCGGCGGGGCCGATCCGGCCCAGGACGAAGACGTTGTGGGGCTTGACGTCGCAGTGGACGAAGCCGGCGCGGTGGACCGCCGACAGCGCGTCGGCGAGCTGGGCGCCGATGGCGGCGACCGCGCCGATCGGCAGCGGCTCGTGCTCGATCAGGTCGGCGAGGCTGTCGCCGTCGAGGAGCTCCATGGCGAGGAACGGCGCCCCCTCGGCGCTGGTCCCCTCGTCGAGGATCGACACCACGCCGCGGTGGTGGGCGCGGCGGGTGATCTCGATCTCGGTGCGGAAGCGCTCGACCAGCTCGGCGCGGTCGACGAGGTCGGCGTTCATCAGCTTGACGGCGACGCGGGTGCCGTCGGCGGTCCGCTCGGCGAGGTAGACCGACGACATGCCGCCGCGGGCGAGCCGGGCGAGGATCCGATATCCGCCGAGCAGCTTCGGCGCGGTGTGGGTGCGGGTCGGCGCCCGCCGCGGCGGCGACAGCAGGGCCGCCGCACTCGAGCCGCCGTCGCGCCGCGGCTCGTAGCCGACCTGCGCGAAGCACCGGCGCACCATCGCGCCGAGCGCCGACGACATCCGGCTGCGCCGGGCCCGTGGCGGATGCATTCCCACGGTCAGTGAGTGGGCGCGGCGGCGGCCGAGGTCGCAGCCCGAGGGGTACGCCCCGGGTACGATCCTTGTGCCGTCACCGTCACCCGTGGCGCACACCGGCCGACCGCGCGCCGCGCCGCCTACATCGCCACCTCGCGACCGTTGCGCCGCCGCGCTACCTTGCCCCCTACGCGTTCGCCGAAAGCGGCCGTACCTCCCGGGGGAATCATGCGGAAGTTCGAGGCCGCGGTGCATCGCCGCGGCGAGATCACCTACGTCAAGCTGTCCGGGACCGTCGACGAGGACAGCGACCTCGACGCCCTCGTCGACGAGATCCAGCCGGGAGTCGCGATCATCGACGCCGGCGGCATCCGCCGCATCAACTCCCGCGGCGTGCGCGACTGGGTGTCGTGGCTCGGCAAGCTGCGCGCTCGCCGCACCGATGTCGTCCTCGTCGAGTGCTCGCCGCCGATCGTCATCCAGATGACGATGGTGTCGACCTTCCTCGGCCACGGCGTGGTCGAGAGCATCTACCTGCCCTACCTGTGCCCGAAGTGCGGCGCCGACAAGCTGCTCCTGGTCGAGACCGCCGCCATGGTCCACCCACAGCCGCCGCCGTGCCGGTGCGACGCCTGCGGCACCGCGATGGAGTTCGACGATCTGCCGGAGGCGTACTTCGCCTTCCTGAGCCACCGGCGCGATGCCGGCGCCGTCGCCGGCCGCGCCGGCGTGGTGCAGGTCATCCGGGAGTTCGGTCGGGCGCGGGCGTCGTAGGCTCCGGCGGCGCGATCAGGCCCGGCGGCCAGCCGCGGTTCGGCGCCTCGGGCACGACCAGCTCGGCGTCGCGCGGCGCGCCGACCCGGCGCAGCAGCGCGGCGATCCGGCTGCGGTGGCGGCCGAGCACGGCGCCGACCCGGTCGAGGGTCCAGCCGAGCGCCCACAGATCGAGGGCCGCCTCGGCGCGGGCGGCGATCACGCGCGGCCGCCGCGACGCGCCGACGATCTCGGCCGCGGCGACGCCGTGGGTGGCCGCGATCCGGCGCAGGACGCCGGCCGCGTACGGCGCGTCGGTGCGCGGATCGTCGACGACGAACGACGACCCGCAGTAGCACTCGCCGATCCAGCCACGCCCGGGGAACGGGCGCTTCGAGCGCAGCCACGCCCGCGACCGCGGGTCGCGGGGCGCGGCCGCATGCAGGACCGCACGGCGAACCTTGCCCCGCATCGCGCGGTGGACCTGCGCCGTGCACGGCGGCTGGCCTTGGCTCGGGGCGGTCCAGCGCTGGGCCGCGGCGACGGCCGCGGCCCACGAGGCGCCGCGGCCGCGGACGCGGAAGCCGCGGCCCGCCTGCAGGACGCCGACGCGGTACTCGCGATGCCCGTGCCGGTCCTCGACCACCTCGGCCCAGACGACCCCGGTCCATCGCGAGCGAGCCCAGGCGATCACCTCTCCGCGTGTCATCGCTCCGTGGGTCGACCGGCGGCCGCGACCGTAGAGCGCGCTCGCGGGTGACTGCGACACCTGCGACGGTCGCAGGGACAGCCCTGCGACCGTCCATGTCGCATAACCTTGGATGTGATTCCGCGTAGTTGCGTTAGGCATTATATGGCATGCCGCGTGCTGAAGCGTGAGTCGCGATGCGGAGGGCACTGACGCGTCGGCTCGTCCACGTCGTCGCCGGCTCGGCGATCGCCGTCGCCGGACTCGCTGCGATCTGGTCGCCGCGGGGGGAGACCTGCGAGCGCGACCACGATCGAGAGCGAGAAGTGCGCATCACGCCCATCCGCCTGCCGACCGAACCGGGGACCCCGACCCGAGTGCCGACCCGAGACACCGACGTGTTCGGGCGGGTCGTCGACGCGCAAGGCCACGCCGTGGCGGGGGTCCTCGTCGTGGCTCGACCGGTCCGGGGCGCGGCCGGTGATCCGCTCGGAGGGGGCGTGCTCACCGACCGCCAGGGGCGGTTCCGCATCGTCGGCCTGCCGCCGGGCAAGTACTGGTTCGTCGCCATCCACGGCGGCTATCCGTTCGGGTTCACGCCGGCCATGCCGGTCGAGGACCACCTCGAGGTCGCGATCACCCTCGACGACGCGACCTTGCAGACCTAGTTCCACTGGCGCGGCCGGCGCAGGTTTCTCCCGTACTCGATCCCCCTGCGTCGGCCGCGCGCCGCACTACGGCGGCATCCACTTGTCTAGCGCCTGAACCGGCGCCGGGCCGCCGCTGCGCGGCGGCCTCACGTGCCGTAGACGAGCCCGGGTGAGATGCCGCCTCCGTGTCGTCCGGAGCGCTTCGCGCTCCTCCGACGAGGGGAACCTCGTGTTCCCCTCGTGCTCCCCACCAACCTGCCCCACCCCCCCAGAGGGTCTCTACCGATGCGCGGGGCCGGTGATGGCACCGGCGACGCCGAACATTCGCTGCTCCAGCCAGGCGGCCAGCTCGCTCGGCGGCTGGCCGCGGATCCGGCGCGCCGCCGCGACGTAGGCCGGCAGGTAGCGCAGCCGCCTCGGCACGGCCCGACCGACGGGACGCAGCGAGGCCAGGGCGACCGCCGCGAACGCGCGGTCGGCGCCGCGGTAGCGCAACCCGAACTCGTCGCGCAGGCGCGCCGGCAGGAGCGCGGCGGTGATCGCCTCGACGGCGGCGCCGACGCGGTTCTGGCGCTGGCCGGGGCCGCGCCCGAACAGGAAGGCGGCCATGTCGCGCGCCGGCGGCGCGACGGTCAGGATCGGCGACGCCAGCATGTCGTCGACGTAGCGCCGGAACGACGGCCAGTCGGGCGGGCGCAGCGCGTCCGGGATGCCGAACAGGCGCGCGAACTGGCCGCTGGCCCGGTAGTAGGCCTCCTTGTCGACGTCGGCGAGCGGGCCGCGCACCCGCTCGCTGATCGCGACCACGGTGTCGACCAGGGTCGCGTACACCCAGAGGAGCGAGTCGGCGTCGTTGGCGTGATAGACGGTGCCGGCCGGGAACGGGCCGATCGCCTCCGGAAACGCACCGCGGATGTGGCTGTGGATGGCGTGGACCCGGCGGGCGGCGCGGAAGGCGTCGTCGAGATCGCCGAAGCTCATCGCGAACACGTTGCGGAAGGTGCGCTGGAAGCGGCCGACCACGTCGCGGCGGGTCGCCGAGTGCTGATCGACGGCGTAGGCGACGAACGGGTGCGCCAGCTGGAGCAGCGCGGCGCGGCCGCCGCCGACGAAGATCAGGCCGTCGCGCTCGAGCCGCCACGCGGCGCTGCCGGGGCCGTGGATGCCGTGGCGCGGGTCGCGCACGCCGGCGCGGACCTGCGCCAGGCTGGCCTCGAGTTGCTCTCGCGACACCAGCACCCGCCGATCGTCATCGCCGTCGGCGGCGCGGTCAAGCGCATCTTTTTGCGGTAGCCTAGCGCCAGCGTGCGCTGGGCGTCTGCTATCGCCACTGCGGAGAGGATCGAGGATGCGGTCGACGCGGCCGCGGAATCGATCACCGAGGAGCTTGGCTCGATCCGGCCCGACCTCGCGGTGGTCTTCATCACCGATCACTACGCGCCCTGGTTCGGCCGGCTGGCGGCGATCGTGCGCCGCTCGTTCCCGTCGGCGCTGCTCTACGGCTGCAGCGTCGGCGGCGCCATCGGCGGCGGCGTCGAGGTCGAGCACGAGCCGGCGCTGTCGCTGACGGTGGGCGCCCTGCCCGGCGTCGACATCACGCCGTTTCACCTCGGCGAGGACTCGGCGGGCTGGAAGCGCTCGGTGTCGGTGACCGCCGGCGACGATCCGGCGTTCCTGCTCCTGCCCTGCCCGCTGTCGTGCCCGGTCGAGGAGGTCCTGACCTGGATGGACGACCGCTGGCCGGGCGCGATCAAGGTCGGCGGCCTCGCCTCGGGCGGCATGACCGCGCGCGGCCCGGCGTCGAACACGCTCTTCCTCGGCGACGATCGCCTGACCGGCGGCGCGGTCGGCCTCGCCTTCACCGGCGACGTCGCCGTCGACACCGTGGTCGCCCAGGGCTGCCGGCCGGTCGGCTCGCCGCTGTTCGTCACCCGCGCCGAGCGCAACGTCGCCTACGAGCTCGACGGCGAGCCGGCGCTGGTCGCCCTCGAGCGGCTGCACGCGTCGCTGCCGCCGGCCGACCGCCAGCTGTTCCGCCACTCGCTGTTCCTCGGCGTCGTCATGCGCGAGCAGCAGACCTACCGGCGCGGCGACTTCCTCATCCGCAACCTGCTCGGCGTCGATCCCGGCAGCGGCGCCATCGCGGTGGCGGCGCCGCTGTCGACCGGCATGGTCGTGCAGTTCCACCTGCGCGACGCGGTCACCTCGGCCCAGGACCTGAGCGAGATGCTGGCGCAGCACGATCACGTCACCCCGGCGGGCGGGCTGCTGTTCAGCTGCGTCGGCCGCGGCCGGCTGCTCTACGGCACCGCCAACCACGACAGCGACGTCTTCCGCCAGGTCATGGGCGACGTCCCGCTCGGCGGCTTCTTCTGCAACGGCGAGATCGGCCCGGTGCAGCGCCGCACGTACCTGCACGGCTACACGAGCTCGTTCGCGCTGTTCCGGCGCCGCGCCGGCACGGCGTAGCCGCTGGGTGGGCGCCGGCTACCAGCCGAGGTGGGCGCGCAGCGCCGCCTCGAGCTGGGCGGCCATCCGTTCGTGGGTGGCGAGGCTCGGGTGCCAGTCGCAGCCGTAGCCGGTCGAGCCGTCCTGGACCGGGAACTCGACCAGGTGGATCCTGGCGTCGCCGGCGGCGGCGAGCGCCGCGATCGCGCCCTGGATCGCGTCGCGCGCCGTCGACAGCGCGCGCCGGCCCTCCGGCCAGTCGTCGCTCAGCATCGGGCCGAGCCCGCACAGGATCTCGGCGTCCGGGTAGCGCGCGCGCACGTCGCGCACGAAGGCGAGGTACGCCGCCGGCAGCGGCGACCAGTCCGGGTTCTCGTCGGCGAGGTCGTTGGTGCCGAGGTTGATGACGACGGCGTCGGGGCGGTAGCGGGCGAAGTCCCAGCGGCTGTCGGCGCGCTCCGGCAGCGCGCGCAGCCAGAGGGCCGGCATCGGCACCGTGTCGACCGTGCTGCCCCGGTTCGAGAAGACGCCCTTGCCCGACCAGGCCACCGTCACCAGATCGGCGTCGAGGTGGCGGGCGGCGATGGCGCCGTAGGTCAGGTAGTGGTTCTCGGTGTCGGGGCTGAACGGGCAGTCGCGATCGCGGCCCTCGTCGCCGTAGCCGGCCGAGATGGAGTCGCCGATCAGCTCGATCCGCCGCGCCCGCGGGGCGCCGCCGCCGACCGGCAGCGCGCGATCGTCGACGCGCACGCCGGCGAGCTGGGTCTCGCCGAGCGCCGCCTCGGTCAGGCGGTACAGGCTGACCTCGTGCGCGCCGTCGCCGAGGGCGTCGGCGAGCCGGTAGCGGTGGCGGCCGGCGGCCGGGGCGAGCTTGCCCGGCCGCAGCTGGCCATCGACGACGATCGCATAGCGCTGGTCGGCCGAGGACTCGACCAGATCGACGTCGACGGCGCCGCCGCGGAAGCGCGCGGTCACCGTCGAGCCGGACCAGGCGAAGCGCGGCCCGCCCGGGTCGGCGTCGTCGAAGCGGCCGGTCAGCGCGACCTCGGCGCCGGCGTCGCCGCCCTCCATCGCCGGCGGACGGTTCGACGAGCAGGCCGCCGCGGCGGCGGCGACGAAGACGAGCGATCGCCGGCGCACGCCCCGAACGTACTAGCGCACGATGCCGATCACGAGGCCATCCGGCGTCGGCACGCAGACCGAGTCGCAGCGCGACGCCACCAGCTGGTGGAAGGCGCGCATGGCACGCCCGGTGTCGGTTTCGGCGAGGAGCTCGCCGAACAGGTAGGCGTTGTCGCCGAGGACGAGGCCGCCCGGCCGCACGTGGCGCAGCCCCCACTGCGCGTAGCGATCGTAGCTGGCCTTGTCGGCGTCGATGAAGATGGCGTCGAACGGGCCGTGGCTCTCGAGGGTGGGCAGCACCTCGACGCCGGGGCCGACCCGGACGGTGACCCGGTCGCCGACGCCGGCGGCGGCCAGGTTGGCGCGGGCCAGCTCGGCGTGGCGCGGCTCGTACTCGATCGTCCACAGGTGGCCGTCGGCGGGCAGCGCGCGCGCCATGTGCAGCGCCGAGTAGCCGAGCAGCGTGCCGACCTCGACCACCTTGCGGGCGCCGATCAGGCGCAGCAGCACGTGGAGGAGCCGGCCCTCGCTCGGCCCGACCATGATCGCCGGCACCCCCTCCGGGGTGGCGAAGGCGCGGGCGAGGCCGGGATCGTGGGTGGCGTGGACCTGGTTGACCCAGTCGAGGATCTGCGGCGTCGCGTAGCGCTTACCGCTGCGGGAGTCGGAGTCCGCCATGTCCGCCATCGTACCGGCGCCAGCCGCCGCGGTGCACCGTGAAGTGGCGAGTCTCCCCGTGCGGACCCGGCGCCCGTCCGACCTCGACGAAGCCGAGGCGCTCGAGCACGCGGACCGACGCGGCGTTGGGCGCGTCGACGCTGGCGCGGACCGTCTCGCGCCCCGCGGCGAAGGCGACCGCGACGACGGCGTCGGCCATCTCGACCGCGAAGCCCTGGCCGGTACAGGCTGGCAGGAGGCCGTAGAGGAGCTGCTCGACCGGCGGCGCGAAGAACGGCCGGAAGCCGACGAAGCCGATCGCGTCCGCGTCGCGCCGCGCCAGCCACAGGCCGAGGCCGCCGCCGGCGAAGCGTTCGGCGCTGGCGGCGATCTCTCCCTCGACCCAGGCGGCGTCGACCCGCTCGTCGTCGAGGAGGTAGCGGCGCACGTCCGGATCGCGGAACAGCGCGAGCAGCGCCTCGGCGTCGGCGGCGGCGAACGGCGCCAGCGCGAGCCGCGGCGTCGCCAGCGCGGTCACGGCTCGCGCTCGCCATCGCGGCGGTACGGCGCGGCGCCGTGCAGCTCGGCCATCTCGCGCTCGATCGCGCGCGCCTCGCGGACCAGGTGATCGCGGATGGCGGCGTCGAGGCCCGGGTGGCGGATCCAGTGCGCGGAGTAGGTCGGCGACGGCAAGAAGCCGCGCACGAGCTTGTGCTCGCCCTGGGCGCCGGCCTCGAACAGCGGCGTGCCGCGGGCGATGCAGCGCTCGATGCCGGCGTAGTAGGCGGTCTCGAAGTGGAGCATGTCGACGTGGCGGCGCGCGCCCCAGTAGCGGCCGTAGAGGCCGGCGGCGGTCTCGAAGAAGAGCGCGCCGGCGACCCGCTCGCCGCCGGCGACGACCTCGGCGATCAGCATCTCGTCGGGCAGACTCTTCGCCAGCCGGTGGAAGAAGCCGGCGCGCAGGTAGTCGCTGGCGCCGTGGTTGTCGGTGGTGCTCCGGTAGAAGGCGTCGAGATCGTCGAGGAGATCGGGCGGCGCGTCGCGGCCGCTGACCCAGCGCAGCTCGTCGACGCCGGCCCGCGCCCGCAGCCGCTCCTTGCGGATCTGCTTGCGCTTGCGCGACGCCATGGCGCCCAGGAAGTCGTCGAAGTCGCGCCAGCCGCGGTTGTGCCAGTGGTACTGGAAGCTGGCGCGCGGCGCGTAGCCGAGCGCGGCCAGCCGGGCCTGCTCGTCGGCGGTGCAGAACAGCCAGTGGATCGACGAGCAGCCGGCGTCGTCGGCGATCGCCTGGGCGGCGGCCGCCAGCGCGGCGGTGACCAGGTCGGCGTCGGCGCCCGGCGCCAAGAGGATGCGGCGGCCGGTGGCCGGCGTGAACGGCGCCGCCACCACGAGCTTCGGGTAGTAGGGGACGCCGGCGCGCTGCGCGGCGCTGGCCCAGCCCCAGTCGAAGATGTACTCGCCGTACGAGTGGCTCTTGAGGAAGGCGGCGGTCGCGCCCAGGAGCCGGCCGCCGTCCTCGACCAGGAGGTACAGCGGCGCCCAGCCCGTCCGGCCGCCGACCGAACGCGACTCGTCGAGCGCGGTCAGAAACCCGTGGCGCAGAAAGGGGGATGGCCCGTGGTCGAGGCCGTCCCAGGCGGCCGGCTCGACGCGGCCGATGGCGGTCTCGACCCGCACGGTTAGCCGTTCGCCAGGCCCGGAGCGCGTGGTAGAAGCTACTCGCTTCGACATGGAGCCGAGCCAATGACCTTGACGCCCGAGCTGCGCCAGAAGATCGAACAGATCATCACCTCCGCCCCCGTCGTCCTCTTCATGAAGGGGAGCCGTAGCTTCCCGCAGTGCGGGTTCTCGGCGTCGGTGGTCAACATCCTCAACACCTTGATCCCCCAGTACGCCACCGTCAACATCCTCGCCGACGCCGATCTGCGCAACGGGCTCAAGGAGTACTCCAACTGGCCGACGTTCCCGCAGCTCTTCGTCAAGGGCGAGCTCGTCGGCGGCGCCGACATCGTGCGCCAGCTGCACGAGTCGGGGGAGCTGACCCAGGTCCTCGGCGACCTGGTGAAGGCGGCCGAGCCGCCCAAGGTCACGATCACGCCGGCGGCCGCCGAGGTGCTGAAGGCGGCGCTCGCCGACGCCGGCGCCGGCGATGTCGTCCACCTGTCGATCGACGGCCGCTGGGAGCCGAGCCTCGACCTCGGCGCGCCCGAGAAGGGCTCGCTGTCGCTGGCGCAGGACGGCTTCACGCTGCAGGTCGACGCGGCCAGCGCCGGTCGCGCCGGCGGCGTGGTGATCGACTTCGTGCAGGGCGCCAGCGGCGCCGGCTTCAAGATCGAGAACCCGAACCGCCCGGCGTCGGTGAAGCAGGTCCCGGCCAAGGAGCTGGCGGCGATGCTCAAGGACGGCCGGGTCAAGGAGCTGTTCGACGTCCGCACCCCGAAGGAGCGCGACCTCGCGACGATCGAGGGGGCGCGCCTGCTCGACGACGCGACGATGGCCTACATCGAGGGGCTGCCCAAGGACACGCCGATCGCGTTCCACTGCCACCACGGCGGACGCAGCCAGAACGCCGCCGAGCACTTCCTGCAGAAGGGCTTCAAGAACGTCTACAACCTCACCGGCGGCATCGAGGCCTGGTCGAAGGACGTCGATCCGAAGGTTCCCCGCTACTAGCCTTCCCGCTCCGATGGGGAGTGGTACGCTCCCCGCATGTTGCCCGTGGCATCCGTCCGCGAACGCGGGCTCGCCGCCGGCCCGCGGCGATGGATCGCGTCCCTGCACGCGCTCGCCCGCCACGTCGCGCGCAGCCCCGCCGCCTGGGTGATGGCGTGGGCGTCGGCGCTCGGCGCGGTGCAGGCCGGCGCGCTGTACGTCGGGCTCTGGATCGAGCATCGCCCCCTGCCCCACCCGGTCGCCGTCGGCGCCGCGGCGGTGGCGCTGGCCGGGCTCGCCGGGCTCTGCCTCGGTGTCTTCCTGTTCGTGCGGCTGGTCGCGCGCCGCGCCGGACCGCGGACGGCGGCGGTCGTCGGCGCCATCTACTACGCGTTCTGCGCCACCGGCGCGTCGGAACCGGGGCTCCTCCCGGCGCTCGCGCTGGTTCCAGCGGGAGTGTTGTTCTCGCTGTTGATGCCGCGCGGCCCGTGGGGCGCGCTCGAGCTACCCCGCGCCTGAGCTACCCCGCGCCTGACCGGTCGCCCCGTGCGCCGCGGCGGTGCGAGGTGCAAACTGGGTCCATGCTGCCCAGCGCGCAGATCGCTCGCCCCGGGATGGTCCGCCGCGGCGGCCAGTGGCTCGGCCATCACCTGCTCGGCCCTCGCTTCACCAGCGGCGTCGCCAGCTGGAGCTTCTCCGGCGCCTTCTTCGCCGGCTGCGCGCTGACGCTGTACGCGTGCTGGCGCGCCGGCGCCCTCGGCGAGCTCGACATGCAGAGCAGCATCGGCGTGGTGATCTTCGCCGGGCTCGGCATGGTGCTCCTGGTGTGGCCGTTCGTGCTGTCGGCGGTGCTCTACGTCGCGGCCTGGCGGCGCGGCGCCTGGCGATCGCGCGCCGCCGGCGCGCTGTGGGGCGCCGGCTTCCACGCCACCGCCCACGCCGCGGTCATGAACGCGTTCGGCGCGCCGGCCCTGTCGGGCGTGATCATCCCGATCGCGATCGGCGCCCTGTGGGGCAGCTGGCTGCCGGCGGTCGCCGCCGTCTGTGGACGCTCGCCGTTCTGGTCGGCGGCGTGCCCGGCGTGCGGCGGGCGGCACGAGCCGCCGCCGCGCCGGCTGTAGCGCGGCCAGACCTACTGGCGCTCGGCGGTCACCTGCTGGCCGCCGAGGAGCAGGTGGATGCGCGCCGCCTTGCCGGCGCTCATCTCGAAGGCGACCACCGCCTGCGCGTCCTCGATCCAGAACTCGGTGGCCGACAGCGGCACCAGCCGCGTCGCCGGATCGCCGGGCAGGCTGGCGTAGAGGCGGGCGCCCTTGACCTCCACCGTCAGCGGCGCGCCCTGCAGCTGGTAGCTGCCGGCGAGGGCGGCCAGCGCGGCGGCGTCGGGAAACCGGACCGGGTCCGGCTTGTCGCCGGCGAGGACCTGGAACAGCGCGCCGCCCAGGCGATCGAGGAGCGAGATCGAGGTGTCGGCGAGGACGATCACCGCCTGCTTCTTGTCGGGATCGAAGCCGACGAAGACGTGGTGGCCGCCGGTGCCGCCGTTGTACCAGCGGCGGCCGTCGCCGTCGACGAACCAGGCCAGCGCGCGGATCGTCTCGCCGCCGCGGACCGCGACCTCCTGGCCGTCGCGGAGGACGTCGGCGAGCGCGCCCTTGCCGCCGGCGGCGGCGTCGAGGTTGGCGCGGGCGAAGGCGACCAGGTCGGCCGCCGTCGACGACATCGCGATCGCGGGCCCCATCGCGCTCGGGCCCCAGCGCGGCGCCGGCCGCAGATCCGGATCGTGGCCGGGCGCCACCTTCGGCGCCTCGGCGGCGGGCAGCGCGGTGTACGTGTGGCGCAGGCCGAGCGGCCCCAGCAGGCGGGCCTGGACCAGGCGATCCCAGTCGGTGTGCGCCGCGTGCGCCAGGGCGTGACCGAGGAGCGCGTAGCCGAACATCGAGAAGACGAACTGCTGGCCGGGCGCGCCCGCCGTCCTGGCGCGGGCGAGGTCGTCGTACATCGCCTGCGCCGTGTAGCCGGCGTACGGGTCGGGATCGACCGACTTCGCGAGGAGGCTCGGCGGCACCGGCGGCAGCCCGGAGGTGTGGGTGGCCAGGTGGCCGACGGTGATCGGCGGATCGCCCGGGACCTGGACCCCGAGCGGGACGTGGTGGGCCAGCGGCGCGTCGAGGGTGAGCTCGCCGCGGCGGACCGCGTCGCCGAGGAGGAGCGCGGTGAAGACCTGGGTGACGCCGCCGAGGTCGAAGACGGTCTCGGCGCCCGGCCGGGGCTGGCCGTCGCGGGCGAACCCGTAGATCTCGGTGCGATCGGCGTCGACCAGCGCGACCACCACGCCGTCGACGACCTCGCCTTTGAGGTACGGCTCGACCTGGGCGGCGACCTGGGACGCGTGGGGACCGGTGGGCGCCTCGACGGGGACCGGCGCGGTCGGGGTGGAGCGGGCCGGCGCGCCACAGGCGGCGAGCGCGACGACGAGCGGGGACAGGCGGCGCATCGCGCGGCATCCTACCCGCTTCCAGCGCGGACGCACGCGTGTGACACTGCTCGTCGCCGGCGGTGGGCGCCGGCGAAGTCGCGGAGATCTGGATGACCCATCGTGACGACCCGCCCTCGCCGCGCGAGCGGTTTCTCGCCGACGTGCTGGCGGTCGTGCAGGCGACCGACGGGATCACCGACGCCCGCCCCAAGGGCGGCGAGTTCGCCATCGAGTACCGGGTCTCCGACGCGGACGACGACGACGAGCCGAGCACGGCGATCATGTACCTCGACAACCTGTTCGCCGAGACCCGCGAGCTGTCGCCGGACGACCGGCGCGCGGCGGTGCGGCGGTTCGTCGATCGCATGGCGTTCCCGCCCGAGGCGCCCAAGCGCTGGGAGGACGTGCGGCCGCTCTTGCGCCCGGTCCTGCGCTCGATGTCGTTCTTCGACGATCCGGCCATCACCGAGATCGGCGCGATCTGGCGCGAGGTCGTGCCGTTCCTCGCCGAGGCGGCGGTGATCGACCTGCCGACCACGATGACCTACGTGACCATGGCCAACCTCGAGACCTGGGGCGTGTCGGTCGACGAGGTCCTGACCGCCGCCCGCGACGCCTTCGCGCCGTGGGCGGAGCACGGCATCGAGCCATACGACGACGACGCGTCGTCGCCGGTCTGGTGGGTGGCCGCCGACGACGCCTACGAGAGCTCGCGCCTCCTGGTGCCGGGCTGGCTGGCGCGCTTCGCCGGCCGGGTCCGCGGCCGGCCGGTGGCGGCGGTCCCGCACCGCGGCCTGGTGCTGATCGGCGGCGACGGCGACGCCGAGCTGGTCGAGCGCCTGGCCGCCACCGCCGAGGGCGAGTACCACGAGTCGGCGCGCGCCATCTCGCCGGCGCTGTACACCGTCGACGACGCCGGCGCGCTGCTGCCGTTCACGCTCGGCGCCGACGATCCGCTCGCCGGCGAGGTCGGCCGCGGCCACCGGATCATGGCGGCCCACGAGTACGCCCAGCAGAAGGCGCGCCTCGACGCCCTCCACGAGAAGGACAACACCGATCTGTTCGTCGCCAGCTACACCGCGCTCGAGCGCTCCGACGGCAGCGTGATCAGCTACTGCGTGTGGGGCGAAGGGGTCGAGGCCTGGCTGCCGCGCACCGATCTGGTGACCTTCCTGTGGGCGAGCGAGCAGCGCGATCCGCTCACGGTCCGCTGGGACGACGTCGCGGCGCTGGTCGGCGAGGCCTGGCGGCCGGTGCCGCACCTCCTGCCCCGGCGCATGCACGTCCGGCGCTGGCCGGATCGGCCGGCGCTGCAGGCGCTGATCGAGCGGGCGGTCGCGCTCAGCGAGGAGTAGCCGCGCTCTCGCCGCCGCCGATCGCCGAGGCCTCGTCCTCCTCGTCGACCGTCTGCTCCAGCGGCGACTCGGGCGCCTCGTCGAGGAGGATCACGGCGGCGTCGACCTTGAGCGCGCCGAGCAGCGCGGTGCACGCATCGGCGCAGGCGCGGCCGCAGCCGGCGCACTGCTCGAAGGCCGGGGTCGCGAGCTCGTCGGTGCAGGCGTCGGCGCAGGCAGCCGCCGCGCGCTGGCAGACCTCGACCTGGAACACCACCGTCTCGATGTCCTGGCGGTCGAAGCGGCGCAGGATGCCGGCGGTGGCCAGCGCGACGTGCGAGCAGTTGGCGAGCTGGTTCTTGCGACGATCGTTCCCGGCCTGAACGATCGTCGTGCACGCCGCGGCGAACGCGCGGCTGGCGTCCTCGCAGGCGCTCATCGCGCGGAGCGTGGCCGCCCAGGAGATGCCCCCGACCTCGGAGACGACCCCCTTGCCGGTGGCATGGTCGGAGGACATGGGTCTAGGACCAGCAAGGATGGTGCCCCGCCAGAGCCGAGGACAATCGGCGACTTGGCGCCGGCGCCGGCGCGGTCGGCCCGCGCAGCCGCCACACCGTGCGTGCGCGCACGGCGCCATGCCAGAATCGACCGCGTGGGGCTCCCGAGCGACACCCGCATCTGCATCGTGGGGGCCGGCCCCGCCGGCATCACCGCCGCGCTCGAATACCAGCGGCGCGGCTACCGCGACGTCGTCCTGCTCGAGCGATCGCTGCGGATCGGCGGCCGCTGCCTGACGACCGAGCGCGGCAGCGACCTGGGCGCGGTCGCCTGGGTGCCCTGGTACTTCGACGAGGTGACCGCCTTCTCCGACGAGCTGGGCGTCGAGCGCGACTGGGTGCCGCTGCCGGTCACCTACAGCACCGACGCCGGCCGGGCGGTGTGGGCCTACAGCGTGCGCCGGCTCGCCCGCGCCGGCGTCGAGGGCCTGCGCTACCTCGCGCGCCACGCCCTGCACTGGCAGGGCGTCTCCGGCCCGTCGATCCTGCGGGTCAGCCCGGAGCTGCAGCAGAGCTACCGCGACTTCCTGCGCGCCGAGCGCTTCGAGAGCCTGGGCGACACCGGCCGGGTCCAGACCAGCGGCTACGGCTACCGCTGGGACGCGCCCGCGGTCTACAACGTCCGCTACGTCGCGCCGCGCAGCATCGTCGGCGTTGGCCTGTCGCTGCTGCGCCCGCGCTGGCTCGGCGGCGGCACCGGCCTCGGCTTCTGGAAGGGCGGCACCCAGCAGATCTGGGAGAAGGCGGTCGCCCGCCATCGCCTCGACGTCCGCACCGGCGCGACCATCACCGCCATCGAGCGCCGCGACCGCGTCGTCGTGCACCTCGCCGGCGCGCCGCAGCCGCTGGTGTTC
>Ga0075429_100001431_pt1 | contig 19585 bp, 19 predicted proteins | sample RhiMetdeltSRZDD3_FD_75295 | JGI IMG/M metagenome (GOLD analysis project Ga0075429, IMG submission 75295) | Populus rhizosphere microbial communities from Tennessee, USA - Rhizosphere MetaG P. deltoides SRZDD3 | ecosystem: Host-associated > Plants > Roots > Rhizosphere > Soil | place: USA... | reverse complement strand
CTCATCACGACGCTCACCAAGCGCATGGCCGAGCAGCTCACCGACTACCTCGCCGACAACGGGGTGAAGGTGCGCTACCTGCACAGCGACATCGAGACCGTGGAGCGGGTGGAGATCATCCGCGACCTGCGCCTGGGCACCTTCGACGTCCTGGTGGGCATCAACCTGCTGCGCGAGGGCCTGGACATCCCCGAGGTCTCGCTGGTCGCCATCCTCGACGCCGACAAGGAGGGCTTCCTGCGCGCCGAGCGGTCGCTGATCCAGACCATCGGCCGCGCGGCGCGCAACGTCAACGGCAAGGCGATCCTCTACGGCGACCGCGTCACCGACTCGATGCGCAGGGCACTGGACGAGACCGAGCGGCGGCGCGACCGGCAGGTCGCGCACAACGCCGCGATGGGCATCACCCCGCGCACGGTCAGCAAGCAGGTCAAGGAAATGATCGACGGCGTCTACTCCGACAAGGGCGGCAAGGACGACCTGCGGCGCGCGCACGATGCGGCCGAAGTGGAGGCCCTGTCCGAGCGGGACCTGGGCAAGCGCATGAAGCTGCTGGAAAAGCAGATGCTCGAGCACGCTCGCAACCTGGAATTCGAGAAGGCCGCGCGGGTGCGCGACCAGCTGGCGATGCTGCGCGAGCAGGCTTTCGGGGCGTCCGTCGGCGACCATCCGGTGCCGCCCCCGCCCGCCGGAGGCCGGCCGTGACGCCGCCGCGCAAGGTGCTCATGGTCTGCATGGGCAACATCTGCCGGTCGCCCACCGCCGAGGGCGTGCTGCGCCACAAGCTGCGCGAAGCCGGGCTGGACCAGCGCGTGCTGGTGCAATCGGCCGGAACGCACGACTACCACGCCGGGGAGCCGCCCGACCGGCGCGCCGCCGCGCACGCCCTCCAGCGCGGCTACGACCTGTCCGCCCAGCGCGCCCGCCAGGTGGCGCCCGAGGATTTCGCGGCGTTCGACCTGATCCTGGCGATGGACCACGACAACCTCGAGCGCCTGCAGGCCCGGTGTCCGCCGGAGCACCGGGCCAAGCTGCGTCGGCTCACGGAATTCGCCCGCCACCACCGCAGCCCGGTGGTGCCCGACCCGTACGACGGGGGCGCGGCGGGCTTCGAGCGGGTGCCGGACCTGATCGAGGATGCCTGCGACGGGCTGGTCGAGCACTTTCGCCGCGCTTGATCACCCTGCCGGGCTTGAGGCAAGCTTCGGGAACTTCCCGTGCCAACTCCGACCGAATTAGTCGACTTCCTGTATACTCGACAAATCCAGTCGGATTAAAGCGAGGATGTCCCTGCGAGGGTCATCCCGGTCCTGCGGTGAGTCGGCAAGTGGAGGCCGCCAGTTCGCTCGTTGTTTTGTAGCGCCGCAAGGCTTCAGGAGACATTCAATGCGTTTGACTACCAAAGGGCGTTTCGCCGTCACCGCGATGATCGACTTGGCTCTGCGCGAGCACTCCGGTCCCGTGGCGCTCGCGGCCATCAGCGCCCGCCAGCAGATCTCGCTGTCATATCTCGAGCAGCTGTTCGGCAAGCTGCGCCGCCACGAGCTCGTCGAGAGCACGCGCGGACCGGGCGGCGGCTACTCGCTGGGTCGCAAGTCGGAGGAGATCACCGTCGCGGACATCATCGTCGCCGTCGACGAGCCCATCGACGCCACCGGTTGCGCCGGCAAGGAAAGCTGCATGGGCGAGGACACCGGCCGCTGCATGACGCACGACCTGTGGGCCAGCCTGAACACCAAGATGATCGAGTATCTCGATTCGATTTCGTTGAAGTCGCTGGTCGACGAGCAACTCGCCAAGGGCGTGTCGATCGAGGAACACCCGGTCAAGCGGGCCATCTCCACCCAGCCGGTGGTCAAGCCCATCAAGGTGAACGCGCCGAACTCCGTGTTCGCCCTCGGCAACGCGTATTCGAAGTAAGGCCCCTGAATGCGGCGGCCCGCGCCGCCGCATCGAGCACCCTCCGCTGCAATGGACATGACTCCCCACTTCCCCATCTACATGGACTACGGCGCCACCACGCCGGTGGACCAGCGCGTCGTCGACAAGATGATTCCGTGGCTGCGCGAGCACTTCGGCAATCCGGCATCGCGCAGCCATGCCTGGGGCTGGGAGGCGGAGGAAGCCGTCGAGACGGCGCGCTCGGAAGTGGCCCGCCTGATCGGCGCGGACCCGCGCGAGATCGTGTGGACGTCCGGCGCCACCGAGTCGAACAACCTGGCGATCAAGGGCGCGGCGCAGTTCTACAAGTCGCGCGGCAAGCACCTGATCACCGTGAAGACCGAGCACAAGGCCGTGCTCGACCCCATGCGCGAGCTCGAGCGCCAGGGCTTCGAGGCGACGTACCTGCCGGTCCAGCAGGACGGCCTGGTGGACCTGAACCTGCTGAAGGACTCGCTGCGCCCGGACACCATCCTCGTGTCCGTCATGCTGGTCAACAACGAGATCGGCGTGATCCAGGACATCCCGGCCATCGGTGCCATGTGCCGCGAGCGCGGGATCATCTTCCACGTCGACGCCGCGCAGGCCACGGGCAAGGTCGACATCGACCTCGCCACGCTGCCGGTGGACCTGATGAGCCTGGCGTCGCACAAGACGTACGGCCCGAAGGGCATCGGCGCCCTGTACGTGCGCCGCAAGCCGCGCGTGCGCATCGAGGCACAGATGCACGGCGGCGGCCACGAGCGCGGCATGCGCTCGGGCACGCTGCCCACGCACCAGATCGTCGGCATGGGCGAGGCCTTCCGGCTCGCGCGGCTCGAGATGGGCGAGGAGCGCGAGCGCATCCACATGCTGCACGAGCGGCTGGTGAACGGCCTGGCCGACATCGAGCAGACGTTCCTCAACGGTCACCGCGAGCGGCGCGTGCCGCACAACGTGAACATGTCGTTCAACTATGTCGAGGGCGAGTCGCTGATCATGGGGATCAAGGGCATCGCCGTGTCGTCGGGCTCGGCCTGCACGTCCGCGAGCCTCGAGCCCAGCTATGTGCTGCGCGCGCTCGGCCGCAGCGACGAACTGGCGCACTCGTCGCTGCGCATGACGATCGGTCGCTTCACGACGACCGAGGAGATCGATTACGCCGTCGCCACGCTGAAGGACCGGGTGGCCAAGCTGCGCGACCTGTCGCCGCTGTGGGAGATGTACAAGGACGGCATCGACCTCAGCACCATCCACTGGGCCGCCCACTGAACCGCGCGCGCGTCGAATGAAGTTGTTGGAGAACTGCCATGGCATACAGCACGAAGGTCGTTGATCACTACGAGAACCCGCGCAACGTCGGCTCGTTCGAGAAGGGCGACGACACGGTCGGCACCGGCATGGTCGGCGCGCCCGCCTGCGGTGACGTGATGAAGCTGCAGATCAAGGTGAACCCGGCCACCGGCCTGATCGAGGACGCGAAGTTCAAGACGTACGGCTGCGGCTCGGCGATCGCCTCGAGCTCGCTGGTCACCGAGTGGGTGAAGGGCAAGTCGCTCGACGAGGCGCTCGGCATCAAGAACACGCAGATCGCCGAGGAGCTCGCGCTGCCTCCGGTGAAGATCCACTGCTCGATCCTCGCCGAGGACGCCATCAAGGCCGCGGTGAACGACTACAAGGCCAAGACGCAGGGCGCGCCGGCGGAGGCTGCCGAGGCCAAGGCGCACTGAACACGATGGCCGTCACCGTCACCGAAGCCGCAGCCCGCCATGTGTCGCGCTACATCAACAAGCGCGGCAAGGGTGTCGGCGTCCGCCTGGGCGTGAAGACCACGGGCTGCTCCGGGCTCGCCTACAAGCTCGAGTACGCCGACGAGATCGCGCCGGAGGATGTGGTGTTCGAAGGCCATGGGGTGAAGATCCTGGTGGATCCGAAGAGCCTGCCCTATCTCGACGGCACCGAGCTCGACTTCGTTCGCGAAGGACTGAACGAAGGCTTCAAGTTCCGCAACCCTCGCGAGAAGGACCGCTGCGGCTGCGGCGAGTCGTTCCGCGTGTGAGCCGCTGTCGCGGCGACGAGGGCGCGGCCGCAAGCCGCGCTTTTTTTCGATGAATCTGGCCAGCGACGACTTCGAGCTGTTCGGCGTGCCGCGGCGCTTCGAGCAGGACCGCGCAATGCTCGACGCCCGCTGGCGCGCATTGCAGGCCGAGGTGCACCCGGACCGGTTCGCCGCCGAAGGGCAGGCATCGCAGCGCGTGGCCATGCAGTGGGCCGTGCGCGTGAACGAGGCGTACCAGCGCCTGAAGGACCCGCTGCAGCGCGCGGCCTACCTGTGCGAGCTGAACGGCGCGCCCGTCGACACCGAGAGCAACACCGCCATGCCGCCCGAGTTCCTGATGCAGCAGATCGAGTGGCGCGAGGCGCTGGAGTCGGCGCGCTCGGCCGACGAGGTCGAAGCCCTCGCGGACGAGGTCGGCTCGCGCAAGCGCTCGGCGTTCGACGCCCTGCGCCGAACGCTCGACGAACGCGGCGACGTGGCCGCGGCCGCCGAGCAGGTGAGAGCCCTCATGTTCGTCGAACGTTTTGTCGAGGACATCGATCACCGGCTCGAAGCGTTGGGACAATAGCGCGATGGCACTGCTCCAGATCTCCGAGCCCGGCGGCGCACCCGACCCGCACCAGCGCCGCATCGCGGTCGGCATCGATCTCGGCACCACGCATTCGCTGGTCGCCGCCGTGCGCAATGGCGTCGCCGAGTGCCTGCCCGACGAATCGGGGCGGGTCATCCTGCCTTCGGCGGTGCGCTACCTCGAAGGCGGCGGCCGCCACATCGGCCACGACGCGCTGGGCGAGGCGGCCATCGATCCGCGCAACACCGTCATGTCGGTCAAGCGCTTCATGGGCCGCGGCCTTGCCGACATCGCGCATCGCGAGAAGCTGCCGTACGAGTTCGTCGACGCGCCCGGCATGGTGCAGCTGCGCACGGTTGCCGGCGTGAAGTCGCCGGTCGAGGTGTCGGCCGAGATCCTCGCCACCTTGCGGCAACGTGCCGAGGACACTTTCGACGACGACCTGTTCGGCGCGGTCATCACGGTGCCCGCCTATTTCGACGATGCGCAGCGCCAGGCGACGAAGGATGCCGCGCACCTGGCCGGCCTGAACGTGCTGCGCCTCATCAACGAGCCCACCGCCGCCGCCATCGCCTACGGCCTCGAGCACGGCTCCGAGGGCCTGTACGCGGTGTACGACCTGGGCGGCGGCACGTTCGACATCTCGCTGCTGCGCCTCGCGCAGGGGGTATTCGAGGTGGTCGCGACCGGGGGGGACTCGGCCCTGGGCGGCGACGACTTCGACCGGCTGCTCGCCGACTGGGCTCTCGCACAGGCCGCTCTCTCGGCCGAAACCGCGCAGGACAAGCGCAGCGTGCTGGTGGCTGCCCGCGCCGCGAAGGAGAAGCTCTCCGCCGCGGACCACGCCACGCTCGCGTGTCCGCTGTCCGAAGGCGAGCTGTCCGTGCGGGTCACGCGCGCCGATTTCGAGGCGCTGGGCCGCGAGCTGGTCGCGCGCACGCTGTCCGCGGTGCGCAAGGTGCTGCGCGACGCCAAGGCGGACCGGCAGGATGTGCACGGCATCGTCATGGTCGGCGGCTCGACCCGCATGCCGATGGTGCAGCGCGCCGTGGGCGAGTTCTTCGGCCAGACGCCGCTCACCGACCTGAACCCGGACGAGGTGGTCGCGCTGGGCGCGGCCATCCAGGCCAATGCGCTCGCCGGCAACGCGGGCGCCGACGAGCTCCTGCTGCTCGACGTCATCCCGCTCTCGCTGGGCCTCGAGACGATGGGCGGGCTGGTCGAGCGCATCATCCCGCGCAACAGCACGATTCCCACCGCGCGCGCGCAGGAGTTCACCACCTTCAAGGACGGCCAGACGGCAATGGCGATCCATGTCGTGCAGGGCGAGCGCGAGCTGGTGAGCGATTGCCGGTCGCTGGCGCGCTTCGAGTTGCGCGGCATCCCGCCGATGGTCGCGGGCGCCGCGCGCATCCGCGTGAGCTTCCAGGTCGACGCCGACGGGCTGCTGCACGTGACCGCACGCGAGGAGACCTCCGCCGTGCAAGCCGCGATCGCGGTGAAGCCCAGCTACGGCCTGTCGGACGACGACATCGCGCGCATGCTGCGCGAAGGCTTCAGCACCGCCGAGGCCGACATGCAGGCGCGCAGCCTGCGCGAATCCCGCGTCGAGGCGGAGCGCATGCTGCTCGCCACGCATTCCGCGCTCGCCGCCGACGCGGACCTGCTCGCCGAGGACGAGCGCCGCGACATCGATGCGCTGATGGCGCAGGTGCGGTCGGTGCGCGAAGGCGAAGACCACCATGCCATCGACGCGGCCGTCGAGGCGCTCGCCAAGGGCACCGAAGCCTTTGCCGCGGCGCGCATGAACCGCAGCATCCATGACGCGCTGGCCGGCCGGCGCGTCGAGGAAGTGTGACGACGGCATGCCGACCATCAAGATCCTGCCCCATCCCGAGTACTGCCCCGACGGCACCGAGATCCGGGCCGACCCCGGCACCTCGATCTGCGAGGCGTTGATCGAGCACGACATCGAGATCGAGCACGCCTGCGAGATGAGCTGCGCGTGCACCACCTGTCACGTGGTCGTGCGCCAGGGCTTCGGCTCGCTGGGCGAGATGGACGAGGCCGAAGAGGACCTGCTCGACCGCGCCTGGGGTCTGGAACCCACGTCGCGCCTGTCGTGCCAGGCGATCCTGTCCCAGCAGGACGTGACGATCGAGATCCCCAAGTACTCGATCAACCAGGTGAAGGAAGTCAAGCGCTGAGTCTGGGCGTCCTTCCCTGCGCCGGTGCCGCATGCACCGGTGCCGGGCGCCGAAAAAAAACCTCCTGTCCGCGAGCGGCCAGGAGGTCGGACGAAAGGGCCAGGACCCTACTGAGGAGATAGACGGCTTCCGCGGTGGCGGTTGCCGCCCGAAGCGACGCAAGCTCCGTGCCGGGCGTCAAGCCGCCACGGCATGGTGGCCATGCCGGGTGTAGAGGAAGTCGAGCACTTCCTTGCGGTAGTGCACGTAGCGCGCATCCTCGGCCAGATCCATGCGGTTGCGCGGGCGCTCGAGGTCGACGGCGAGGACCTCGCCGATCGTCGCGGCCGGGCCGTTGGTCATCATCACGATGCGGTCGGACAGCAGCACCGCCTCGTCGACATCGTGCGTCACCATGACGACGGTGCTGCGCGTGCGCGCGACGATCTTCAGCAGCTCGTCCTGCAGGTGCGCGCGGGTGAGCGCGTCCAGCGCGCCGAACGGCTCGTCCATCAGGAGCACCTTCGGCTCCATCGCCAGCGCGCGCGCGATGCCGACCCGCTGCTTCATGCCGCCCGAGATCTCGTGGGGGCGCTTGGCGAGCGCGTGCCCCATGCCGACCAGCTCGAGCGCGGCCTGGGTGCGCTGCCTGAGCTGCGCGCGCGACTCGCGCGCCCCGAACACCCGCTCCACCGCGAGATGCACGTTCTCGAAGCAGGTGAGCCAGGGCAGAAGCGAGTGGTTCTGGAACACCACCGCCCGCTCGGGGCCCGGCGCGGCGATCTCGCGGTTGTCGCACAGCAGCGCGCCCGCGGTCGGCAGCAGCAGCCCCGCGATGAGGTTGAGCAGCGTCGACTTGCCGCAGCCGGAATGCCCGATCAGCGTGACGAACTCGCCTTTGCCGACCGTGAGATGGATGTCGCGCAGCGCGTGGAAGCGCCCCTTCTTCGTGCTGAACACCATCTCGGCGCCGTGCACATCGATGAAGTTCTTCATGGCCTTCCCCTCCCGTTCAGGCGTTGTCGTAGCTGAAGCGCCGGGCCACGCCGATCAGCATCCATTCGAGCAGCAGCCCCACGGTGCCGATGACGAAGATCGCGATGAGGATGTGCGTGACGTTGAGGTTGTTCCACTCGTCCCACACCCAGAAGCCGATGCCCACGCCCCCGGTCAGCATCTCGGCCGCGACGATCACCAGCCACGCCGTGCCCACCGACAGCCGCACGCCCGTGAGCATGTACGGCAGCACGGCGGGCAGCAGGATGCGCGTGATGATCTTCCACTCGGACAGGTTGAGCACGCGCGCGACGTTCATGTAGTCGTCGGGCACCCGCTGCACGCCCACGGCGGTGTTGATGATCATCGGCCAGATGGAGCAGATGAAGATGGTCCAGATGGCCGCCGGGTTGGCCGCCTGGAACACCAGCAGGCCGATCGGCAGCCAGGCGAGCGGCGACACCGGCCGCAGCAGGCTGATGAGCGGCGCCACCATGCGGTCGAGCACCGTGAAGCGGCCGATCAGGAAGCCGAGCGGAATGCCGACCGCCGCGGCCATGCCGAAGCCGACGGCGACGCGCTGCAGCGAGAAGAGGATGTTCCAGCCGATCCCCTGGTCGTTGGGGCCCTTGCGATAGAACGGGTCGGAGAACACCTTGACCGCTTCCTCGAAGGTGGCCGCGGGCGTGGGGAACGACGATCCCCTCATCGTGAGCAGCGCCCACACGGCGACCAGCAGCGCGATGCCCGCCAGCGGCGCGAGCAGCCGCAGCGCCCAGCCGCTCCAGTCGACGCGGGCAGCCGCCGCGGCAGGTGCGGCAACCGGCTCGGCCCGCTCGACCGCTGCGGGCACGGGGACGGACGCCGGATTCGCCGGCTTGCCGGACGCCTCGCGCGCCGCGGCCCGGGCTTCGGCGGCCGCTTCCAGCGGGGAATGGAAGACTGCACTGACCATGCTCGACTCCTGCGCTCGTGACGTGACGTTCAGGCGGCCAGAGCACGCACGGCGAAGCCGTCGGCGTACTTGCGCGGGTCCTTGCCGTCCCACACCGTGCCGTCCACCAGCCTGCTGGTGCGCAGCGGATCCTTCGGCACGTTCACCTTCAGCGCGCCCGCGGCCTCCCGGTACAGGTCGATCTGGTTGATCTGCCGGGCCACCGCCAGGTAGTCCGGATGGTCCTTCAGCAGGCCCCAGCGCTTGTGCTGGGTGAGGAACCACATGCCGTCCGACAGGTACGGGAAGTTCACGATCCCGTCGTTGAAGAACTTCATGTGGTTGGGGTCGTCCCAGGTCCTGCCGAGGCCGTTCTGGTAGCGGCCGAGGATGCGCTGGTTGATCGCGTCCACGCCGGTGTTGACGTAGCTCTTGTCCGCCACCGTCTCGGCCATCTTCAGCTTGTTCTGCAGGCTCGCGTCGATCCAGCGGCCCGCCTCGAGCACGGCCATCATCACGGCGCGGCAGGTATTGGGGTGCTTGCGGACGAAATCGGCCGTCGTCCCGAGCGACTTCTCCGGATGGTCCTTCCAGATGTCCTGCGTGGTCACGCCGGTGATCCCGATGCCGTCCACGATCGCGCGATGGCCCCAGGGCTCGCCGACGCAGTAGCCGTCCATGTTGCCGACGCGCATGTTCGCGACCATCTGCGGCGGCGGCACCGTGATCACCTTCGCGTCCTTCATCGGGTTGACGCCGTACGTCGCGAGCCAGTAGTAGAGCCACATCGCGTGCGTGCCGGTGGGGAAGGTCTGCGCGAAGGTGTACTCGCGCTTGTCGGTCTGCATCAGCTTGGCGAGGCTCGCGCCGTCGACGGCGCCCTTGTCGGCCAGCTTCTTCGACAGCGTGATGGCCTGCCCGTTGTGGTTCAGGTTCATGAGGATCGCCATGTCCTTCTTCGGCCCCGAGACGCCGAGGTGCACGCCGTACACCAGGCCCCACAGCACGTGCGCCATGTCGAGCTCGCCGTTGACCAGCTTGTCGCGCACGCCGGCCCAGGAGGCCTCCTTGGTCGGGACGATCTTCACGCCGTACTTCTTGTCGAAGCCCAGCACCGACGCCATCACGACGGACGCGCAGTCGGTGAGCGGGATGAAGCCGATCTTCACTTCCTCCTTCTCGGGCTTGTCCGAGCCGGCGGCGTAGACGGCGCTCTGCAGGCCGGGCACGAGGCCCGCAGCGCCGGTCGCGGCGGCGGCTTTGACGAGGTTGCGGCGGGTCATGTCGATCTTTCGGTTCGGCGAATCGTTGTTCATGCGTTGGCTCGGTCAGGTGAAGCGCAAAAACGAGAAGGCGTCCGCACGCCGCCGGCAGGCCGGCAGGTGGGGACGCCTTCGTCCAGTCGACGGTGCGCCTTCCTTGGCGCGCCGTCGCTTCAATCGGTCGGAAGATCGTCGTTGACCTTCCGCGGAGGGGGCACGATGCAAGCGTCGTGCCATCCATCCGGAACGGGTCGCGGCCGCCAGGATGCAGCCGCCGCACCAAAGCAGCGTGGCGGGCGCACGCGGGGCGGCCATGCTGCACACGGCCAGTGCGCGCGGATTCAGCCGAGCAGGTCGGCGACGTCGAGCACGCGCTGCGCCACGTCGGCCAGCTTGAGGCCCTTGTCCATCGCGGTCTTGCGCAGCCGCGCGTAGGCATCGGCTTCCGTCATGCCCTGCCGGGTCATCAGCACGCCCTTCGCGCGGTCGATCAGCTTGCGCTCGGACAACTGCAGGCGCGCGTTCGCGAGCTCGCGGCGCATCGCCTCCTCGTGCTCGAAGCGCGCCATCGCGACGTCGAGCACCGGCTTCACCCGCTCGGGCGCCAGCCCGGCGACGACGTACGCCGTGACCCCCGCCGCGATGGCGTCGCGCACGTGGCTGGTGTCGTCGTCGTCGGTGAACAGGACGATGGGCCGCCGCGCATCGCGCGTCGCCACGACGACGTGCTCCAGCGTGTCGCGCGCCTGGCTTTCGGCATCCACGATGATGATGTCCGGCGCGATCTGGGCGACCCGGTCGGGCAGGAAGACATCCGCGGGCAGCACGGCGACGATGTTGCAGCCGTTCTGCAGCAGGCCGATGCGCAGGCGGCGCGACCGCTCGGCCTCGACCTCGGCGTGCGCGTCGCGCGGGTCGGCGGCAAGCGTGTCGGGGGCGACGATGACGATGCGCAGCGGCGCGGCCGGGTTCATGGCCCGGGCGATTGCAACATCCGCGCCATCGCGCGCGGGGCGGCCGTGCGCGGCGGACCGCTCCATCGACGAGCGTCGTGGTGGGGCCGGACGAACGCAAAGGGAAGGCGTCGGGTTCGGGGTGTCTCCCGAGCCCCGTAAACTGCGCCGATGAACATTCTCGGGGTCGAGTCGTCGTGCGACGAGACGGGCGTGGCGCTCGTCCACGTCGGCGATGCGGTGGCGGTGCCCCGTCTGGCGGCACAGGCGCTGCACAGCCAGGTCGACATGCATCGGGCCTATGGCGGCGTCGTGCCCGAGCTGGCGTCGCGCGACCACATCCGGCGCGTGCTCCCGCTCACGCGCCTCGTGCTCCGCGAAGCCGGCACATCGCTCACGGACGTGGACCTCGTGGCCTACACGCAAGGTCCGGGGCTGGCCGGCGCCTTGCTGGTGGGCGCGGGCATCGCCTGCGCCCTCGCGGCCTCGCTCGGGCGTCCGGTGCTCGGCATCCATCACCTCGAAGGTCACCTGCTCTCGCCGTTCCTGGCCGCCGACCCGCCGTCGTTTCCCTTCGTCGCGCTGCTCGTGTCGGGCGGCCACACCCAGCTCATGCGCGTGGACGACGTGGGCCGCTACGAGCTGCTCGGCGAAACGATCGACGACGCCGCCGGCGAGGCGTTCGACAAGTCGGCCAAGCTGCTGGGCCTCGGCTACCCCGGCGGCCCGGCGCTGGCACGCCTGGCGTCGTTCGGCGACCCGGCCGCCTTCGACCTGCCGCGGCCGCTGCTGCACAGCGCCAGCCTCGATTTCTCGTTCGCCGGACTGAAGACCGCGGTGCGCACGCACGTGCAGAAGCTCGGCACCAACGTGTGCGAGCAGGACAAGGCGCACCTCGCGGCCGCGACGCAGCAGGCCATCGTGGACGTGCTGGTGCGCAAGTCGGTCGCCGCCTTGAGGCAGACGGGGCTCGCGCGCCTGGTCGTCGCGGGCGGCGTGGGCGCCAACGCGCGGCTGCGCGAGCAGCTGAACGCCGAATGCGCGAAGCGCCGGGCCCGGGTGCACTACCCGGACCTGGCGCTGTGCACGGACAACGGCGCCATGATCGCGCTCGCGGCGGCGATGCGCGTGCAGCGCGGCCTGGCCGAGCCGCAGGCGGACTACGCCTTCGGCGTGCGGCCGCGCTGGCCGCTGCAGGACGTGGTCACTCGACGCTGATCTTGCGCTTGCCGGTGGGCACCTTCTTCGCCAGCGTGAGCGTCAGCACGCCGTTGTCGAAGCGGGCCTGCGACGTGGCCGCATCCACCTCGGCCGGCAGGCTCACGGTGCGTGCATAGCGGGCGGCGGCGCGCTCGCGGTACAGCACCCGCTCGCCCTCCGGCGCCTCGGCCTGCGGCGGCGCGGACGTGCCGAGGCTCACGCGGCGGCCTTCGACGGTGATCTCGAGCTGCTCGCGTGCCACGCCGGGGACGTCGAAGCGCAGGGTATAGGCGGCGTCGCTTTCGAGCACGTCCATCGCAGGCGTCAGCACCGACGGCGAGGCCGCTCCGCCGAACAGGCGGTCGAGCGACTCGTCGACCAGACGGTCGAAGGCGCGGGGGGCGGGGGCGCGGCGCGACAGGGTCGCGTTGAAGGGAATGACGAACATGAAGACTCCTACAATCGTGGCGTTGCTGCAAACCCAGCAACGATGCCGCTGAAGTTGGAGCGGCATTTTGTTTTTCAAGGAAGCCCCATGAAGAAACCGGCCCGCGACAGATCCGCCCGCCCCCTGGCCCTCGCGCTCGCGCTGTGCGCCGGCGCCGCGGCTGCCGCCGACGCGCCGCCGCCCGTGCGCATCGCGCTCATCGAGGGTCTGTCCGGCGCTTTCGCGAACGCGGGGGAAGCGGTGGAGCGCAACATCGTGCTGGCGGTGGAGCGCGTCAATGCGCGCGGCGGCGTGCGCCTTCCCGGGGGCGCGCGCCCGCTGGAGCTGATGCGCCTGGACAGCAAGGGCAACACCGAGGAAGCGATCGCGATGCTGCGCGCCGCGATCGACCGCGGGGCGAGCGCCGTCATGCAGGGCAACAGCTCGGCCGCGGCGGCCGCGCTGATCGACGCCCTCAACAAGCACAACCAGCGCGAACCCGAACGGCGCACCGTCTTCCTCAACTACTCGGCGGTCGACCCGGCCCTCACGAACGAGAAGTGCAGCTTCTGGCACTTCCGCTTCGACGCGCATGCCGACATGCGGCTCGCCGCGCTGACCGACGTGCTGCGCGACGACACCCAGGTCGACAAGCTGTACCTCATCGGGCAGGACTACAGCTTCGGCCAGCACGTGCTGCGCCAGGCGCGCACGATGGTGGCCGCCAAGCGGCCCGACATCCGCATCGTCGGCGACGAGCTGCACCCCCTCGGCCGCGTGAAGGACTTCGCGCCGTACGCCGCGAAGATCAAGGCGAGCGGCGCGCAGGCGGTGCTCACGGGCAACTGGGGCAACGATCTCACGCTGCTCGTCAAGGCCGCGCGCGACGCGGGCGTCGACGCGCGCTTCTACACCTTCTACGGCAACGCGCTGGGCGTGCCGGCCGCCATCGGCGAGGCGGGGGTGGGGCGCGTGATGGCGGTCGCGGAGTGGCATCCGAACGTGGGCAGCCGCGCCTCCGACCGCTTCTACGGCGAGTTCCGCCGGCGCTTCCCGAAGCCGCAGGACGATTACGTGCACGCGCGCATGCACGCGATGGTGGAGATGCTGGTGAGCGCGATGGAGAAGGCGCGCAGCACGGAGGCGGCGGCGGTGGCCCGCGCGATGGAGGGGCTGACCCTGGACGCGCCGTCGCTCGCGGGCTTCCATGCCGGCACGATGCGCGCGGCCGACCATCAGTTCATCCAGCCGCTGTACGTCAGCACCATGCAGAAGCTGGGCGCCCCGGGCGTTCGCTTCGACAACGAAGGCTCGGGCTACGGCTTTCGCACGCTGCGCTACGTGGAGCCGGCGAAGACGGTCCAGCCCACGACGTGCCGGATGGAGCGCCCATGAGGCCGGTCATCCGGGATCTTCCGGCCTCGCGCATCCGGGAGGTCGCCAATGCGGGCATGGGCCGCGACGACGTGCTGGCCTTCTGGTTCGGCGAGTCGGACGAGGTCACGCCGGCAACGGTGCGCGACGCGGCCATCGCGTCGCTGCAGCGCGGCGAGACCTTCTACGCGCAGAACTTCGGCCTGCCGCCGCTGCGCGAGGCGGTCGCGGCCTACGCGTCGTCGCTGCACCGGCCCATCGGACCGGAGCGCATCGCCATCACGTCGTCCGGCGTCAATGCCCTGATGCTCGCCACGCAGGCGCTCGCGGGCGCGGGCGACGAGGTGGTCGCCGTCGTGCCCGTGTGGCCCAACCTGACGGCTCAGCCGGCGATCCTGGGCGCGCGGGTGACGCGCGTGCCGCTGCGCGTGCGCGAAGGCGCGTCGACGCTCGACCTCGACCGCCTGCTGTCGGCCGTGACGGACCGCACGACCATGCTGCTGGTGAACGCGCCCAACAACCCCACCGGCTGGACCCTCGCTCGCGACGAGCAGCGGGCCATCCTGGCGCACTGCCGGCGCACCGGCACCTGGATCGTGGCGGACGAGGTCTACGAGCGGCTGGTGTTCGACCTCGGCGTGCGCGCGGCGCCCAGCTTCGCGGACCTCGCCGAGCCGGACGACCGCCTCGTCGTCGTGGGCAGGTTCTCCAAGAGCTTCCTGATGACCGGCTGGCGGCTGGGCTGGCTCGCCGCGCCGGCCGCGCTGATGGATGCGCTCGGCAAGCTGATCGAGTTCAACACCTCGTGCGCGCCGGTGTTCGTGCAGCGTGCGGGCCTGGCCGCACTGCAGCAGGCGCAGACGCTGGTGCCGCCGATGGTCGAGCGGCTGCGACATTGCCGGGACACGCTGGTGCCGCGCCTGGCCGCGCTGCCGCGGGTCACGGTGGCGTCGCCGCGCGGCGGCATGTACGCGTTCTTCCGCATCGCCGGGCAGGACGATTCGCTGGCGCTCGCCAAGCGGCTGGTGGCGGACCACGGCCTCGGACTGGCCCCCGGCGTGGCGTTCGGCCCGGAGGCCGAAGGCTGGCTGCGCTGGTGCTTCGCGTCCCGCGAGCCCGCCCGGCTGGTGCAGGGCGTGCAGCGGCTCGAGGCGGCGATCGGCGCGATGGCCGTATAATCGACAGGCTTTGCCCCCTATCGGGTGCAGGCATGCGGGCAGCCAGCCCTCCCAGGGGCCCCACGCGGGGCGGCCGGGGCGGCAGGCGCCCGGCAGGCACGGCGCTGGTCGGTTTCACCGGCGACCGCAAGTTCGACACCGGAAACCGCTGCGCCCCGCGCATTTCGGGCTGCACGGCGTCCGCCACACAGGAAACAGCATGAGCAATATCGACAAGGCTGAGGTCGTCAAGGCCAACGCCCGCAGCGCCAACGACACCGGCTCGCCGGAAGTGCAGGTCGCGCTCCTCACGGCGCGCATCAACGAGCTGACGCCGCACTTCAAGACCCACCTGAAGGACCATCACGGCCGCCGCGGCCTGCTGAAGATGGTCAATGCGCGCAAGAGCCTGCTCGCCTACCTGAAGAACAAGGACGCCGAGCGCTACACCGCGCTCATCCACAAGCTCGGCCTGCGCAAGTAGGGCGCCGCCGATGATCCACGAGGGGCCTGTCTGGAATCGCCAGCACAGGCTCTTCGTGCTTGGAGCAGGGCAACCACGATGACGATGTGTCATTCCACCGGCGTTCGCAGCGGAACGTCGCTGGAATGGCATCGCGCCAGGATGCCCCGGCTTCGGGTCCCGAACGCCACCCGATACGGCGCTCGCCATCACCGGAGAACCACATGAGCATGTTCAACAAGGTCACCAAGACGTTCCAGTGGGGTCAGCACAGCGTCACCCTGGAAACCGGCGAGATCGCGCGCCAGGCAGGCGGCGCGGTCGTCGTCAACATGGAAGACACCGTGATCCTGGCCACCGTCGTGGCCGCCAAGAACCCCAAGCCGGGCCAGGACTTCTTCCCGCTCACCGTCGACTACATCGAGAAGACCTACGCCGCCGGCAAGATCCCCGGCAGCTTCTTCAAGCGCGAGGGCCGCCCGAGCGAGCTGGAGACGCTCACGTCGCGCCTGATCGACCGGCCGCTGCGTCCGCTCTTCCCGGAAGGCTTCTTCAACGAGGTGCAGGTGGTCATCCACGTGCTGTCGCTGAATCCGGAGATCGCCGCGGACATCCCGTCGTTGATCGGCGCCAGCGCGGCGCTGGCCATCGCCGGCATTCCGTTCAACGGTCCGATCGGCGCGGCGCGCGTCGGCTACGTCAACGGCGAGTACGTGCTGAACCCGACCCGCTCGCAGCTCGACCAGTCGGAGATGGACCTCGTGGTCGCCGGCACGCAGGCCGCGGTCCTCATGGTCGAGTCCGAAGCGCAGCAGCTGTCCGAGGAAGTGATGCTGGGCGGCGTGGTGTTCGGCCACGAGCAGGGCAACCTCGCGATCGCCGCCATCAACGACCTCGTCCGCGAGGCCGGCAAGCCGGCGTGGGACTGGAAGCCGGCGCCGAAGGACGAGGCCTTCATCGGCAAGGTCTCCCGGCTCGGCGAGGACGCGCTGCGCGCGGCCTACCAGATCCGCTCCAAGCAGGCGCGCACGCAGGCCGTGCGCGAGGCCTACGCCAAGGTGGTGGGCACGCTGGCCGAGGAGGGCGCCACCTTCGACGTCGTGAAGGTCGAGTCGCAGCTGTTCGACATCGAGGCGCGCATCGTGCGCAGCCAGATCCTCTCGGGCGAGCCGCGCATCGACGGCCGCGACACGCGCACCGTGCGCCCGATCGAGATCCGCAACGGCGTGCTGCCGCGCGTGCACGGCTCGGCGCTGTTCACCCGCGGCGAGACGCAGGCGCTGGTGGCCGCCACGCTCGGCACCGAGCGCGACTCGCAGCGCATCGACGCGCTGGCCGGCGAGTACAGCGAGCCCTTCATGCTCCACTACAACATGCCGCCGTTCGCCACCGGCGAGACGGGCCGCGTGGGCTCGCCCAAGCGCCGCGAGATCGGCCACGGCCGCCTCGCCAAGCGCGCGCTGGTCGCGGTGCTGCCGGGCAAGGACGAGTTCCCGTACTCCATCCGCGTCGTCTCCGAGATCACCGAGTCGAACGGCTCCTCGTCGATGGCCTCGGTGTGCGGCGGCTGCCTGGCGCTGATGGACGCCGGCGTGCCGCTCAAGGCGCACGTGGCGGGCATCGCCATGGGCCTCATCAAGGAAGGCAACCGCTTCGCGGTGCTCACCGACATCCTGGGCGACGAGGACCACCTCGGCGACATGGACTTCAAGGTGGCCGGCACCACCAACGGCGTGACCGCCCTGCAGATGGACATCAAGATCCAGGGCATCACCAAGGAGATCATGCAGGTGGCGCTCGCGCAGGCCAAGGAGGCGCGCATGCACATCCTGGCCAAGATGGTCGAGGCGATGGGCGGCGCGAAGACCGAGGTCTCGCAGTTCGCGCCGCGCCTGTACACCATGAAGATCAACCCGGAGAAGATCCGCGACGTGATCGGCAAGGGCGGCGCGACCATCCGCGCGCTGACCGAGGAGACCGGCACGACGATCGACATCGGCGAGGACGGCACCATCACCATCGCCTCCACCGAGGCGAGCAAGGCCGAGGAAGCCAGGCGCCGCATCGAGGAGATCACGGCCGAGGTGGAAGTGGGCAAGGTCTACGAAGGCCCGGTCACCAAGATCCTCGACTTCGGCGCCCTGGTGAACCTGCTGCCCGGCAAGGACGGCCTGCTGCACATCAGCCAGATCGCGCACCAGCGCGTCGAGAAGGTGACCGACTTCCTGAAGGAAGGCCAGATCGTGAAGGTCAAGGTGCTCGAGACCGACGAGAAGGGCCGCGTCAAGCTGTCGATGAAGGCGCTGCTCGACCGCGAGCCGCAGTCGCAGCGCGAGGCGCAGCCGGCGTCCCAGGACTGAAGAGCCGCCGGCGCTGACGCGCGGCGCCTGCGGGCGCCGCTTTCGCGTCGCGCCGCCGCATCCGAGACCATGAAAGCGATCGAGATCACGTCGTACGGCGCGCCCGAGGTGCTGCGCGCCGCCGAGCGCCCCGACCCGGTGCCCGGCGCCGGAGAGGCGCTCATCCGCGTGGCCGCGTCCGGCGTCAACCGCCCGGACGTGCTCCAGCGCAAGGGCCACTATCCGGTGCCCCCCGGCGCCTCGGACATCCCGGGGCTCGAGGTGGCCGGCACGATCGTGGGCGGCGACGCCGCTGCGCTGGCCGCGGCGGGCCTGGGCAACGGCGACCGGGTGTGCGCGCTGGTGGCCGGCGGCGGCTATGCGCAGCTCTGCGTCGCGCCCGTCGGCCAGTGCCTGCCCGTGCCGGGCGCACTGACCGACGTCGAGGCCGCGAGCCTGCCCGAGACCTTCTTCACCGTCTGGTCCAACGTGTTCGACCGCGGCCGCCTGCGCGCCGGCGAGACCTTGCTCGTGCAAGGCGGCAGCAGCGGCATCGGCGTGACGGCGATCCAGCTCGCCAAGGCGGCGAACGCGCGCGTCATCGTCACGGTGGGCTCGGCCGCGAAGGGCGCGGCGTGCGTGGCGCTCGGCGCCGACGAGGCGATCGACTACAAGACGCAGGACTTCGTCGAGGAGGTCAGGCGCATCACTTCCGGCCACGGCGCAGACGTGATCCTCGACATGGTCGCGGGCGATTACGTGGCGCGCGAGGTGCAGGCGCTGGCCGACGACGGCCGGCTGGTGATCATCGCGGTGCAGGGCGGCACGAAGGCGCAGTTCGATGCCGGCGCGGTGCTGCGCCGCCGCCTGACCCTCACCGGGTCGACGCTTCGGCCGCGCTCGGTGGGCTTCAAGACCGCCATCGCGCAGGCGCTGCGCGCCGAGGTGTGGCCCTGGCTCGAGTCCGGCAAGGTGCGCCCGGTGATCCACCAGGTGTTCCCCGCCGAGCGCGCCGCCGAGGCGCACGCCCTCATGGAATCGAACCAGCACATCGGCAAGCTGGTCCTGCAATGGTGAATCGGGAGTCACGCAACATGCGGCGCAAACTGGTCGTCGGCAACTGGAAGATGAACGGGACGCGGCTGGCCAACACGGAGCTGCTGGCCGCGCTGGACGAGACCGGTCCCTTCGTGGCCGAGGTGGCGGTGTGCCCGCCGTTCCCGTACCTGTCCGAGGTGGCGCTGCAGCTGCAGGGCCACAAGCGCATCGCCTGGGGCGCGCAGGACTGCTCCGCCCAGGAAAGCGGCGCGTACACCGGCGAGGTCTCGGCCGCGATGCTGGCCGAGTTCGGCTGCCGCTTCGTGATCGTGGGGCATTCCGAGCGACGGGCGCTGCACGACGAATCGGACCAGCTGGTCGCCGACAAGGCGAAGATCGCGCTCAAGCACAACCTCACGCCGATCGTGTGCGTGGGCGAGACGCTCGCCGAGCGCGAGGCGAACCAGACCGATGCGGTGGTGAAGCGGCAGATGTCGGCGGTGATCCACACGCTCGGCCATTGCATCTCGCAGGTCGTGGTGGCCTACGAGCCGGTGTGGGCGATCGGCACCGGGCGCACCGCCACGCCGGAGCAGGCGCAGGCGGTGCACGCGCTGCTGCGCACCCAGCTGCACGCGGCGACGCCGAAATCGGCCGCCATGAACATCCTCTACGGCGGCAGCGTCAAGCCCGACAACGCCGCGGC
>Ga0075429_100001430_pt1 | contig 19595 bp, 16 predicted proteins | sample RhiMetdeltSRZDD3_FD_75295 | JGI IMG/M metagenome (GOLD analysis project Ga0075429, IMG submission 75295) | Populus rhizosphere microbial communities from Tennessee, USA - Rhizosphere MetaG P. deltoides SRZDD3 | ecosystem: Host-associated > Plants > Roots > Rhizosphere > Soil | place: USA... | reverse complement strand
GATGCTTGTGCTGGTGGATATTGAGGGAATGTCCTACGAAGAAGCCGCAATGGCAGCTCACATCCCCGTGGGGACCGTGAAGAGCCGCCTGGCGCGTGCCCGCCTGCAGATGCAGAAGTCCCTGCAGGCAGCCGGAGAGTTGCTGCCCTCTTCCTACCGGGTTGAACTGCCTCTCTCGATTTGAACTAAAATCCCCATCTGAAGGAAAAATAAATGCATCGATCCATCGTTCTGTTCATCGCGCTCAGTCTGCTCGTGTCCGGCTGCGGCACACTCGAGATCTCTTTCGAGACGCCTCCGCCTGCGATCTCTGAATTCCCTGCGGAGTCAGGATCCGATGCGAGCGTGACCGTTGAGCCGGGATTATCTTTGAACTCCTCTTCCGAGGAGATCCGGCGTGCCATGCTCGAAAGCGCGACGAACTGGCAGTCCATCTGGATGGATGGCACGTTCATCGGTTACGATCCGAATGCCACAGAACCACCTCCGGTCCTGCGCGAACAGGTCTGGATCGAGCTGCCCAAGGGCCGGTTCCGTTCCTTGAAAGGCTATGTCGACGGACCGATGGATGCGTTCAAGATCTCCGACGGGATTACCGTCGTGGAAATGAATCTGCAGACCGGTCAGAGCCAGTCCAATCCCCTGCCGGACCTGGGACCGGAAAAACAGTTTGTCCCCGCGCACCAGCCGGGCTATGCCTACCCTCAGCCGCTCTGGGGCCAACTGGGGACGACCATCTCACTTCTGGCGTTCCCGTCAGACTTTGCCCAGAGCGAGGGAACGTTCAAGCCGCTTGGGATGGAGTTGGTGGCAGGTCGTGAAACGCTTGTTGTCGAATGGACCTATGCGACCAATGATCTGCCGTCCTGGCGGATGTGGCTCGATACGGAAACCGCCGTCGCCCTGAAGATGCAGCATTTCGCCAAAGACGGATCTGAAAACGTTCAAAGTGAAATTGTCGTGGACCAGGTCATCTATGGCCATACCTTTGACGACTCTCTCTTTCAGGCACCGTCGACAGCGCCCCAGTTCAGCGATGTGGACGGCAACCCTCTGACGATAAGCCAGCCCGCGCCGACGGCTTCCTCTGACCCCGATCCGCTGCGCGAAGTGTACTTTTTCGCCATGGATCAGGGTCCGGCTGCCGGATCGACTCAGCTGGTACGCGTGCCAGGTTCCTGCGTAGCGGGGTTGAGTCCCTGCCCGGAGGCCGAGGTCGTCCCGACTCCTGTGACCTTGAATACCAGTCTGACCACCCTGGTCTGGTCACCGGATGGAGGTGTGGCAGCCTTTGCCTATCCTATCAACCCCGATGGAAATCGCACGGCTCTCTTTCTCTTCGACCCGCAGGCAGAGACCTGGCAGTCATTGGCAGAGTTCAATTTTATCGATCCGCCTTTCTGGTCGCCGGATGGCAATTGGCTGGCGTTCCGCGTGCAGGACGGGGAAGGCAGCGATGAGATCTATGCCATCCGCCGCGATGGCTCAGGGTTGACGAACCTTTCGACAAGCGAAAAGCTTCCGCATGACGGTTCTCCCTATGCCTTGAGCGGCTGGCTCACTAATCATGTCATTCTGCACAGCCGGAGCAATGGCACAGTCTATTTGCTTCGTGTGGAAGATGGCTCGGTCACGCCGCTGTTCGAAACTCCCTTAGCCAAATCAGATCTGGTGTTCCCTTCTCAGGATGGATATTTCCTTGCCTATACCGATGCGGAAGATCAAAGGATCGCTTTAAATCTCCTCACACCCGATGGAAGCACAGCCCGGGAGCTGGCAGCGTTCCGGAATACTTCGATCTATCCCCTGGTCTGGTCGCCCGATGGAGCAAGGCTTGCCTTTGCCGCGCTCACGGATGCCACCGATCCAGCAGCCGGACAGGATATATTGATCATTGGAAGCGACGGACGAGAGCTGCACGAGGTCTATCACAGTCCCATGGCGAGCATTGCCGAGATCGCCTTTTCGCCGGATGGAAACTACCTGCTCTTTCAGGATGACGATGACCTGGGCAGACACATTTTTGTGGTCGATCTTTCCACCCTGGAGCAGCATAAGCTCGAAATCTCAAATCTTCCAGTGGACTCGTGGTGGTTCGCGCCATCCTGGAGGCGATAATTACTTTTCAGAGTCAAAAGAGCCAAAGGTCTTGCCTTTGGCTCTTTTCATTGATAGCATAGGCCCTATCTTGTCATTATAATAACAGGGCTTTCTATTCATTATTGATAAGGAGTTTTCATTATGGGTACCAAAGACGCACCAAAAGATTCCTGGTCAAGTGGCGATTCGTATGAGCCGTATGTGGGCCGCTGGAGCCGGCTGGTGGCGCAGGAATTTATTCGCTGGCTGGCGATCCCAAAAGATCGCAGATGGCTGGATGTGGGGTCAGGCACAGGTGCGCTGAGTCAGACGATCCTCGAGCATGCAAATCCCAGAAAAGTGAAAGGCATCGATCGAGCCGAAGACTACGTGGAATTTGCGCACAGCCGTGTGGATCATCCCCAGGTTGAGTTTGAGGTCGGAAATGCGCAATCCCTGAAAGTGGATTCAAAAGCATTCGACGTGGCGGTTTCCGGGCTCGTCCTAAACTTTGTCCCTCATCCCAATCAGATGGTCGCAGAGATGGCGCGCGCCGTGCGTGACGGTGGAGTGGTGGCGCTCTATGTCTGGGACTATGCAGGGAACATGCAAATGATGCGTCACTTCTGGAATGCTGCGACAACACTGGATCCGGCTGCTCGGGACCTTGATGAGGGACGGCGCTTTCCGATCTGCAGTCCTCGGCCCCTCACAGAATTGTTTCAGAATGCGGGTCTTTTTCAGGTCCAGGTGCGTCCGATCGATATTCTGGCACAGTTCAAGGATTTTAATGATTTCTGGTCTCCGTTCCTGGGCGGACAGGGTCCCGCGCCGGGATACGTTATGTCCCTCAGTGAAGCGCGGCGCGCGCGATTGCAGGAGAGAATCTATAACAGTCTGCCCTTTGCCCTGGATGGAACAATTACCCTTGTCCTGCGGGCATGGGCGGTCCAAGGAGTTAAGTAGTGCAAAGGAGAATCGCATGAAGCGCTGGCAGGGTTCCTGCATTGGTGCACTCCTTGTTTTATTGGTCGGTGGTGCGTCGTTATTCTTTATCGTCCCCGTCGGCGGTGGGATTCTCGTCGGCATCCCGCCTGTGTTTGACAAATTGACAGGCTTGGCGGTCTGCCCCGGCGCTGTTTCCATCTCACAGGAGGAATACAACTCGGGACCCGTGACGACGAGTCCCAGCGGCATGACCGGACACCAGGAGGAATGGACCTGTACCTTCCAGGATGGCAGCGAGAAGGTCATCCCCAACGAAGAGATCGCGTTCAAGGGGATTGCGGCCTCATTCACGGCGGCAGGCGTTTGTGGGGGCGTTGTGATTTTGCTCTTCATGATCGCTGCCGCGATTCTCGGGGCAAGGCTGGCCAAACCGTCACAGGCCGAGATTTGATGGGGATTGCAGGTAAAACCTGAGAGAATCGTCGCATCCTGACTTCGGAGGAGTAGATGAGACTTCTTAAACGGGTTTTACTTGGTATTCTGATTCTTGTTGTCTCGTTCATCCTTTTTCTGGCTGGCTCCATTGCTCTGGATTACGCCATCGGCGCGGACCGGCTGGATACCGTAGCCAACCTCACGATCCCCGGCACCGCTGGCGCGCCGGACGTCCGCGCCTATGTGGCGCAGCCGGAAGGAGAGGGACCGTTCCCAACCGTGATCATGATCCATGAATTCTGGGGGCTGAATGAGTCTATTGCCGGCAAAGCCGATCTGTTGGCAAAAGAGGGATATTTTGTCATTGCGCCGGATACGTTCCGCGGCTCCACGACAGGCTGGGTCCCGCGTGCGATCTATCAGGTCATTTCGAGCAAGTCTGAAAACGTAATTGCCGACCTCGACTCGGTATATGCCTGGCTCGAATCCCAGCCGGACGTGGATACCAGTCGAATCGCGATTGCAGGATTTTGTTACGGCGGGCGGACGTCACTTGCCTATAGTCTGCATAACAACCAGCTTGCGGCGACGGTTGTCTTTTACGGCGCGCCCGAAACGGACCCCGCGGTTCTCAAGACTCTGCCTGGACCCGTTCTGGGAATTTTCGGTGGTGCCGATCCATCGATCCCCGTCGAACAGGTCAAGGCTTTCGACGCAGCCCTGACCGAGGCCGATGTGCCTCACGAGATCACCATTTACGAAGGGCAGCCGCATGCCTTCGTCCAGGATGCACAGGGAATCCAGGCAGGCGGCGCGCAGGCTGAAGCGTGGAATCAAATGCTTGCGTTTGTGGAAAAGAACCTCAAGAACAGACCCACGACACAGAGCAAGCCGCCTCTATCGGAGTATCGCGCTCCCTTTGCCTGGAAGTATTACCTCATGCTCGTTTATGAGCACGCATTTGGTACAGCAAGTCACATGCACTAAATCAAAAGGCGACCCTCCAGGGTCGCCTTTTGATTTAGTGCAACAGAAATCTTCTCATTTCCTCGTAGACCAGCTCCTCCTGTTCGATGAAGCAGTAGTGGTGCCCCTGCGGGATCTCGACGATCTTTGCGTGGGGGACATTGCGCCTGAATAGTTGAATACTCTCCCTGGTCCAGGCATTTTCTCTTGTTTCAACGTGCTTTGAGAGCACAGCTTTCTGTTCGTCTGTCATCCACTCATCGGAGATGGTATTGAGCCCCTTGGAAAGGGCGAAAAAAGCCAGGGCCGGAGTTTTGATCTGCGAGTCCTCAAGCACATAGCTCCTCAAAGTCTCATTAAGAGCCTCGCTGACTGCATCGCTCATCCGGTCTACGATCTTTCCGTCCGGTGCCTTCATGATCTCATGATAGGATTGTTGCTCGAGCGCTTCGGTCCAGATCAACGAAAAAGATGGATACGCTCTCTTCATAGCGGTGAAATGCTCTTCCGCAGAATAATAATCAACATCCAGCCCTGGAGGCTGGAATTGTTTCCAGGGACTGTTTTCCACCATATCTTTATAGGATGCTGAGGCGCGGTCATAGGCAGCATCCAGAAATATCAGTTTGAGCACTCGCTCAGGATGCAACGCGGAGAAATGGGAAAGCTCCACGTTCGCCATGGAGTGCCCTGCCAGGATGGCTTTCTCGATCCCCAGTGCATCCAGAACTAGACGGAGATCGTCTGTCAGCGTGTCAACGTCATAGCCGGTTTCGGGATGATCTGATTCCCCATGGCCGCGGCGGGTCAACGCCATCACATGGAACGAATCCGTAAAGCGCGGGGCGAGATCGTCAAAGATGTGTGCGTTGCATCCCATGCCTGCCAGGAATAACAACACTTCACCACTTCCACCCCAGTCGAGATAGTGCAGATTGATTCCGTTCACATGTACAAAATCGCTTTTATGCGGGGACTTGTCCATTTTTCTCCTTTAGAAAATCTATAGGTTCGTCTCGCTCAGGGAATCGTACCGTTAGCAGTTTACAGCGTTTGAATGGCGAAAAAAAGTATTCTTATTTGCTATTGCAATCAACCCCGAAATCTTATACAATGAAAGTGTAGAACCTGGGAAAATAAAAATCTGTCCGCTCAAAGCGGACAGATTTTTGTTATTGGAATAGTTGAATTATTGCGATTGCACATCCACCAGTATCGCGCGAATGATCCGCCGGAAAAGGTATGAATCGTTTAGCGGGTTATATCCCTGGCATGTAATCAGCGTGAGATAGGAATAATCCTCCAAATGCTCGAGAGCAAAATCGGTGGATGCAGGAGACACCAAACGTGTGGCCTGGACCTGGAAGATGTACTTCTCACCATAAAGGTGAATGACGATGGAATCGCCATACCTAAGATTTTTTAGGTTGTAAAAGGGTCCTGGTAAACCATTGGCATCATAGACATGACCGGTCAGTACGGAATTACCTTCCCAGGAGGGGAAGGCGGTGCCATGCAGCCAGCCAATATCCTTGCCGAGCCAGGCCACATCCCAGCGTAGATCAGATTGAGGTACACCGACAATGCTGGTTTTCAGCCCTTGGGAAGGGATTTCAAGCCACAGATCGCCCAGAGAGGCATATTCCTTGTCTGCTGGCTGCGAGGGCAAGGAAGTAACTATGTGAGGGGCGAAGCCAGTCCTTGGTAGAGACACGACGTCCCCCGGTACGTTGCTTGGCGCTGTATTAACAGTGAAATCGAACGTGAAATCGGTGCCAGAGGTTATGCCATTACCAGCCAGTGCGGTACTGGCAAGATCGACAATGGACGTTGTACCACACACCAATAGACGATACTTGCCGGCAGGCAGGGCTCCGCTCAGCGAAACAGTCGACGTAAAAGATATCGAATTATAGGTCACATTTGTGACCGTGATCCGCTGGTCATCGGAAGTGAGACCGCTGGTACAGGAGGTCGTATCTGAAATCCCATTTGCACCTTTGTCAATAAGAAGATAGTTGCGCGGATTTGTAGCATCGTCTGTATTCGAGCTGCCGGGGGGATTATTCAGGTCTTCACTGAAGGTCACTGTGAAACTACCTGGGCCAGGATTCATAACGGGTTCCAGGGAAGTGGATGTCACCAGAGGTGGAAAATCCAGCCTGGCCACAAAGGAGTCCATCTCTGCCGTATAGGGGCGGACAGGATTTCCCCAGGTAGCAATGCCGTGTCCTATCACATAAGCATTCCCGGTCATATCTACATCGATGTTGTAGGCGTAATCTGTGGTACTCGAGCCAAGAAATGTATTCCACGTGAGGCCACCGCCTGGATCGATTTTCACCGCGAATGCGTCAATACCGGCTGTGTATGCGCGAATTGGGTTGCCCCAGCCAGCAGTGCTGTATCCAGCCACATAAGTATTTCCGCTTCCATCTATGTCGATTCCCATGGCCAAATCAGACCTTTCGCCGCCCAGGAAGGTGCTCCACAGAAGGTTGCCGCTCACGCCGACCTTTGCCACGAACGCGTCCTCATTGGCTGTGAAACGGCGGATTGGATTCTCCCAGGTGGTCATGCTGGAACCGGTCACGTATGTGTTGCCATTTCCGTCCACTGCAAGATTCGAGCCTTCATCATTTCCGCCACCACCGAGGAAGGTATTCCACACCAAACCTCCACCTCCATCAAGCTTTGCCACGAAGGCGTCCCGGAACGCTGTGTATGCACGGACTGGATTCCCCCAGCTGCCGGTGATACCGGGACGACCCGTGCTGAATCCGGTCACAAAGGTCGCGCCAGTTCCATCGGTCACGATTCCGTACGCTTCGTCAAACTCACTCCCTCCCAGAAAACTATTCCAGACGAAGTTCCCGTTGGTGTCCAACCTGGCCACAAATGCGTCCATACTCCCCTCGTACGAACGTATCGTAACGGTACCCCAGGCGGCGTCACTACGCCCTGTCACATAAACAGTTCCACCGTCGACCGCAATTTCTCTTGCCTCGTCAGTTCCCGTCCCGCCAAGGAAGGTATTCCATATCAGATTACCATGTGTATCTAACCTTGCCAGAAACGCGTCAGCAATCCCCGGGGTATAAGCTCGGATTGGATTCCCCCAGGTCAAATCACTGTTTCCAGTCACATACACGTTGCCGCTGGCATCCACAGCAATACCATAGCCAGCGTCACCTCCGCTTCCACCAAGAAAGGTATTCCATATCAAGTTTCCGTTTGGACCAAGTTTTGCCACAAAGGCATCCGGCATTGTTGATAGGTTACGGATAGGGCTACCCCAGGACACATAACTATAGCCTGTCACATAGATATTCCCACTTCTGTCCACGACAATGTCATCTCCCTCTTCGTCCCCAATGCCTCCCAGGAAGGTGTTCCAGGCCAGAGCGGGATCCGGAGCAGCGAGAGTACTGGAGCGAAAACTATCAGCTTGTATCCGAAGGGAGTTTGATTCCAGAGGGCGAGCGCTGGAAGCAGTCTGAACCCCGATGATCCCGGGCAAAAGGCTGGCGCAGATCAACGCATGAGCGAGTTTCGTTCTCAATGATGCCACGATGACTTCCTCCCAAAAATCCTGATTCGGAGCCCTGAACGCCATGGACCCCATGTCAATTCGATTTTATCAGCAATATTCATGTCAGGCTGATGGATGTAACAAAAGGACCCCTCACATATTTGGTGAGGAGTCCCTTTCAATCCGTAGAAAATAAAACAGTGAGCTACTTCCCCAATTTTTTCTTGAATGCTTCTGTCAACGCCGGCACGATCTGGAACAGGTCTCCGACTACGCCGTAGCGCGCCTGTTTGAAGATCGGGGCATCCGAGTCTTTGTTGATTGCCACGACCAGTTTGGCATTCCGCATCCCAACTAGGTGTTGGATCGCCCCGGAGATGCCGCAGGCGATGTATAGATCCGGCGTGACAACTTTGCCCGTCTGACCGACCTGATGCGAGTAGGGGATATAACCCGCGTCCACAGCCGCGCGCGAGGCGCCAACGGCGCCACCAAGCACGTTTGCCAGGTCTGTGATGAGGGCAAATCCCTGCTGGGCGCGCCAGAGCTCCGCCTGCTTTTCATCGAGTCCCGCTGGAGGCTGGAGCGATGGGTTGTTCGAAACGCCACGCCCGCCCGAGACGATCACGCCCGCATCGCCCAGGTTGACCGCGCTTTCGGCGGCAGAATATCCGGCAACCTCAGTCAGCGCCGCGGCTTTGACTTCCACCTTCGTCGCGCTGCCCGATTTGCTTGCATCTGCCTCAGGCTTGGGGAAGGCGCGCCCGCGGATCGTGGCTATCACAGGTTTGCCGGAGCAAATGGCTTTCTCCAGTACCTTGCCTTCATAGATCGGGCGGGTCGCAATGAGCTGATCCCCATTCGCTTCGAGCCCGGTAATATCGGTCAACACGCCCGTGTTCAGGTCGATGGCTGTCATCGCGGCAAGTTCGCGGGTGCGCGCCGTGGTAGGGAACAGGATCAAGTCCGGGCTCTGAGAAGTAGCGAGCGCCGAGAGGGTGGAAGCATACGGCTCCACACGGAAATCTGTCAGCGCCGCCTCATCCGCCGCGAGGACTTCATCCGCGCCATATTCGAACGCAGCTTTCACCAGCGCCTCGACTCCGGAGCCGAAGACAACCGCGCTTACGGAACCCAACGACTTGCCAAGGCCGAGGGCTTCCCAGGAAGCAGGCTGGATCTCACCTTTGAAATGATCGATGTAAACCAGTGTCTTCATAGGATCTTCTCCGCCAGGATTTTGTCCGCGAGTTTGTCGGCGATCTCGGCGGGGGTTTCACCGGTGATGATCTCGATGCTGGTTTCCTGCACCGGCGGGTTCATCAGCTCGGTGCGCCTGACCAGGGGCTCGGGCGCACTCGTGCCCAACTCACTCAGCGTCCAGGCCGGGATGTTCGCCTTCGACGCTTTGCGGATGCCCATGAACGAGGGGTAGCGCGGCTCGCCAATGCTCTGAACAACGCTCAAGACAGCGGGCAGCTTCGCACTGACAGTCTGCCTGCCCTCTTCGATAACGCGGTCCACGGTCACGCTCCCATCCTGGACCTTGATCTGACCAGCCAGGCCGAGCATTGGCCATCCCAGCACCCGCGCCGTCTGCGCGGGGGTGATGCCGGAGCCGTTGTCGAGGGTCTGGCGCCCGAACACGACCATGTCTGCGCCGATCTTCTGGATCGCCGCAGCCAGGACGCGCGCCGCCCCGACGGTGTCCAGCTCATTGAGGGCAGGATCCGAGATCAGGATCGCTTCGTCCGCACCCATGGCGAGGGCGTGCTTGAGTGCCTCCCGCGCCGATTCCGGTCCAATACACAGCGCTGTGACTGTGCTGCCGCTGTTCGCTTCCCTCTGCTGGAGCGCGCCTTCCACCGCGTACTCATCGAACGGGTTGATGACCAGCGGCGCGTCTCCCCAGGAGACTTTCCCGCCCTCGGCTTTCACCTTCGCCTCCGAGTCGGGCACTTGCTTGATACAAGCGATGATTTTCAAGAGACTCCTCCTTTATCGGGTTTTGTCATTGCGAGCCTCTTAGGGCGAAACAATCTCTCTTAACGTGTGTGAGATTGCTTCGGGCAGAAGAACACTGCCCTCGCAATGACGGACAATAGTAAAAAGCTTAAGCGAAAAAATCCTCATACAAGTCTTTCCATTCAGGGTTTTTGCTGTTTATCAAATCAACCTTTTTCTGCCTTGAACCGCCTTTGATCTGCTTTTCGCGAGCAATGGCTTCTTCCATGGTATTGTACTCTTCGTAATAAACTAACTTCGTCACATTGTAAGCGCTTGTAAAACTAGATACCACTTTGTCTTTATGCTCTGCAGCCCGTTTGAATAAATCGCTGGTTACACCTGTATAGAGAACTTTATGACCTTTATTGGTCATGATATAGACGCAAGGATGAAGTTCTCTTTTCATGTTTCTTCTTTGTCACTGTCATTGCGAGGAGGAGCGCCCTTAGCGCCACGACGAAGCAATCCCGGTTTGTTTTGAGAGATTGCTTCGGGCAGAAGAAGACTGCCCTCGCAATGACGGATTATTGGATATATGCTATCGCGACCAAAACATCCGCTGCTATAACGGCGACCAACCCAAGCAAACCAAAACCTTTTTGCCAGAGTACCCAATGCTGCTTATTTTCCATCCGCTTCAAAAAGAATTGTCGGAACGGATAGATCGAAGGCTCGCGGGTCAAGCTATTATAAATGTCCAGGTAATACTCATCCGTTTTGAACCAAAGCTTGTACGTATTGCGGAGGAACAGCAGGCTAAAGAGCAAAAAGACGATGACAAATCCAGGAGAGGGCAGGGTGATGGGCATTATGGGTCAGGCAGAAACTCCCTGGCACCGGCCGCTATCACCAATTGGGCAATTGCCAGGATCATCATAGCGCCGCGGGCAACCTGTCGCCCGGAATCGAGGCGGGAGCCAGCCGTAATCCCAGCCGCCACGCCAGTCTTTTTGCAGATGGCAACGACTCTGTCGATCATCTCCTGAACCTCAGGATGATTTGGGCCATCTGGAAACCCCATGTTCAGGGACAGATCTCGTGGACCAATCACGACCGCATCCACGCCTGGTTGAGAGATCATCTCCTCGAAGCAGTCAAGTAGGGCGGCATCCTCGAACTGGGGAATGACCATGATTTGTTCATTCGAAAAATTGATGAACGCCTGCGCTTCCTTTCCGACCGCGATGTACCCGGATGCCCGCGTGAGCCCCATACCGCGCTTTCCCAGCGGCGGGTATTTAACCGCATCGATCAACATCCTGATTTCCGCCGACGTCTCGAGTCCTGGCATCATCACGCCCATCATTCCCGCATCCAGATACTGGAGCACGACCTTCGGATCTTTGGAACCGATCCTCACCATGGGCGTCATGTTCACACGCTCGCATGCCCGGATCACATCCACCACCTGCGCCGGGTCCATCAGTCCGTGCTCGGCATCCAGCATGTAATAATCAAAGCCAGCCAGACCGAACAACTCGGCGAGTTGTGGATCCGCGGAAGTAGAAAGGATCCCATAGGCTGGCTGCCCTGCTTTAAGCTTACGTTTGGCGCGGTTTTCCTGGATGAACATTTCACTTCACCACGATTTCCACCACCAGGGTGCATAAAGGCCAACGCCTGAAAAAGCCCGGTGTCACTTCGTGTCCCTTGTGGTTTACAGCCTTACGCCTGCCAGAATGTCTCATCGTACGCGGGCAGTTCACAGCGCAGCGGCTTATCTGTCCGCTTGCCCAGCGCATAGCCGGACTGAATCAGCGCCTGGATCTCGGAGCTGCCTTCATAGATCACCGCGCCCTTTGAATTACGCAGGTAGCGTTCCACATCATACTCGTCGCTGAAGCCATACGCGCCGTGGATCTGAATAGCTTCGTTGGCGGCATGGAAAGATGCCTCTGTGGCAAATTTCTTGGCATAAGAAGTCTGGAGAGTGTTCCGCATGCCCATATTCTGCATCCAACCGGCTTGCAGGTAGAGCAGGCGGGCGATTTCATGGTCCTGCGCCATTTTGGCGATCTTTTCCTGAATCAGCTGGTGCTCCGCGATCGGCTTCCCAAAGGTGGTGCGGGTCTTCGAGTAATTCACACTCGCTTCCAGCGCTGCACGGATGATTCCGGTCGCGCCCGAGGCGACGGTGTACCGTCCATGGTCGAAGGCGCTCATCGTGATCTTGAAGCCCTCGCCCTCCTCGCCAATGCGGTTCTCGGCTGGCACGCGCACATCCTGGAAGTTGATCCAGCCTGTGGAGCCGGCGCGCACGCCCAGTTTGCCGTGGATGTCACCGCGCGTGACGCCAGGGGTATGCAGGTCGACGATGAAACAGGAGAGTCCCTCCGAAGCCTTCCGGGCGGAGGGGCGCTGTCCTGACTGCCCGTCAGGGCGTGTCGAAGGGCTCGTTTTTACGGTCACCAGCGCCAGGTCCGCTTTGGAGGCGAGCGAGATCCACATTTTTTCGCCGTTCAGGACGTAGAAATCGCCATCGCGTTTGGCGGAGGTGCGCATCGCCGCTACATCCGACCCCATACCAGGCTCCGTAAAGACGCCGCAGCCGATCTTTTCACCGGATGCCAGCGGGACAAGGAACTTTTGCTTCTGCTCCTCCGTGCCCCACTGAAAGACCGTCATCCCGCACAGACCGGTATGGACTGACATAACCACCCGCAACGAGGTGTCCACCGCCTCCAGTTCTTCGCAGGCGAGTCCCCAGGCGATGTAATCCATCCCCGCACCGCCGTAACGGACGGGGAAGGGCAGACCCAGAATGCCAAGCTCGCCCATCCGTTTGAGTGCAAAGGGGATCGGCTCCTGTTTACGGTCGTATTCCTTGATCACGGGCGCGATCTCTTTTTGAGCAAAGTCCCGCACCATTTTTAGAGTCATTTGATGTTCTTGCGAAAGGGAGAAATCCATGGTTGCCTCAGTGAAATTTTTCCCTAATTATACCTTTGTGCTTAAATAAAAAGCCCGACTACCGCTTTTGGCCGGTATCGGGCTAGTGGCGTTGGGCGTCTTCAATCATAACTTTTCCTCGACACCCATGTTGCTCAGCTCATCCGAATTGATGTTCGAGACGAGCAAGTCCGCGCCTGCGAGAGCGACGAACACGAGCAAGAGGACAGATGCAATAATAATGAACATATTATCCTCCTTTCTTCTATATCTATTAACGCAATTTTGTTGACAAAGTTGTATCCCCTAAGAGTACTGAAAAGGAAAACAACTTATAAGACAATGTAAAGATGAACGTAAAGAAAAGATTTCTGAATCAAGGATGTTGTCTGACATCTTCTAGGCCAATTGAAACATATGTTCTAAATCAGATTTTACCACCATGCTCGGCAGATGAACATTAAAAATTGTAATAAGAGGATGCCACCTTCCACTGGTTTGATCACTAGGTGATCCAAGTTCTAGTTCAAGACGCTGGCATGCCGTTTTTGTTCCAAAAAAATCGGGTGGAATCTTTTCAGTTTTGCAAATTGACGGAAGAGTGTCATTGCGGGACAATCCTCCCTACATTCCGCAATGACACGGAGGTAACTTGTCATTCCCCTCTCTTCCCCGCTTGGGCTGCAATCACGGTGAAACGGTCAACATACTTGCATAAATATTCTCATTGCGATTGCCGGTGTTGTTCGAGGCCGGGCCTGGCGCAGGGTCGAGATCGCAGGGAGTGACATTCCGGTTATCGGCCCAGGCGACATGGACAATATGATTTGTCCCATCCCAGATTGCATCCAGTTCATTGTAATCACCATGGAAAGCTGCTGTCCCTCCACCAAACAGGAGGCAATTCCCATTATGTGAAACATCGCTCACACGGACGTTGTGACTAAATGTGGGATAGGAAACACCTGTGGTGTTGGAGGAGGCATAGTAGACATCCAGCAGGTCATTATTGGATGGGGTGCTGTTGCGGAAGTCATACCAGGCCACATGCAATGCGCCATTCGATACGTCGATTGTAGGGAAGATCTGATGGTGGTTCCCCGGGTCTTCGTTGACCTGGACAGGAGCACCCCAGGTAACAGCCCCATCCGTCGAGCGCTGGACGTATACATCATAATCGCCCGAAAAGCTTTGGTAAGCGACATAAACAACATTGGGGTTAGTGTCATCCGCAGCCACAAAGGCAAATGCTGGCGTGCGAAAAGCCACACCGGGTGCCTGCGGGTCGTTAATCGAGCCGACAAGGACCGGCTGGCTCCATTTCCTGCCGCAGTCAGTCGACTTGACAATCGCGATCCCGTTGAATGCATTTCCGCCGCCTTGGGAGGCCGTATAGGCAAGGTAGATTGTGCCATCGGATGCCACACCAATGTCCACGCCCTGATTGCGTGGCGTACCAGACGGGCCTCCCGTCGAGATGGTCATGGGATGTGAAAAGGTTTCTCCGCCATCCGTTGACCGGCTGAACATGATCGGCGAACTTCCGCCAACTCCGTGAAAATTCGTATGTGCGACGTAGACATTCCCGGAGCATGGGCTATCGGGGTACGTGTCGATTTCCATCCATTCCTTATCGGTGAACGTGCCGGCGAACCCTGATACGCCCGGAACAGCGAACCCAACTGCACCCCGATCAACCACCGTTGTGAAAGCATAGGTGAAGTCCGGCGGGTTACCTGCGGAATTCGGAGTGCTGCTCCCCGCCGAGCTGCCCGGCGTATAGTCATACCGGGCGACATATACCAGATTATCAACGGGGCGATCCGGCTGGTCAAAATTGCGGTTGAAAGCAATCGCAGCAACATATAGGTTGCCCTCGGCATCAAAGCGCACGACCGGATCTCCTGAAGCATCCAACCCCAGCAGTGGAGATGCGAGGCCAGCTGATGACGTATCGGAGGGGAAGCCGGGAACGAAGGTGTTGAACCAGGTTGTACCTGCATTATTTGATACATAAACGCCCAGCCAGACATCACCGGCCACGGTCACCATTCGGTAATCGTTGCCGCCAGCAGCAACAATATCTGGATCGACCGGACTGATGGATACAGTCGTTTCATTGGATTGACGGTTCTGCGCGTCAAAGCTGGGATTAGGGGTGCCACCATCGACATTATTATTGTCATTCGTAACTTTGACATCTGTGCCATCAGTGGCATGAATGGCGAATACGCTGGTTGAGACGATAAGGCTGACCACGACCGCCAGACTCAAAGCGATGGAGAGGTTGCGAGTTTTCATTTGGCTACTTTCTCCTCATAAGTAGTTTTCGTTTTCAAATGTAAGCTCTCGTGATTGGATCTCGTGCTTGATGTCACGGAAAGAATTCCCCATGGTAGTACTCAAGGTGGTGCACTGAGAGAAACTGCGTTGCAGTCTTCTTGAAAGCCTTGCTTACTTTACTCCCACTAAACGAAGCTCATCGTAGGATTTGGTTGAAAATCATTGCCAGATAGAGCCATCACCTCCTTTTGGGATCAACACAGGAACGAATTTTCGTTGCTGGAAAGAGGTTTTACGACTTGGGGTTAATATCATTATAGTCACCGCATAGAAATCTACAATAGGAAAAAAGCACCGTGTAAAAGCAGGCGGGATTGAGTAAAAGAAGTGTCCTTAACTCAAAATCCGATTTGACAAAACTGTGAAAGTAGATAAAATACATTTCGCCAGCCGAAGTGGCGGAATTGGCAGACGCGCTACGTTCAGGGCGTAGTGAGGGTTCCCTCATGTGGGTTCAAGTCCCACCTTCGGCACAAACAGACTCGCTGTCAGGCGAGTTTTTTGTTGCCCCTCCCGCCCGCTGGGCATTCTCCCCAAATTCGCAAAAGTAAAATCACAAAATATCAGTTTTGAGAGCGTATCTGCGGAGAGCTGGGGTGGGGCGGGCAGTGGTATAATAAGAGTAAATCAGGCATATCCTTCATTAGTTAAGACGCGGAGTCACAGAATCTCGTCCTTCGTGTCTTTTTTATGCCAAAACCCCCTTAAAAGAGTTAGTAATGGCTGACGAAACCCCCCAGAACGGTCAAACCGGAAATGTCCAACAAGTAGATATCGACTCTCAGATGCGCGAAGCCTACCTGGATTACGCCATGAGCGTGATTGTGGCGCGCGCCCTGCCCGATGCCCGGGATGGACTGAAACCTGTCCATCGCCGCATCCTCTATGCCATGCAGGAGCTGGGAATACGCTCGAACTCCTCGTACAAAAAGTCCGCCCGCATTGTGGGTGAAGTGCTCGGTAAATTCCATCCGCACGGTGACTCAGCGGTCTACGAGACCATGGCTCGCATGGCGCAGGATTTCTCCATGCGCTACATGCTGATTGACGGACAGGGCAACTTCGGATCTGTAGACGGCGACGCGCCAGCTGCCATGCGTTACACGGAAGCCCGCCTCCACCGATTAGCCGAAGAACTGCTTGCCGATATCGACAAGGATACGGTCGATTTCGGTCCCAACTTTGACGACTCGCTCGAAGAACCGCTCGTCCTACCCGCGCGTGTCCCGAACATGCTCCTCAACGGCACGGCAGGGATTGCGGTTGGCATGGCGACCAATATCCCGCCGCACAACCTGCGTGAGTTGACCGATGCGATCATTTACCTGATCGATAACCATGACACCATGGATGACATTCCCGTTGAGGAACTGATGAAGCGCATCCCGGGACCCGATTTCCCAACCGGCGGCATTATCGTCGGGCGCGAAGGGATCGAGTCCGCTTACGGGACGGGCAAGGGACGTCTGGTCGTACGAGGTGTGGCTCACATTGAAGAGGGCAAGAGCGGCCGGCACGAGATCATCATCACCGAAATCCCCTACCAGGTGAACAAATCCACCCTGATAGAGCGGATCGCCGAACTGGTCCGGGAGGATCGGATCGACCAGATCTCGGACCTGCGCGATGAGTCAGACCAGCGCGGCATGAGTATTGTGATCGAGCTCAAGCGCGGTGCCCAGCCCAAGAAGGTCCTCAACCAGCTATATAAATATACTGCCCTGCAATCCACGTTCGGCGTTCAGCTTCTGGCATTAGTGGATGGTGAGCCGCGGACTCTGCCTCTGAAACGTGCTCTGCAGATCTTTATCGAGCACCGGCAGACCGTCATCGTCCGCCGCACCAATTTCGAGCTGAAGAAAGCCCGCGCCCGCCAGCATATCCTCGACGGATATCTGATTGCCCTGGCAAATCTGGATGCGGTCATCAAAACGATTCGCGAGTCGCAGGACGCCGATGTTGCCAAGGAAAACCTGATTACTCGTTTCAAATTGAGCGAACTTCAGGCGCAGGCAATTCTGGACATGCAATTGCGCCGCCTGGCCGCTCTCGAACGCTGGAAGATCGAGGAAGAGCATAAACAGGTCACCGAGCAGATCGCGCGACTGGAAGACTTGCTTGCGAACCCCAAAAAGATCCTCGCCCTAATCCAGGACGATATGCACGATCTCGCCGAGAAATATGGTGACGATCGCCGCACCCGTATTGCCGCCGAAGCGACAGAGACCCTCAGCGAAGCAGATCTGGTCCAGGATGAGGCAGTGCTCATCAGTCTCACCGAGCGCGGCTACGTGAAGCGCGTGGCATCTTCGGCATTCCGCTCCCAGAGCCGCGGCGGACGCGGCGTGATGGGGCACACGACCAAAGATGAAGACACTGTAGTGGCACTCATCCCGGCGCGCAGCCTGGATACCATGTTGTTCTTTTCAGATTGGGGCAAGGTATACTCTGAGAAGGTCTACCAGATCCCCGACGCGGATCGCGCCGCGAAAGGTATCCCTCTCGTCAATGTGCTTTCGCTGGGCCCCAATGAGCGTATCACAGCCGCCATTGCGGTTTCAGATTTCTCGGCGCATGGGTTTTGCGTGCTCTCAACGTTACGCGGCAGAGTGAAGCGGGTGGTCATGGAGGAGTTTGCTGCGGTCCGGCCCTCCGGGTTGATCGCGATATCCCTGGATGATGGCGACAAGCTCGGTTGGGCCCGCCTGACCAGCGGCAATGATGAGGTGATCTTTGTGACCGAGAATGGGCAGGCCCTGCGGTTCCATGAAAACAAGATCCGTGCCATGGGGCGGCAGGCTGCTGGCGTGCAGGCGATCCGTCTTTTGAACGATGATAGCGTCACCAGTATGGACGTTGTAGAGAAAGATGGCTCACTGCTTGTGATCACGACCAGCGGCTTTGGGAAACAGACGCCATTGAGTGCCTATGCCCCCAAAGGACGCGCCACCAACGGCATTTCGACCATCGACCAGAAAGCCTTGAAGGAGATCGGCAAGATCGTTGCTGCGCGGGTCATCCAGAAAGCGGATGATCTGACGATTATTACTTCCAATGGTCTCGCAATCCGAATCAAGGTCAAGGATGTGCGACAAGCCGGACGCTCCACCCGAGGAGTGCACCTGATCAAAGCACAGCCCGGCGACAGCGTGGCATCTGTGGCACGGATCGCCGCTGAGGATCTGAAAAAGGCCGGTGCCCAGCTCAATGGTGAAGAAAAGGCAGAAGAGGCGCAACCTTTGTTGGTATAACAGAGAAGTCCAGTGGCAACACTGGACTTCTTTTGCTTTAAGGAGTGACGACTTCAGTCGTCCATTTTATGGCAGAGCGACCATACCTGCCCTGGTGGTTGGTGCCAGGGAAATCGCTCCTACAAGTAACACTTAAAACAGCGCCATTTTCTCAAACACAAACATTGCCAGCGCCCCAAGGATGCAGACGGCGAAAAACAACATCACAGAGACCAAAAATCTCTGCTGGGCGGTCATACCAAGGACGCGGCCGTTGCTCGCGGCGGCGATACGTCGCCTGGGGGTGGGCGCTGCGGCTGCCACCGGCTCCTTGTAAAGATCGTTTGGTTCTTCTTCGTAAAAGGATGACTCTGCTGAATCACGTAGATTATCAAACATTTTTACCTCGTTGCGAGCACAGTATATCACGGCCGCGGGCGTAAGCGGACATCCCCAAATCGTACTGTTATGGAGGCACTTTTATCGTCCCTTAATCTCAGGCTTCCATCGGGTTCCAGCCCCAACAGCTTCCCGCTCAGGACAGCCCCATCGCCCTGTTCCACCTGTACCTCTTCGCCGCGGAAGGCGAGCACCTTCTCCCAGGAAGAAATGAACGAATCCGAGCCTAGATGAGGGCGGAGGGCGATGATTCCTGCCAGGATATCGCCTAAAATATTTTCACGTTCCACATCCGGTCCCAGGGAGTCCTCCAGGCTGGTGGCAGGAAAGAGCAATAATTCAGCAGATGGTACTGCACCTTTCAGAACATTCATACCAATCCCGATCACCAGACAATCCACTTCTTCACCAGACCACACGGATTCGACCAGGATACCTGCCACTTTATGCCCGTTTAATAAAACGTCGTTGGGCCACTTGATTTGCGAAACAAGCCCCCGAGCTCCCAGGGAATCCACCACTGCAAGAGCAGCCAGCCCTACCACCCGCGTCAGAAAGGGTTTCTCAGCCGCGGTGGGGCGCAGGATCAGGCTCAGGGCCAGGGCGGTCCCTTTTGGCGTGAACCACTTCCGATCGAGGCGGCCCCGGCCCGCGGTCTGTTCATCCGCGATCACCAGCGACAGGTCTTTCGCGCCGCTCGTCGCCCAGGCCAGGGCTTCATTATTTGTCGAGCCGATGGAATCGAAATAGCGCATATCCCCCAGTGG
>Ga0075429_100001426_pt1 | contig 19616 bp, 15 predicted proteins | sample RhiMetdeltSRZDD3_FD_75295 | JGI IMG/M metagenome (GOLD analysis project Ga0075429, IMG submission 75295) | Populus rhizosphere microbial communities from Tennessee, USA - Rhizosphere MetaG P. deltoides SRZDD3 | ecosystem: Host-associated > Plants > Roots > Rhizosphere > Soil | place: USA... | reverse complement strand
ATGCCTACGGCCACTCCCTCTACGGTTCCATGGACGACTTGAACGCCGCGCAGTTGAGCGATGTGCAGAATTTCTTCAACACCTATTACGCGCCCAACAACGCCACACTCGTGGTAGTCGGCGATTTCAATCCAGCCGAGCTGCGCCGGCTCGCGACGCGGTACTTCAGCGGCATCCCGAGTCAACCGGTCCCGCCCGCCGCGCCGTGCACGTACCGCATCGCCCCGGGCATCCAGAGACGCGAAGTACAGGATCCGCACGCGAACGTCCCGGCGACAATCCGGTTGTACCGGATTCCCCCGCATGGCGACCCGGACACGCCCGCGCTCGAGCTGTTGGGCATCATTCTGGGTCGCGGAGAAAGCTCCCGCCTGAACGAGGAAGTGGTGCGGCAGGAGAAAGCGGCCCTCGTGACCCAGGTCCAGGTGAATCCCCTCGAGTCGCGCCGCGGCCCGGGCATCATGCTCGTGCTCGCCATTGCGAATCAGGGAGTCGCGGTCGAGCATCTCGACACCCTGGTGGCCGCGCAGCTGGACAGCGTCAGGGCCCAGGGAGTCACCGCGGACGAGTTGACGAAAGCGAAGAATACCTTCCGAGCCGGGTTCATCGAGACACGAGAGACGATTCTCAACAAGGCAGAGGAGCTCCACCACTATCTCATGTTTCACGACTCGCTCGCCGAGATCAATAGCGATCTGGATCGGTTCCTGGCGGTGTCCGCTGACGATATCCGTCGCGTCGCGGCGAAATACCTGGATCCGGAGAACGCCACGGTGATCACGGTGCGGACGGTCGCTCCCGCGACGGGAGGTGGCCAATGAAACCCACGCCATGGACCATGGCGATCGGCGCCCTGACGATCGCATGGGCCGCCGGTGCTGCGATTCCCCTCGCCGCCCAGGACTCCTTCCCGAGCCGGCCTCCGGCCGCGAGCCCGCTTGCGCCGGTTCGGTTCCCGGCGTTTCAGGAAATCACGCTGGCCAATGGGATGACGTTGTTGCTGGTCGAAAACCACGAACAGCCCATCGTGTCAGCCTTCCTGGCGGTCCGCGCCGGCGGGATGTACGACGCGAGCGGCAAGGAAGGCACGGCCCAGCTCGTCGCCGAGCTCCTGACCAAGGGCACGCCCACGCGGACCGCCGCCCAGATCTCAGCCACGATCGAAGGGGTGGGCGGCAACCTCAGCGCCTCTTCCGGCGCGGACTTCTTGACGGTCTCGACCGACGTCCTGACCGATCATGCCGACCTGGCGTTCGACCTGCTGGGCGACGTGGTACGAAACGCGACGTTCCCGACCGACGAGCTGGAGCTGGCCCGTACTCGTTATCTGTCGAATCTCGCGGTGGAGTTATCGCAGCCATCCAACGTGGCCGCCCGCTTCTTTGCCACGGAGCTGTATGGCCGCCATCCATATGGCCGCAATGCGACGAGCGAATCCTATCGGGCCATCAGCCGGGACGATGTGCAGCGATTCGCTGCTGCCCGGTTGCGGCCGCGTGGTGCCTTGCTCGTGATCACCGGTGACGTCTCATTCGCCCGGGCTCAGGCGCTGGCCCGCAAAGCGCTCGGCGGCTGGACGGGAACGCCGGCGCCCGCCGCCGTCCCGGTTCCGCTCCCGGCCCACGTTGCGACGGAGATCGTGCTGGTCCATCGCCCGGGCTCCGTGCAGGGCAACATCGTGCTGGGCAACACCACGTTCCTGCCGACTGATCCCGGGTACTTCGCCGCGCGCGTCGCGACGCAGATCCTGGGCGGCGGCCCGGACTCCCGTCTGTTTCTGATTCTGCGTGAGCAGAAGAGCTGGACCTACGGCTCCTACGCCAGTCTGGACCGCAAGCGGGGAGTGGGAGCCTTCGAGGCGACCTTCGAGGGTCGTACCGAAGTCGTCGACAGCGCGCTCGTCGAGATGCTGCACCAGGTCGACCGCATGCGGACCGAGCTGGTGCCCGACAGCGAGCTGACCAACGTGAAGGGATTCCTGGTGGGCTCCTTCCCGCTCACGATCGAAACGCCCCAGCAGATAGCATCCGTGGTCGCCAATGCCCGCCTACTCGGCCTGGGACCGGATTACGTGCGGCTGTACCGGGAGCGTCTGGCGGCGGTCACCCGGCTGCAGGCGCGTACGGCCGCGGCGCGAGCGTATCACCGCAACGCACTGACGATCGTCGTCGTGGGCGACGCCGAACAGCTCTACGATCGGCTCAAAGCGATCGCCCCGGTGCGGCTCGTCGACATCGACGGGAAGCCCATGACGCTCGCCGATCTGCATCCCCAGGCTGGTGCGCTGACCATCGATCGCACGCAGATCGTGAGCCGGAGCGACAGTTTCCAGGTCGTCATCCAGGGAAATCCGATGGGTGCGATGGTGACCCGGTGGGTGGTCAGGGCCGACTCGGTCATCTACACCGAGGACACCCAGATCGGCGGCGGCCAGGTTCAGCAGAGCACGACGGTGCGGTTCAATCCGGCCGATCTGAGCGTTGCCTCGGTCGACCAGACCGGCCACCAGGGACCGCAACAGGCAGAGACGCACCTCAGGTATGCGGCGGGTCGGGTGAAGGGACGCTCGATCACGCCGCAACAGTCCGGCGAATCCAAGACGACGGAGATCGACACCACCGTCGCCGTCGGGACCATCGACGACAACGCCGTCAGCACGGTGATCGCGGCGCTGCCACTCGAAGCTGGAAAGACGTTCAACATGAACGTGTTCGAGTCGGGGCAGAATCGGTCCACGGTGCTGCAGATCAAGACGGCGGATGGGGGAGCCGTGACGGTGCCGGCGGGCACATTCCAGACCTTCCGGCTGGAGATCGCCGGGGGCCAGGTGCCCATCGTGATGGCGGTCGCCAAGGATTCGCCACGCCGCATCGTCAAGATCGAGCTGGTTGGGGCGCCGTTCGTGTTCGAGCTGGTGAAGTAATCCGGCCACGCACCAGGAGGATCGTGTCATGCGCCTTGTGTGGTTGACCCTGCCCGTCCTCGCCGCGTGTGCCACAGCGAGCGGGCATCCCGCGTCGCAAGCACCCACTCCCGCCGAATCGACGAGCGTGCAGCGGGCGCAATATCCGTCGACCTATCACCGGCACGCTAATGCGCCGGTCGTGATCCGGAATGCCACCATCATGACCGCGACCGGGCAAGAGATCCCGAACGGGTCGATCCTGTTCCGGGACGGGCGCATCGTGGCCGTGGGCGCGACCGTGGAAGCGCCGGCCGATGCCGTGGTCGTGGACGCGACCGGCAAATTCGTGACGCCGGGCGTCATCGACACCCACTCGCACCTGGGCGTGTACGCGGCGCCCGGCACGGATGCCGAATCCGACGGCAATGAAGCGACCAACCCCGTGACCGCCGAGGTCTGGGCCGAGCATTCGTTCTGGCCGCAGGATCCGCAGATTCCGCTCGCCATCGCGGGCGGGGTGACCACGATCCAGGCCCTTCCCGGCTCGGCCAACCTGATCGGCGGGCGCAGCGCGATTCTCAAGCTGATTCCCGCGCGCACGGTGCAGGAAATGAAGTTCCCCGGCGCGCCCTATGGCCTGAAGATGGCGTGCGGCGAGAACCCCAAGCGGGTGTACCGCACGCGCGGCCCCTCGACCCGCATGGGCAACATGGCGGGGTACCGTGCCGCGTTCATTCAGGCGGAGCAATACCGGCAGCGCTGGGACAAGTGGGACGCCAATCATCAGGGTGACCCGCCGCAACGCGACCTGAAGCTCGAAACCCTGGCCGAGGTGCTGCGCGGCCATATCCTGGTGCAGAACCACTGTTATCGCGCCGATGAGATGGCGCAGATGCTCGACCTGGCGCACGAGTTCGGGTTCAAGATTCGCGCCTTCCATCATGCCGTGGAAGCGTACAAGATCGCCGACCTGCTGGCGCGCGAAGGCACCGCCGTGGCGGTGTGGGCCGACTGGTGGGGCTTCAAGGAAGAGGCCATGGACGGGATTCACGAGAACGCCGCGCTGGTGCAGGCGGCGGGTGGGCGTCCCACTATTCACTCCGACAGCGAGAGCGGCATCCAGCGCCTCAACCAGGAGGCCGGCAAGGCGATGTACTACGGCCGCCGCGCGGGGATCGACATCACCCGCGACCAGGCGCTGCGTTGGTTCACCGCAAACGCGGCTTGGGTCCTGGGCATCGATTCCCTGGTCGGCACGCTCGAGCCCGGCAAGATGGCGGACGTCGTCGTGTGGTCGGCGGATCCGTTCTCGGTGTACGCCAAGGCGCTGCAGGTCTACAACGACGGCTGGCTCGTATACGATCGCAACGATCCCGCGCACCAGCCGCGCACCGATTTTGAGCTGGGACAAGAGCCGGTCCCGGGAGCCGATCGATGATCGCCCTCATCCTGGCCCAGACCATCGCGATCACCGGTGGGACCGTGTACCCGGTGTCCGGCCCGAAGATCGAGCAGGCCACCGTCCTGATCCGCGACGGCAAGATTGCCGCCGTCGGCGCCAACGTGACGATTCCGGCCGATGCCACCCGCATCGACGCCACCGGGAAATGGGTAACCCCGGGATTCATCGACGGGGCCGGACAGATGGGGCTGGTGGAGATCAGCGCGGTGGGCGGTACTCGGGAGGCAGCCCAGCGCCCCGACACGATCGCGGCCTCGTTCAACGTCACCGAAGGCATCAACCCCGCCTCGCAGCTGATCGCGGTGACGCGGGTCGAGGGGATCACAACGACGCTCGCGACCCCAGCCGGTCACCTGGTGAGCGGCCAGGCGGTCCTGATCGACCTGACCGGAGCGACCATCGAGGAGATGACGGCGCAATCGCCCGTCGGCATCGTCGCCGATCTCTCCGAAGGCGCCAAGGATGAAGGCGGGGGTTCCCGTGCCGCCGTCGCCCAGCTGTTGAGAGAGGTGTTCCGTGACGCGCTGGAATACGAGCGGCGGAAGACGGACTTCACTCGTGCGCAAATGCAGCCCCTGTCCGCGAGCGCCGCGGATCTCGAGGCGCTCTTACCCGTGTTACACGGCCGGCTGCCGCTAATCGTTTTGGCGAACCGCCGCAGCGACATCGAGACCGCCCTTCGCCTGGCGCGCGAATTCAAGCTGCGCCTCATCCTGGCGGGCGCGCAGGAGGCCTGGGAGGTGGCGGCGGAGATCGCGAGCGCCGGCGTTCCGGTTCTGGTCCAGCCGCTCGACAACATCCCCTCCTACGATGCGCTCGGCGTGCGCTACGAAAACGCTTCCCTGCTCGCCAAAGCCGGAGTGAAGGTCGTGCTGCTCGAGACCGATACGCACAACTCGCGCAACCTGCGCCAGCAGGCGGGGAACGCGGTGTCGTACGGCATGACGTGGGATCAGGCGTTGCGGGCGATCACGCTGTCACCTGCGGAAGTATTCGGCGTGGCGGATCGGTACGGGTCGCTGGACGTCGGGAAAGTGGCGAATGTGGTGGTGTGGTCGGGGGATCCGTTCGAGTTCTCGACGGCGGTGGAGCACGTGATCATTCGCGGCAAGGAGATTCCGTTGACGAGCCGGCAGGCGGAGTTGCTCCAGAGGTATAAAACCCTGCCGCCTACATACTAGGGACGGTAGGAGACGGTAGGAGACGGTAGGGGGTGGAGGCGCTCTAAGTATCTAGCGCCCCTTCCTGTTCACGGATTGATACAATCGCCACACGAGGAACCCGGAACGGCGTCGCAGTTCTTCCAGTCGCTCCCAAGTCTCCACGTTCAAGTAGCCCAGGTCCCGGGACAGCCGCAGTATGAAGGCAAGCTCGGCCAACGATCCGATTGAAATATCGAGAAACCTGCGAAACTCGCGCGGTCCTCGTTTAGCTGATCCCTCCGCGATGCTCGCGGCTACAGAGAATGCGGCTCGTCGAGCCTGCGAAGTGATTCCATAGAGTTCAGCTTTCGGAAAGCACTCAGTCGCGCGATAGACCTCGAGAACCAACTCGTAGCAGACCTGCCACGCGGTGAGACGCTCGTAGGGAAGCACAGGCGAACATAGGAACAGTCATCCGCTGATCCCGTATCCTTTTCACGCGACCATATTTCCAGAAACGCAAAAGACGGCAGGGGATCACCGCCCCTACCGTCTTCTACCGTCTCCTACCGTCTCCTACCGTCTCCTACCGTCTCCTACCGTCTCCTACCGTCCCCTACCGTCCCCTACCGTCAGCTTTTCGGATACACGCTCACCTGATACCGCTTCTTGTCCTTGTGCTCGAACTTCACGTGGCCATCGACCACGGAGAACAACGAGTCGTTCGACGCACGCCGCACATTGGTGCCGGGATGAAACTTGGTCCCGCGCTGCATCACGATGATGCTGCCGGCGGTCACGAATTCGCCGCCAAAGCGCTTCACGCCCAGGTACTTCGGCTGGGAATCGCGGCCGTTCCGGGAGGAGCCAACGCCCTTCTTGTGAGCCATGGATGCCTCAGCCGACCATCACGTCGGCGATCTTGACTTCGGTGAACGGCTGCCGGTGCCCGGCGTGCCGGCGATACCCTGAGCGGCGCGCGAACCGGTAGATGCGCACCTTGGTCCCCTTGCCGTGCCGCACGACCTCGGCCGTCACCTTCGCCCCTTTGACCAGCGGCTGACCGGCCTGGACTTTCTTGCCGTCGCTCGTGAGCAGCACCCGGTCGAAGGTGACCTTGGCGCCCGGCTCGGACGTGAGCGATGGAACCTTGATCGTCTTGCCCGGCTCGGCGCGGAATTGCTGGCCGCCGGACACGAAAATGGCGTACGTCATAGGGCGGGAACTCTAATCGGGACTTGAGGTTCGGTCAAGCGACCGCATACTGCTCCGTCACATCCCGGCCCGCCGGCTGCGCCATCATCCGGAACTCATCCAGCCGCATCATCGGATCGTCCCGGACCTCGAGTCCGAGGCCCGTTTGCTTCTCCAACTGACGCAAGAAGTTAGGCTCCTGCTCGATGAGGTAGAGCGCCACTTCGGGATGCAGCCGCACTGCAAGCTGCTTTTCCTTGTGGTCGGCGCCGGCACGTTTCAAGGACCGCTCCATCCGGCGCACCACGACTTCCGGCCGGAACACGCGCCCCGTCCCGGAACAGGTCGGGCATAACGTGGTCATCGATTGCAGCAGCGACGGCCGCACGCGTTGCCGCGTCATTTCGATCAAGCCCAGCTCGCTGACGGCGAACGCCTTGGTGCGCGCCCGGTCCCGTCCCAGGTGGGTCCGCAGCTCCTGCAACACCCGGTCGCGGTTGCCGCGTGTTTCCATGTCGATGAAGTCCACGACGATGATGCCGCCGATGTCGCGCAGCCGCAGCTGGCGCGCCACCTCGCGCGCCGCGTCCATGTTGGTGCGCAAAATCGTGCTCTCGGGATCCTTCTTGCCGGTGTAGCGGCCGGTGTTGACGTCGATCGAAGTGAGTGCTTCGGTCGGTTGCACGATGAGATACCCGCCCGACGGCAGGTCTACCCGCTGCTGGAACAGGCCTCGGATCTCGGCTTCGATGTCGTACTGATCGAACAGCGGCGTTTCGTCGTGGTACAGCTTCACCCGTTCCAGCAGTTCGGGGTCGATCTGTTTCAGGTACTGCGCGATCTCGTTGTGCAGCTGGCGCGAATCGACCAGCAGCGAATCGACCTTGTCGCTGAACAGATCGCGGACGATGCCCCGGGTGAGGCTCGTTTCCCGCTGCAGCAGCGCGGGCGCGCGGGCGGATCCCGACTTGCTGCGGATCTTCTTCCAGGTGCCCAGCAGGTGATCGATCTCGCGCCGGCATTTGTCTTCGGTCAGATCGTCGGCCACAGTCCGGATGATCCAGCCGCCCTCGTCCTTGGGCACGAGACGGCTCACCATGTCGCGCAGCCGGGCGCGCTGGTCGCGTCCTTCGATTTTGCGGGAAACCCCGACTTTCGAGGCGAACGGCATGAACACCAGGAACCGGCCGGCGAGGGACACCTGCGCCGTGACGCGCGGTCCCTTGGTACTGATCGGCTCCTTGATGACTTGAACGAGCTTCGTTTCGCCGCGTTTCAGCTCGTCGGCGACATTGGGCACGCGGCGACGGCTGCGCCCGCGACCCGCGGAGCCATTGCCGTTGCCGGTATCATCGTCCTCATCGTCCCCATCGGACGGGTCGTCCTCATCCTCATCTTCGACCAGATCCGAGGCGTGGAGAAACGCACTCTTCTCCGCCCCGATATCTACGAAGGCGGCTTGAATCCCCGGAAGCACCGCCTCCACGCGACCGAGGTAGATATCGCCTACGGACCGCCGCGCATCGGGTCGATCGACAAGGAGCTCAACAAGACGGTCGTCCTCCAGGATCGCCACGCGAGTTTCCCGCGGGCTTCCACTGATCAAAATCTCGCGCTTCAAAGCATGAACCCTCGATCCCGCGCGGCCAACAGCCACGGGGGATCCCGTTAGTGTGCCAGCAATCGCTTGTGCCGTTGGGAATCCGACCAGGACGGTGCGCCCCACCCTGTGTGGGGGTTGTGAGCGATTCGAGTAGCGCCACCATCCGGTACATGTCTGTAAATCTAAGGCTGCTTGTGACTTAGGTCAATGCACCGTAACTTATGGCCGTGCCCCGATTCCGGTGCTCGCCATGACCCCGTCGCCCCTGTTCCCATCCCTGCCCCCACTCGCCACCATGCTGCTGGCCACCGCCACCATGCTCGGATCGAATCTTCCCGCTGCCGCCCAGCAGCTCCACTACCCGGAGGCCCGTCGCGGCAATGAGGTCGACGACTACTTCGGAACCGCCGTGCCGGATCCGTATCGCTGGCTGGAGGATGTGGACGCTCCGGAAACCAGGCGGTGGATCGAAGCGGAGAACGCACTCACTTTCTCGTACCTCGGCGCCATTCCCACCCGGGACGCAATCCGGCGACGCCTCACGGCCCTGTGGGACTACCCGCGCTACGGCACGCCATTCAAGAAGCGTGGGGTCTACTTCTTCTTCAAGAACGACGGTCTCCAGAACCAATCCGTCCTGTATCGACAGGCGACGCCGGTCGCCGAGCCGACGGTGTTGCTCGACCCGAATACCCTGTCGGCGGACGGCACGGTGGCGCTGTCGACCCTCGATCTCTCCGAGGACGCCCGCTCCCTGGCGTATGCGACGGCGGCGAGTGGGTCGGACTGGAACGAGGTTCACATCCGGGAAGTCGCCACGGGGCGCGACCTGCCCGATGTGATCCGCTGGGTGAAGTTCTCCGGACTGTCGTGGACGCACGATCACGCGGGCTTCTTCTACAGCCGCTACCCCACGCCCGCCAACGAGAATCCGTTGCTCGCCGTGAACCGGTTTCACAAGCTCTACTACCACCGGGTAGGCACCGACCAGAACGCGGATCGCCTGGTGTTCGAGCGCCTCGACCAGCCCGATTGGGGAGTGGGCGGAGAGGTCACCGAGGACGGCCGCTACCTCATTCTCAACCTCTGGCTCGGCACCGATCGCCGCAATCGAGTCTACTACGCCGATCTGAAGGACGCGGCCCACCCCGAGCTCGGCGCCGCCCCGGTGAAGCTGCTGGATGATTTCGATGCAAGCTACGGGTTCGTGGCGAATGACGGCCCGGTGTTCTATTTCCGCACCGACCTCGATGCCCCGCGCGGCCGCCTCATCGCCATCGACACGCGCCACCCCGAGCGGGGCGCGTGGCGGGAGATCATTCCGCAAGCGGAGGACGTGCTCGAGAGCGTCGTGCTCGTCCACGGCACGTTCGTCACGACGTATCTGCACGATGCGCATTCGCGCTTGTTGTTGTTCGGCACCGATGGAACGACGCGGGGGGAAATCGCCCTTCCCTCCCTGGGCACTGCGTCAGAGCTCTCGGCGGAGTCCGCGCAAGACAGCGAGCTGTTTTTCTCGTTTACCTCGTATCTCGCTCCCACGACCATCTACCGGCACGACTTCACGACCGGCAGCACGGCGGTGTTCAAGGCACCGCGGCTGTCGTTCGACCCGGCCCCCTACGTCACAGAACAGGTGTTCTATCAGAGCAAGGATGGAACGCGCATCCCGATGTTCATCACGCATCGCCGGGATCTGGTCAAGGATGGTTCGCATCCGGCATACCTGTATGGATACGGCGGCTTCGACATCAACCTGACGCCGGCGTTTTCCCCCAGCGTCCTGGTCTGGCTCGAGCTGGGCGGCGTGTTTGCGGTTCCCAACCTGCGCGGCGGCGGCGAGTACGGGGAGGCGTGGCACGAAGCCGGGATGCACGACAAGAAACAGAACGTGTTCGACGACTTCATTGCGGCGGCGGAATACCTGATCGCGGAGCGGTATACGTCGACGCCGAAACTCGCCATCGGCGGCGGCTCCAACGGGGGCTTGCTGGTGGGTGCGGCCATCACGCAGCGTCCCGACCTGTTCGGCGCCGCCCTTCCCGCCGTGGGTGTCATGGATATGCTGCGGTTCCACAAGTTCACCATCGGCTGGGCCTGGGTCACCGAGTACGGATCGGCCGACAGCGCGAGCCAGTTTCCGTACTTGTACGCCTACTCGCCGCTGCACCGCCTCAAGCCGGGCACCGCCTATCCGGCGACTCTGGTGACCACCGCCGACCACGACGACCGGGTCGTCCCCGGTCATTCCTTCAAGTTCGCCGCCGCGCTCCAGGCGGCACAGGCCGGCGACCGGCCGGTGTTGATCCGGATCGAGACCAAGGCCGGGCATGGCGCCGGCAAGCCGACCACCAAACTCATCGAGGAAGCGGCCGACCGATGGGCGTTCCTGGTGCGCGCGCTCGACCTCCATCCCCAACTGCCCTAGGTACGAACCGGAGATCCGATGGCCAAGGTTGCCTGCTCGCTGTGCCAGACGATGGTGGACGCTCGCACCCTCTTCTCCGCCCAGAAAATGGAGCTGCCGTTATACGACCTGATCAAGCGCGAGCGCCCGGAATGGCCGGGGAACCGCGGGATCTGCCCGCATTGCCACGACGAGTATCGCGCCAAGAAGCTGCTCTCCTACCTGGAGCATGAGTACGACAAGATCTCCGAGATGGAGCGGACGGTCGTCACCAAGATCGCCCGCCGCGGGCAGATCGCCCGTCTCGTGGATCAGGAGTACGAGGCGCACATGACCTTCGGAGAGCACGTCGCCGACAAGGTCGCGCACTTCGGCGGTAGCTGGACATTCATCCTGATCTTCGGCGGGGTGTTACTCATCTGGATGGCGATCAATACCTGGGTCCTGGTGCGCCGCCCCTTCGACCCCTATCCCTTCATTCTCCTCAATCTCGTGCTCTCCACCATCGCAGCGTTGCAGGCTCCAGTGATCATGATGAGCCAAAACCGGCAAGCGGAAAAAGACCGCCTGCAGGCGAATCAGGATTATCAGATCAATCTGATGGCGGAGATGGAGATCCGTGACCTGCACGACAAGCTGGACGGCCTGCGGAATCGTCAGTGGCACGAGCTGTGGCATCTGCAGCAGCGGCAACTCGAGCTGCTCGAGCACCTGCACCGGCGCGTGGCCCACCCCGAGGAGAAAACCGCGGATCCTGGTCCCTATAGCCCGCCGGAGATCTAGTCGATCAGACTGCCCAGCAGCTGCCGGGCGATGACGATGCGCTGAATCTCGCTCGTCCCTTCCCCAATCTCGCAGATCTTCGCATCGCGCATCATGCGCTCCACGGGATATTCGGTCGTGTACCCATATCCGCCGTGCAGCTGAACCGCTTTGGTCGTGGCCCGCATGGCCAGCTCCGAGGCGTAGAGCTTCGCCATCGCCGCCTCTTTCTTGAACGGCTGTCCGTGCTGCTTGAGCCAGGCTGCGTGGTACACGAGATGGGTCGCAGCCTCGATCTCCGTCGCCATGTCGGCGAGCGCGAAATGCACGCCCTGGAAACTCGCGATCGGGCGACCGAACTGCTTTCGTTGACCGGTATAGACGAGGCACTCCTCCAAAGCGCCTCCCGCAATTCCCAAAGACAGTGCCGCAATCCCGATCCGGCCGGCGTCGAGCGTATGCAGCATCTGGCGGAACCCGTTGCCCAGGGGACCCAGCATGTTCTGCTTCGGCACCACGGCGTCGGTAAACACCAGCTCACGCGTGTCTGACGCCCGCCAGCCCAGCTTGTCTTCCTTCTTGGCCGCGGCCACGCCCGGCGTCTTCGGCAGGCTGGCATCATGGCCGACGCCGACCCGCTTCGCCTCGTCCAGATCGGTCGTATCCTTGGTGACCACGAACGAGGTAATCCCGCGTGTCTTGCCGGCCCGCGGATCGGTCCGCGCGGTGACGACGAAGATTTCCCCCACGCCGGCATGCGTGATGAAGATCTTGGAGCCGTTCAGGACGTAGTGATCGCCCTTGTCGACCGCTACGGTCTTGGTGCCCCCGGCATCCGATCCGGCGCCGGGCTCGGTGAGCCCGAATCCGCCGAGCACCTTCCCGGTCGCCAGGAGCGGGACAAACCGGCGCTTCTGCTCGTCGGTGCCAAAATCCATGATGGGCGACGTGCCCAGCGTGGTATGGGCGCTGATCGTGATGGCGTGACTCGCATCGACCTTGGCCATCTCCTCGATCACGATCATGTAGGAGAGGGTATCCATCCCCGCCCCGCCGAGGTCTTCCGGCCAGGGAATGCCGAGCAGTCCCAGGTCGGCCATCTGCCGCACGTTGTCCCAGGGGAACTCGGACGCCAGGTCGTAGCCGCGGGCGCTGGGTTTCACGACGGTGCGCGCGAAATCGCGGACCATGTCGCGGACCTGGAGATGTTGTTCGCTGAAGTAGAGGGAGTCGTGCATGAGCGGAAATATACCAAGCACATCCGTCGCGTTGTTTGTTGCCGCGGAGACATCCGTGCCCGGGTTCCGTCAACCCCAGGTGCATAACTCCCTCAGCTCCGTCAACCCCAGGGCATGGCCCTGGGGTTGACCCACTCATTCTGGTAAGCGATCCGGGTGTCGGACACGCTGACTGGCAACATAGACTCTCGCGGCACGCACGTGACTGCGGCTCAGGGAATTGGCGTAGAAGCCGCGACACCAGCGCAAGCGCTCGTTGGACTTTGCTTCATTGACCCGACGCGCAGACTCAGATTTTGCTTCCCGAATGAACGCGCTGATCGTTGCATCAGATGGATAGCTAACGACCACGTGAACATGCTCACTCAGGACTTCAAGAGCATGGATCCGAATGCGTGTGCGCTCGGCGGCGGCAGCGACCGCCGTTTTCAAGACAGGCACGTCTGACGCGGCTACGGAGCGATACCGGCGCCATGTGTGCCACGTAATGTGTGCGTAAAGCCCAGTGGCCTTGTGTAGTCTCTTAGGGCACATACCAGCCTGAGTGGGCTAACCCCGGGGCCATGCCCCGGGGTTTAAGGGCAGCCCTGGGTGGTTTGCCCTGGGTTTAAGCGGCCATATAGGTGGGTGCACCCGGGGCCATGCCCCGGGGTGTAAAGGCACGCCGGGGTACAGGCTACCCGCACACGTCACACCCGTGACAGGTGAGGAGCTGCTCCCCGAAATGCTCCAACAGCTGCCGCCGCCGGCAGCGGCGGACGTGGACGTACCGTTTCATTTCCGGCGTCATCTCTCCCCATCGCAGGTCATCCGGGCGCCACAGCATCAGGCAGTGAGCCACCCGCCCGTCACGGCCCGCGCGCCCGGCCTCCTGGTAATAGGACTCGAGCGTGCGTGAGGGACCCCAATGCAGCACGAGACGCACGTCGGGCTTGTCGATCCCCATGCCGAAGGCGCTCGTGGCGACGATCACCGGCGCCTTGTCCTTCTGAAACGCGCCCAGCACCGGTCGACGGATTTCCGCATCGAGCCCGGCGTGGTACGGGGCGGCGGTGACCCCGCGCAACCGCAGCGCCCGCGTCACGAGCTCGGTGATGCGGCGCGTGGGCGCGTAGACGATCGCCTGACCTGGATGCTCCTCCAGCGCGCGGACCATGCGGGCGAAACGGTCGCGATCGTCTCGCACCTGTTGCACGCGGAATCGCAGGTTGGGCCGGTCGAACGACGCGGTGACGACCTCCGCGCGCGGGATGCGCAGCACGGTGAGGATCTCCTGCCGCGCGGCCGGCGTCGCGCTGCCCGTCAGGGCCAGGGTGCGCGGCTCGCGCAGGTGGTAGCGGAATTCGCCCAATTGCCGGTAGATCGGCCGAAACGTGTTGCCCCATTCCACGATGCAGTGCGCCTCGTCGACGGCCAGGAGTGGGACCTGGACCGACGAATCGCGCACGAGGCGGGACAACGAGACGAGCCGTTCTGGGGCGCAGTAGAGAAGCCGAGCCTTCCCGCTCAGTGCCAGATTGAGGATGGTGCGCTGGTCGGCCGCTGAGAGGGTGCTGTTCAGGTACGCCGCCGCGATGCCCCGGCGTCGCAGGCCGGCCACCTGATCTTGCATCAGGGAGATGAGCGGCGACACCACGACCGTCATCCCGTCGTCGAGCAAGGCCGGCACCTGATAGCAGAGCGACTTCCCAGCCCCCGTCGGCAGCACGCCCAGCACATGGCGGCCCCGCAGCAGGGGCGCCAGCACGCGCAGCTGCGGCGCGCGGAAATGCTGGTAGCCGAACCGCTCCGCGAGCACGGTGCGAGCCTGGTACAACGAGTGGGCGCTCACAGGGTACAAAACAAACGACCCCGGGAAAAAAACCGGGGTCGTTTTCTTGCGATCAGGGTCGGTTTATTCCGGCTCGAGCGCCTCCCGACGCACCAGCACCAGAATCGCGGCCTGCGGCACCACGAGGTATTGCTTCTCTTCGAACGTGATCTCCACGGCCGCCTTCCGGAAGAACAGCGCGTAGTCGCCCATCCGGGCCTGCATCGGCAGGTACTTCACGTCGGGAAGGCGAATCTTCCACGGCTCGTCGTCCATGCTGGCCGGCTCGGTCATCGGCGTCCCGGGACCGGTGGCGACGATCTTGCCGCCCTGGACCTGACGCGATTCGAGAGCGGTGGCCGGGAGGTACAGCCCCACGTTGGTACGCTCTTCCCCCTCCTCCGGTGTGATCAACACCCGGTCGCCGACAACGATCAACCGTTTCGAGGATCCTTCCGGGCTCGAGGGCTCTTCAGCAGAATCGGTCAAACGCCGCCACCAGATCCGCCGCGATGTCCGTGGCGGGCCGGCCCTCGATGTTGCGCCGTTCGAGCATGAAGACGAGCGCTCCGTCCTTCAGCAACCCCATCTGCGGGGATGAGGGGGGAACTCCCGTGAAATACTCCCGGGCTCGCGCCGTCGCATCGGCGTCCTGGCCGGCGAACACGGTCACGAGTTTGGCGGGTCGCTTGGGATGCTGCAAGGCGAGCGCCACCGCCGGCCGGGCGAACCGGGCGGCGCAGCCGCACACCGAGTTTACGACGACCAGGGTCGGTGCGGTTTCGGCGGCCAAGGCGGCGTCGACGGCCGCGGACGTTCGCAGCTCCTCGAAGCCGATGCGCGTGAGCTCCTCGCGCATCGGTTGCACCAGTTTGGGGTCGTACATGAAGGTATTCAGGCCGGACATTTCGAGACTCCTTCGGGGACGGGCTACACCCCCGAAGGTAACACCCCGCCCCCGCATCGGGCTCAAAAACTACTCGTTGGGGCGGGGGCTCATCCTCCGGTCCCGTTTGCGCACGACGCCTTTGAGCCCATCGCCATTCCCACCATTCCCTGCTTCGTCCGGCGATACCTTCGCCGCCCCGAGCTCCTGAGCGAGCGCCGCCTGGACGATGCTGTTGATGTTTTCGGTCGTCACGGGGGAATTCCCTGCCCCGGAGACCACCTTCGCACTCGCGAGCGCGTGCGCGATGGCCGGGGTCAATTGCGGCAACATCTCGATGAGTCGGTAACGGAAAAAGCTGTCCTCCCCATCGCGAATGGCGTTGTTGACCTTGCGGAACCCTTCCGCCTGCGACGCGGCGATCTTGGTGATGCGCAGCGCTTCATCCAGCGCGAGACCGAACTGAGCTCCGCGCAACGCCTGTTGCGCGGCCTCCGCCTCGATGCGGACGCGTTCCGCGTCTGCCCGCGCCTGGATCTCCTGCTGTCGCGCGGTAGCCTCGGCGATCAGAGCGGAATTATGGGCGCGCGCCTGGGCCAGATCGCGCTCCTTCTCAGAGATGATTCGCTCCGAATCGAGCTCGGCCTCCCGCGTGCGGCGAGTTTGGGCGACAATGGCAATGTCCGAGTCCGCGCGAGCCTCCGCCGTCGCCTGGCGACGACGTGCGTCCGACACATCCGACTGCAGCGCCGTGATGTTGAACGATCGCAGGACCAAACCGAGATCGGCCAGCTCGCGCGCGCAGAGCTTGCCGACCATCATCGCCAGCGGGTGGTCGGGAATCAGGGTTGCCGCGCCGGCAGTCGTACCGGGAGCGTGGTCGGCAGCGTCATCGGCCGGATCCGTCGCGTCGAGCTCGTCGGTGACGTCCCAGATGGCCGTGTTTTCCGAGAACAGCTCGTCATGCGTCATCCGGTTCAGCGCGCTACGAGACGCGCCGGTCATCACGCCCTTCACGGTGCCGCCCTGCGCCAGCTCGGTCAACGCGAAGAACTCCGTCGCCGCCTTGAGGACCATCAGGTCGCTTTGGCCCACCGACACGATGGCCGTCGCCATGACGTGCACCGGGATCGATCGCCGGGCGCCCTCGGCGTCCAGGTCCGCGACCTGATCGCTGAGATCCAGCTCGACGGTGATCAGCTTACTGGAGATCGTGGTGGCGGACGTCAGCGGAAACAATTCCTTCGACTTCGTCGGTCCGCGATAGATGCGCCGGCCCTCCAGCGGCCAGGCCACGAGCCGGATCTCTCCGGCCGGCACATCGCGCAGCACGAGATAAGCGAGCAACCAGGAGAACACCAGCAATCCCCCCACCGCCACACCTATCCCTACCACCGTGGGCCCCATACATCCCTCCTCTCTCGTCTGTCCCGGGGTGTCGAAACAGCCAAGATTTGGCGCAAGTTGCGGGCCGGGCGGCCTGGCGGAGGGTAAGGCTTGGGGAAGGACTTACGGAGCCGCGCTCGAGCGGCCCACAAAACGAAGCAGAAACGCAACTGCAAGAATGCCAGCGGCTACCCACACGAGCCACCGGAGTTGCAGGGCCATCCCGACAATTCCCACGACCAAGGCCACCCCGAACATGCCCTGTTTTAGTGCAACGACCGACGGTAGCCGCATCATAACCCGTACCTGTTGCGTTCATCGCACGAAAAACGAGCGTTTGACAGCCGAGATCGCTGCCTACATACACGACACATGTCCCAAGACTTGTCTAGCGCGACTTCTTGAGGAACGCGGCGATCGCCGTGCGAAAATCGGGAGTGGTTCGACTCAAGGCGTTGACGTCGGCCGAGAGTCGAATGCCGTCTTCGAACGGCACGCCGTCGAGCGCGTAGAATTGCTGCTTGGTGAGCGCCAATGCGCTGGCGCTGAGTCCCGCCAGGGCGGACAGGACTTCGGAAACCCGTTCCTCGAAAACGCCTTCAGGGTACACGCGGGACACGAGCCCGATTCGCTCCGCTTCCGGCGCGGTCACCAGCCGGCCCGTCGCCGCCAGGTCGAAGGCGACTTTTTCGCCCACCGCCCGCCGCAGCATGTTCATCACCAGCGCCGGCACGAACCCCCGTTGCACCTCCGGATACCCGAATTGCGCCGACTCCGTGGCCAGCACCAGGTCGCAGCCGGTGGCGAGTCCGCAGCCGCCCGCCAGTACCCGGCCCTGCACCACGGCTACCACCGGCTTCGGCAACGCCCGCAGGCGGGTGAAGAGCCCTCCGAACCGCAGCGCGGCCTCGCGATTCTCCTCGACGGTCCGGTCGGCGGAGGCGAGTAATTCCGCCAGATCCATTCCGGCGCAAAAATCCTTTCCGGCGCCTCGCAGCGCGACGAGCCTCACCGCGGCATCGAGGTCGGCCCGCTCGAGCAGAGCGTACAGCTCGTCGATCATCGCGCCGTCGATTGCGTTTTTCTTGTCGGGACGATTGAGCGTGCCGGTGAGGATGCCCCCCTCGAGCGCGACCACCACGCGCTCGCTCATCGCCGCACCTCGATTTCCATGCGCAGCAGGGCGGTGGAAAAGACCTTCCCCTGCGCGTCGGTCTTGAGGGAGATCGTTCCGCCTCCATCGAGCGCGCCATGCAGCAGGAAATTGAGGGCGTGCAGGTTGGGAAGCTCGAATCGCTCTACGGGACCACGGAGCATGCCCTTGAAGTGACGGGCCACCCGCGCCGCGGTGACCTGTTTGACCAGGAGCGGATAATCGGCCGGGCGGCGGGCGATCAGTCCGATGTTGGCCGTGTCCCCTTTGTCGCCGGAGCGCGCATGGGCCACATCCAGCAGGCGCAGCTGCTTCGCCGCGCGGCGAGTCACACTGCGACGAGATCGACGCATGCCTGGACCTGAGTCTTGTCCAATAACGCCGGCCAGTAGGCCACGATTTCCTCGGGCTTCGGGCGCCCACCGGCAAACCCCGTCACGCTCGGCGGGCCATTGAGAATCAACGGCGCGATTTCCCGGGTGAAGCGCTCCACCGGAGCCCGCTCCCGGGCCCGCACCCCGATGCGCAGCTGGACCTCCGGCAGATCGGCCGGATCGAAATCCTGCAGCGCGAGAGGACCGTGGGTTGCGTCCGCCCCGACATACTCGGTCAGGATGGTCTCGAACTCGAGCCCCAGATCGGCGAGCCGGCGGCGCAGCACGCGATCGGCCGCCCGGGCCTTTTTGATGGCGTCCGGCCAGGCGTAGACCAGCGTCCCGACCGCCTTGTATCCATAGAAGTAGGCGGCCGACACCTTGAGCTTGTCCGTCGCGGGCCGCCCTCGGATGCCGGAAAATCGCACGCGATCCTTGCCGGTCTCTCGCAGCTGAATCGTCGTGAAGTCCGCGATGCAATCGGGCGTGATGTACTGACGCGGATCGCCCATTTCATACACGAGCTGCTCGGTCACGCCCGGGACCGTGATGCGCCCGCCGGTGCCGGGATGCTTCGTGATGTCGAACGTGCCGTCCGCGTACGCTTCCACGATCGGATAGCCGACGTCCGCCAGGTTTGGAATGTTTTCCCAGTCGATCAGGCAGTTGCCGCCGGAGCATTGGGCCCCGCACTCGATCGTGTGGCCCGCCACGGTCCCGGCCGCGAGCAGGTCCCACGCGTCGGAGGTCCACCCGAACGCGTGCATCATGGGCCCCAGCGTGAGGCCGGTATCGGTGACGCGACCCGTGATGACGATGTCCGCCCCGTGCGCGAGCGCCTCCACCACCGGCGCGGCGCCGAGGTAGGCATTCACCGACTGGAGGCGATCGCGCACGTCCTCGAGGGGTCGGCCGGTGTCCATGTTGCCCAACTGATGCCCCGCCGCCAGCAGCTCGTCGACGCGTCCCAGCAGATCGTCCCCCGTCACGACGCCGATGCGCAGCTTGCCACGCAGGCCGAGCCGGCGCGCGACCGACGCCACGGCTTCGGCGCAGCCCCGCGGGTTCACCCCGCCGGCGTTGGTCGTCACCTTTACGCCGCGCTCGACCAGTGCCGGGAGCAGCCGCTCCATCAGGGGAATGAAATCCTTGGCGTAGCCCAGGGACGGGTCGCGGGAACGCTGCTTCTGCATGATGGACATGGTCACTTCGGCCAGATAGTCCATCATCAGGAAATCGATCGGCCCGCCCATCACCTGCCGCCAGGGCGCCTCGAGCCAATCTCCCCAAAACC